>JGI24023J19991_10000405_pt1 | contig 33630 bp, 35 predicted proteins | sample Cruoilmetagenom1_FD_19991 | JGI IMG/M metagenome (IMG submission 19991)
ATGTTGCCATCGTTCAGTCTCCTAATCACCAATATGTTTCACAGCGTAAGCTGATTCAAAATTGTTTAAATCTGTTAACAAGTCACATCGTTATGACTTGTGTAAATCTAGTCTGCAGCGGCTTCAGCTTCTGCGGACTCATCTTCATCTGTTTCCGGTTTTGTCATGATCAGCGCATCACCGACAAGCTGGTGCACACTAACAATCATATCCATCGGCATTTTGTAGTAAGGCAGCACCTTAGTGAACTGGCTCTTACAAATAGCGCAAATAGCCGCCATGTGGGTAACACCGCCTTCGACTACGACTTCATTCAGGGCCTCCATTCGAGGAAGTGCACCTTTAACACGAATTTCCATCAAGTCATCCGTCAGCAGGCCACCACCACCGCCACAGCAGTAGGTCGCTTCTTTAGTCGTATCAGGATCCATCTCAACATAGTTGTTACAGACCGCCTTGATCACATTTCGAGGTATCTCAAACTGACCACCGGGTTTGTCTCCCATGCGGGTTGCACGTGCCACGTTACAGGAGTCATGGAATGTCATGACGCGATGGTCATTTTCTGACTTGTCGAATTTCAATTCTTTTTTCTGGATAAGATCCCAGGTGTATTCACAAATATGCTGTGGAATAGGGTAGTTCTGATCAAGGAAATCCCAAGGACCGATCAGTGTATTCCAGAAGCTGTATGCGATACGCCAGGCATGGCCACACTCACCGTGAATAATACGTTTAACGCCCAGGTGTTCAGCGGCCTGGCGAACACGCATGGCGACATCTTGCATGTTTTCGTAACTGCCGATAAACATGCCAAAGTTACCAGCCTCAGACGCATGTGAACTTAAAGTCCAGTTAACGCCGGCTTCGTGGAAAACCTTGGCATAACCGATCAAACCATCGATATGAGGTTCGGCAAAAAAGTCGGCCGATGGGGTAACGAGTAATATATCGGCACCTTTTACATCGAGTGGTAATTTAACGGGAATGCCCGTGTCATCAAAGATTTCTTCTTCGAGATCTTCCAGTGTATTGATCAGGGCAGGTCTCGGCAGTCCCAGATTATTACCAATCGTATAAACCTTGCCGATAATTTCGTTGCAATATTTCTGACCGACACCGACAGTGTCGAGAATTTCACGAGCAGCCATGGAAATTTCAGCAGTATCGATACCGTAAGGGCAGAACACGGAACAACGTCGGCATTGTGAACACTGATGGAAGTAACTATACCAGTCGTCCAGTACTTCTTTATCCAGATCTTTTGCACCCACCAGTTTGGGGAAATATTTACCCGCAAAGGTGAAGTAGCGACGATACACACTGCGAAGCAGGTCCTGGCGGCCGACGGGCATGTTTTTAGGGTCTGTCGTACCGAGGAAGTAGTGACACTTATCGGTACAGGCGCCACATTTCACGCAACTGTCTAGATACACCTGAAGTCCACGATAGCGGCCCAACAAGTCACCCATTTTTTCGATAGCGACATCTTTCCAGTTCTCGACCAGTTCGCCTGGGAATCCCAAAGGCTCCTGGTGGACAGGTTTGGCAACAAAGGGTGAGCTCTCTGCCATGGCCCCTTCTGTCAGATCGGGGATCGTCGCGTATTCTCTATATGCTGGAGTTTCAAAATCTGCCACGGTTTAATCCTTCACTAATTGATCTTTGGTTTTATAGCCGCGCGTAGCGTCCAGTTTTGCAGCCCAGGGAACAATGTGACGTTTTTCACGGGCATTGTCGACCTGGTTACGCGACGGGCTGAAGAAAACGCCAGGGGCGTGTAACAGCTTACTGATGGGGAAGATAATCATCAGTGTGGCTACCAGTCCTAGATGGGCTTGCAAGAGCAGGCTGGATGGTAATTCCTGAATATCAAATCGGATCAGACCCAGAACAAACATTTTCAAAGAGACAATATCAGTATGGCTGATAAACGCCATCGACATACCGGTACCGGCAATGGCCAGTATTAACAGTAGCATCAGGTAGTCAGATGGGTTTGATATATAACGTATACGTTCTACAAAGATTCGGCGAGCTAACAGGCCCAGTAAGCCAATCAACATGGCATAACCGGCGTACTTACCGAAAGATTGAATGATCTGTAAATTAATAATCGGCCACAGGAAATTGTCCGGGCTGATGGCATAACGCAGGTGACGGAAGAAAGCCAGGAGCAGGGAGGCATGGAACATCCAACCAAATATCCAGATCCATTTATTGGATTTGAACAGACTTTCAAAAAAAACGACTTCTCGCCCCATACGCATCACCACACCAGTCTGCGTTGTAGGCGCTGGCATGGTTGGAATCTTGAGTGGTGCTGGAGTGCGCCAGTATTTTAACACCCTAAGGAACAGGCCGCCAAAAAATGCAACTGCTGCTATATAGAGTAAAATCGCAAATGCTACCGACATTTTAATGCAACTCCTTAAAATCCGTTATTGCAAAAGTAATAATAATTATGTTTTGTTTTAATACTTGGCACTTACAGACAGGGTTCGGGGAGCCCGAACCCTGTGAAGTAAACACAACTGGTTTAGATACAACCAGTAGGCTTAGGCAGGCCAGCTACTTTACAAGCTTGCTTACCAGGGCCGTAAGGGAACAGTTCGTACAGGTACTTGCTGTTACCTTTGTCTTTTCCGAGCTTTTTACCAATGGCTTTAGTCAGAACACGTACAGCAGGGGCGATCTGATATTCGTCATAGTATTCACGCAGGAAATTAACAACTTCCCAGCGAGCATCATCCATTTCCAGATTTTCACTCTTGGCAAGTTCCAGAGCAATTTCTGGTGTCCAGTCGCTCAGTGTTACCAAGTAACCTTCTTCATCAGTCTCAATCGACTTTCCATCTACTTCAATAGCCATTCGGTTTATCTCCTATTTGACTTAATATACGAAAATTATACCCAGGATTGGACTTTGTCGTGCGTGGTTGTCAGATTGACAAATCCGGCATAATCGACCAGCTCAACCCCATCCATTACCTTGCCTGCTACGCCACGTGCATTGATGTCTTCCTGTAAGGCATAGACCTTTTTGCTCTGCATGGCAGCTTTGACAGAATCGCTAACAGATGTGCCTTCAAGTGCGGCATAGATAGCATCTTCAATCAGCAGGATTGAAGAGCCGTCCAGTGAGAGACGCAAGCAACTGTTGAGTGAATCTTTTTCAAAGGGTGATTTATTTACTGTATGTAACATCGTCATAATTAAATCTCCCCTAGAAGCTCAGAACAACGTCTTGCTGATCCATTAGTTCAGCAAGTTCCGCAGCAGTAACAACTTTAATAGAATCTTTTTCTGCCCAATCTTCATCTTCATCTTCCCAGATAAGATGCTGGAGATCATCCAGTGTCAATCCTCGGGCTTCCAGTGATTCTTTCTCTACATAAATCTTGTTGATGTCATAGTCACCCATCGCAGCATAGGTAGGGGAGAAGTTCTTCATCCCGATGCCTGCTGTGTCGTGACCTTTGGTTAATTGATAAACACCATCATCAACAAATGCCAGTGCAACTTCTTGTTCGAATGCGGCACCAATTAATACGACTTCCAGAGATTCCCAGGCATAGATAGTGCCATAAGGTGCTCTGCGATTAACATAGAGGAATTTTTTAGTAGTAGACATATTTAACTCCTCAATCGCCGAATACAACAAGACGTTCAGACTGAATACCAGCCTCAATTAATTGTCCCAGACCGGAAATACGGAAACCGGGAGCAATATTATTGCCGTCTTTACCATTACGTTCTTGCTCACCTTCATCTACGATGCCGCGGCGTTGAGCCGCAGCAACACAGATAACGAGATCAAGATCGTGAGCCGCTGCCAATTCCGACCAGCGATTAACTACATTGCGGTCATCCTGTGGCGGAGTGGTGAAACGCGTACCATTATTAACACCATCATGATAGAAGAACACGCGGAAAATCTCGTGTCCTGCTTCGAGAGCTGCTTTTGTATAAAAATAAGCAGTATCCGAAGCCTGGTGCTGATAAGGCCCTTCATTAACTTGAATCGATAACTTCATTTACAACATACCTCTTGATTAGAAACGGATATGTGTAGAAGCATTCAAGCTAGCACGGGCACCACGCCATGTATCAACATGGAACTTGGTGAATGGCAGCTTAGTCAACTCGAAGAAACGAGGCCAGCCGATACGGTCAACCCAGTCATTGATGCGTTCCCAATCCTTAGCGTCTTCCTGGTAAACCTTAAGAATACGCTTAACGATGGCAGTAGCTTCTGGCCAGCGAGGTGGGTTATTCGGGATACCAGCAGCAACCAGTTTCTGGAAGCTTGGCTTGCTACGTGCATTGGAGTGATTACCACCAATCCAGATAGCCAACTTGGAATGCTCAGCATCATTGATCTGCATAGGAGGACAAGGAGGGAAACAGGCACCACAACAGATGCATTTCTTCTCATCGACTTCCAGTGAAGGCTTGCCATTAACCAGGGCAGGACGAATCGCAGCAACCGGGCAACGAGCAACAACAGAAGGGCGCTCACAGACGTTAGCAACCAGATCATGATTGATCTTGGGTGGCTTGGTGTGCTGGATGTTGATCGCGATATCGCCTTGTCCACCACAGTTGATCTGGCAGCAAGAGGTTGTCATGTGAACACGGTTAGGCATGTTCCAACCTTTAAACTCATCGATCAGTTCGTCCATCATGGACTTAACAACACCGGATGCGTCAGTACCAGGGATGTCGCAATGCAACCAACCCTGTGTGTGTGAGATCATCGCAACAGAGTTACGTGTTCCACCCACAATATAACCAGCATCTTTGATCGCTTTGATCAGTGGCTGTACTTGTTCTTCTTTAGCAACCATGTATTCGACGTTACTACGGATGGTGAAGTGAATATAACCATCAGCAAACTCGTCAGCGATATCACACAGTTTACGCAGAGAGAAAAGATCAAGAATACGTTGTGTACCACAACGAACAGTCCAGATTTTGTCGCCAGACTTGGCAACGTGTAACAGTACACCTGGCTCTGGATCTTCATGATAGGCCCAGTTGCCATAGTTCTTGACCATGACTGGGTGCATATACTGAAAGCCATCCGGGCAACCGCTCTCGATAGGCGGACGCATAGCTGCAGATTCAGACATAATAACCTCCAAAATTCCTACAAACTTAATTCATTAAAAGCGGGGCGCAAATTGGATCAAGCTACGCCCCGCAGCAATACAACTAGATGGTCTGGATTAACCGGCAGCTTTTTCAGCCTGACGCTCATTCCATTTTTCAGCCTCAGCGTCCCACTCATCCATGCGGATGTATGAACTCTGACGAGGACTGGCTACCATGTTTGGATCCACTTCGATACCGATACCTTCCAGGAAGTTAACCAGGCCGATACGTTCGATCATTTCACCAGTACGCTCATGCTCAAGTGCATTTTCAGCAAAGAAATCAATCGTTTCTTCAGCAATCTCAACCAGGCGTTCGTAATCTTCTTCGGTTTCAAGCTTCATGAAAGGAATGATAACGGTACCCATCATGTCACCGATTTTCAGTGTACGCTTACCACCGATCAGCAGAGTGATACCGTGGTCAGAACCAGGTGATAATGCTTTAGGCATAACGTTCAGACAATGCATGCAGCGTACGCAGTTGCGGTTATCTACATCCAGTGTGTCGTCATCGTTAAGAGACAGGGCTTGTGAAGGGCAGCGGTTGACTACATTATCGATGATGTATTTACGGCCTTTCTTTTCTACATAAGCTTTAACTTCTGCCTGGTCAACGACCATGTCATCACGCCATGTACCGATAACTGCAAAGTCAGAACGTTCGATAGCATTCTGACAGTCATTAGGACAACCAGAAACCTTGAACTTGAATTTGTATGGCAGGGCAGGACGATGCATATCGTCGAGGAAGTTGTTTACCAGCAGGCGATGGATCTTGTGCTCATTAGCACATGACTGTTCGCAACGTGCAGCACCGATACAAGACATCGCAGTACGTACACATGGGCCGGCACCACCAAGGTCCCAACCATAGTCATTGACTTCATCAAAGAAGTGCTGAGTATTTTCGGTTGTTGTACCGATAAACATGATGTTACCCGTCTGACCGTGGAAAGTGACCAGGCCTGAACCGAATTTTTCCCAGCTGTCAGCTAACTGACGCAGCATGCTTGATGAGTAGTAGTTACCCGCTGGTGGCTGGATACGAAGTGTATGGAACTCTCGAGATGCTGGGAATGCGTCGCCAACTTCTGAGAAACGTGGAATGATGCCACCGCCGTAACCAAATACAGATACGGTACCGCCTTTCCAATATCCCTTACGAGTTTCGTAAGAGTGCTCTAGCTGACCCAGCAGCGAATGAGTCATTTCCTGTATCATTTCTTTAGGATGCTCATTAGCTAAACGACGGATACCAGAAATAAAACTAGGCCATGGGCCTTCTTCCAGTACGTCAAGCATGGGAGTTTCATACTTTTTGACCATTTGTGTATGCTCCTTCAGTTCAAAAATTTAAATCGTATGTGATCACATTAAAATTATATGGTCACAGCAGCGAGCTGCTACAGCATGACCAGACAAAAACCTTTTCTTATTTGCATAACATCAGAGACATATTATGGTTTCATCAAAACAGCCCGAATCAACACATTATGTATCCTTGCAAATTGATGGCAGAAGTTTAGTGCTATGCAAGCTGTGAGTAACACCCTGCCGTTGGGGTGTTTTACGTTATTTTTTATATCCCAATAGAGATATATACATAACAGCTAACACAAGTGTTCTTTTACAATAGTTAACAGCCAGGAATCCTGGACGCGAATTATAGCACAGTATTGCTAAAAAATAAGCTGATTCTAATGCACTGCAACACGGGGCTAATTTAGATTTATATATAAGGTATATTTTGAGCATAAAAGATGCCCTTTCGCATACGAGCAGGACTAATAACAGCACAATAAAAGATGTATATTACTTGAAATTATCCGGTATACCCCCATATATCTGACTAATTCGGTTATATATTAGAAAATGATTAATGTATAATATCGGGTCTATTCATACGTGTTTATGCAGGTTAGTGGATGTGAAATCAGTCGTTTCTCAGGCAAATGATCAGCAAGTAGCGGCTCATTCACCGTTTAATTTGCTGAATGAAAAGGCCTACCAGGCTTGGCGAGAGCAGAAGCTGGATGCTTATCCTGTCGCTATCGATGAACTCAGGGTATCAATAGCAGATGTTACGAGCATGACGCCTGAAGAAGTGAAAAGCCTGACGCGCGCGTGCGCCAAGACAAACTCTGTTATCTATCAGTGCCAGGAGCCCTTTACAGACAAACGTCAGATTCGGGGGCTGGGTGAGCAATTGGGACTTCAGCGCCTGGATGAGAACATCTGCGCGGATGAGGACGGCATTAGCGGCTTAAAGGTGAGCCAGGATGGCACCCGGCACGAGGGATATATTCCCTATACCAATAAGCCTATTAACTGGCACACCGATGGTTACTATAATAAGGATGATCACAAAATAAGGGCGATGATCCTGCATTGTGTCTCAGACTCAGCGCAGGGTGGCGAGAATGCACTCATGGATCATGAAATCCTTTATATTCTGATGAGGGATGAAAACCCTGACATGGTCAAGGCGCTGATGCAGCCAGATGTCATGACGATCCCTGCGAACATCGAGAAGGGTGTTATGATTCGCGCAGAACAGACGGGGCCAGTATTTTCGGTTGACCCAACCAGTGGCAATTTACACATGCGCTATACCGCAAGGAAACGCAGTATCGAGTGGAAGCAGGGCGCCATGGTCAGTCAGGCGACTATATTCCTGGATGACTTGTTTGAACAGGGAAATGAATACATTTTTCGTTATCGACTGCAGCCAGGCGAAGGTATTATCAGCAACAATGCCCTGCATAACCGTACCGGTTTTGAAGACGATAATGAAACCAATAAACATCGGCTGATATATCGGGCACGCTATTTTGACCGCGTACAATCAACTGATCTGAATCAGTTATATCGTTTAGGAGAGAATGCATGTTGTGGTTAAGTGAAGTGATTCTTCAGCATCATGACGTTGAATCGTTTACCGAACTGGAAGGTCTTATTACGGAAAAAGCCAAGGCAGGTGAAATGTTTTTCCAGATGGATGTCAAACCGACCTATCCGGATACACCGGGCGACTGGGAAGACAGGCTGGAGTCAGCCTTTAATACCCGGGCTTAAGTTACTATTTTAAAGGTTAGTGGTATGGAATATTTGAATGAGAATGCGATACAAAGCGCCGCTGGTGAAGCTGAGGATGCCAATATCGAATCACAACTGATTGCGCTTGAAGATGTCTATAAAGAATTACCTGCCGATGCCAGTGCCGTTGAAAGGGCGTTTGTAGAATTAAAAATGGCTCGTCTAATGATTGGACTGGATCGTAAAGACGAGTCCTGGACGATAGCCAAAAAGGTCCTGGATATCTTCATACAAGCATCGGAATGGGAAAAAGCAGTGGATGCCTGTGACGTCATGTTCCTGGCTGAACAAGATGGATCGATCGCGGCACTAGGTCAAGGTATCTGGCTGGCAGTCACTTATCCGATTGACCCTGAACTGACCGTCGCATTATTGCAGCACGTTATCGATGAAACACCGGATGACGCCGATGGCGCTGCAGTGGCTGCGGCTACTGCTATCTACATCACTGAGTTACGTGCAGAAGGCAAGAAAAAAGACAATCTACTATTCTTTGCCAACCAGATGCTGGGCCAGGTTTCCAGGCGTCACAGTGATATAGAAACACAGGACCAGTTTGATTTGTGGATCGAAAAAATGGAACTCAACGACCCGGCAAAATTTCTTATCAGGCTCAGGAATGTCGTCGATGTCCTGGTGCAGGATGAATGGTTGTTTGATCGTGATGAGTTACAAAAAGCCTTACCGGTAAACTAAGATGTTCTGGGAAGAAAATAAATCAGACAAACCCTATCAGGTGCCCGATGACATCGTTGACCTGGTATACAAGATCAATTGTAAATGTTTGCCGCTCGAACATGCCAAATCGCTGTCTATGGCTATCCATAAGGCCTTACCGTGGATAGCAGACGAAGACAGTGCTGGCATTCATCTTATTCATGGTGCTGAGTCTGGTAATGGCTGGATGCGACCTGAAGACCCTGCCAATGAATTATTGTATTTGTCCAAACGCACCAAAATGACCTTGCGTTTACCGAAAGAACGTTTGCCGGAAGCGAACGAACTCACGGGGCAAAAGTTAATCATAGATGATTACGAAATAGAAGTAGGGGCTGCCAGCAGCAAGTTGCTGAGTACCCAGAGTACTATTTTTTCTCGCTATGTTGTCTCTACGGAAACCGAGACGGAGGATGAATTTTTACAGCGTGTTTATGCCGAGCTGCAAAAATTAGACATCAAAATCAACAAGTTGCTATGTGGTAAAACCCATATCCTGCAAGGTCATTATGGCGATATCTTCACCCGCAGTATTATGCTGGCTGAGTTGAAGCCTGAAGAATCGGTCAGGGTGCAGCAACATGGCATTGGTGAGGGCCGCAAACTGGGATGTGGACTATTTATACCACATAAAGGTATCGCAGCGGTTAAGGAAGCCGAAGAAGATCTTTAGTCTTAATACTAAACAGTATTGGCATCGGCTGCGTTTTTTATTAGAATACGCTAATTAACTTTTAGACACATATTTTTGTTTTGGATTGAGATTATAGGAGACTGTAATGGCTTACGAAATTGATGGTAAAACCATTGAGGCAACTGATAATGGTTACCTGGTAGATGTAGCAGACTGGAGCGAAGCTGTTGGTGAAGTTATTGCCAAGGGTGAAGGCATTGAAATGACCGAGAAACATTGGGATGTTGTCAAATACTTGCGTGACCAGCACATCAATAATGCGGGTAATGAGCCTAACGAAAGGACTATCCTTAAAGATATGGGCAAGCAGTGGGGAGAGAAGCTGTCTTCCAAGATCATGTACGAAATGTTCCCGCTGATGCCTTCCAAGCAAGGCCGCAAGATCGCCGGTCTGCCACAAAGTACACGTAAAGGTGGTTACTAAATAATTCTGTGATTATTTTGTACTATCATAAAGGAGAGTTTCGACTCTCCTTTTTTTATGCTCGTTAATAAATCGAACACATCGGGTCATTCGCAAGAATAAAATTGTTATTGTGAATACCACGATGGGTCAACAATACTGGAGGATAGGGTATGACACGCAAGGTCAACAAAACAGATGAAGAATGGAAGCAGCAGTTACCCGACGACGTGTACCATGTTTGCCGGCAGAAGGGTACAGAGCATCCATTCAGTGGCCAATACTGTGACCAAAAGGAAGAGGGTGTCTACCGTTGTGTCTGTTGTGGTGAACCGTTATTTGATTCATCAACTAAATTTAATTCAGGGACGGGCTGGCCCAGCTTTTATCAACCGAAGAACTCCGGCAGCATTGAAAATATTACGGATACTACACACGGAATGACCCGTACTGAAGTCGTCTGTAACGCTTGTGGCGCCCATCTGGGGCATGTCTTTGAGGATGGTCCAGCACCAACGGGCCTGCGTTATTGTATTAATTCTGTGTCGCTCGATTTTAAAGAGAAAGATTGAATAAACGGCTGCTTTAGCGTCTGTTGTTGTCCTGTTGGGCATATCGTTCAGTATTTTTCGATGATTCCAATAAACCTAAGCTTAAGCTACGTATTGAAAAAAAATATCTGAAGTGACTCGTCAAACGAATATTACAGGATACCTCCTATGAGGGAGGGGTTTGTGTAGTCAAAATGAGAAGTAAAGACCTGTTGGCATCCTGTTACACTCTGCAAAATATTGTTATGCATTGCCTATCTAAAATTATCCGTCTATTCAGCAACCATTCATATTCACGAGAATATAATCGAAATGAATTTTACAGTCTTGTCAGATGACAGACTTAATGTTGGAATATATCAGTCTGGAATCAGTAACTGATTTTCGTTGTATGAAAATAATAAATGGATATTTCTAATTTATAAGGAGTGTTACTCATGTCAAAATTACATGTAACAGTAGTATTTTTCGCGATGTTTCTATTTTCTTCGATCTCGTTAGCGGGTTTTTATAAATGTTCGGTTAACGATAAAATAATTTATAGCGATAAACCTTGTGGTGGTGAACAAAAAACGATAAAGGTGTTACCCGAAGTGCGACAGGATCATGGAAAGAAAGTCGAATCAGGAGGCGATTATTATTCTGTCGAGAATCAACTTAAACGCCTGGAACAGGACAAGGAAGAACAAAGAAAAATACGCCAGGAAAAACAGGCGATAGCCGCAGAGCATCAACAGCAGGAAAAATTACTCAAGGAGCAGCAAAATCCTAAACTGGACATGGCCCAGTGTGAATACTATCAATCCCTGGTTAAAGAAGAAGAGCATCACTTGGCGCAGGGATATCAGTCCAGGGGGCAAAGACTGAGTGATGAAAGTTACCTGAAGATGTTGCGTGTCAAAGAAGCAGAGTATTGTGGATAGTAAGTGAATCGTGTCATGGGTTGTTGAATGAGCGTGATCTGGATAGATTATATTTCTGATCACATCCTGACCAGGTTGGTATAGGAGTGCTCCATTTGTGCAGTCACATCAGCTTCAGATTATCTTAAGTATAAGTATTCCTCAGGCCAAACCGAGTTCATACAATAGTTCACGAAGTACAGAATCAGGTATTCATTCACCGCGAGTCGTTGCGCCAGCTGTGCTTATGTTGGTCATGCGTTCTATGACGGACACGCATCGACTGGCTTGCGCTATAGAATTAATTCCATAGATGCTCTTTCGCAGTGATGTTTCATTCCTGACTATCAATTCATAAATCTAAACCAGATAAAAAATAGAGCTAATAGGTCTAAATGGCCTTTTAGGCAGGTATTTCAATATTTATTCTTGTTTTTTCATGAAAATCATCACTGAAGGCTAAATATTTCCCATGTTAGTCCGATAACGATTATATAAATCATTAAAATCGTGAATATCGTTATTTTTTATGACTGATAAAGCCCAGAATCAAGACATATTAAGCCCAGCAGAAGTTGCGAAATTACTGTATGTAACCCCCGCTACAGTGCGTTTGTGGGCAGAAAAGGGTGAGCTAACCGCCTTGACAACACCAGGTGGACATCGCCGTTTTGTGCGTGAAAATGTTGAGGCCTTCGCCAAATCAAAAGATTTCCCCATTAATTCGCTGAATGAAAAAAAATTACGCATATTAATCGTCGATGATGAAAAACAGTATTCCAGGTACTTGTTAAAGTTGTTTGGTATGTACTCGNACAAAGTTATTGCAGAAGTTGCGAATGATGGGTTTGAAGCAGGCATTGCAATAACCGAGTTCAAACCTGATGTTGTCATTCTTGACTTGATGATGGATGGAATTGATGGTTTTCAGGTGTGTCATCGCATTAAGTCATCTAAAAAAACAAACAACATTAGAGTTATTGCTATGACAGGCCATCCGTCGGCTGAAAATATTAATAACATTATTGAAGCAGGTGCAGAAACTTGCATGCCAAAACCCATAGATAAGGATGCATTACTTGCCTACCTCGATATTGAACATAGCACAGTTTCTGCACACATCGAAGAATGACAAGTTGAATAATTATACTGAAATGAAACTGAATAATGTCTGTATACACAATGAAATTAGTTTCATGGGAATGAAGTAAGGCAGTAAAAATTTGTAGAGTTGATTATTAATACTAGAAATATGTTTTGAAATTAGGAGAAGTATGATGGCTAAAACGATCATGATAGTAGATGATTCGGCGTCGTTAAGACAGGTAGTTAGTATGGCTCTCAAGCGCGCAGGCTATGATGTGATCGAAGCTAGTGATGGTAATGATGGGCTGAAAAAGCTGGATGGTAAAAAAATACACTTAATTGTTAGTGATGTAAATATGCCGGGTATGGATGGCCTAACTATGGTGGCAGAGATCAAGAAAATGCCGAGTTATAAATTTACACCGATCATAATGCTAACAACAGAAGCGGGTGCAGATAAAAAGGCACAAGGTAAGTCCGTAGGTGCCAAAGCCTGGATGGTTAAACCATTTAAGCCAGAACAGATGCTGGATGCTGTATCGAAACTGGTTATGCCTTAAAAAAATAGACGTTGACAAGGTGAATGACATGGTGAAAGCAAAAAGAGTTAGGGGTGGCAAATGCAATATGGCATTGAGCGGCGAGTTAACAATATACAATGCTGCAGCCTTTAAGCAAGAATTTATGCCCCATCTGGAAAAATGTAAATCACTGGTCATAGATCTTTCGGATGTCAGTGAAATTGATACATCCTGTTTTCAATTATTAATGCAGGCCAAACTCGAATTGGAGTCACAGAGTAAACCAGTGCAACTGGTGGGGCATAGCCCAGCAGTGCTGGAGGTGCTCGAGTTATATGGGCAGGAATATTTTTTTGGTGACCCATTGGTTTTACCTGCGGACGATGTAGGACGGGGAGCAGACGCATGAGTGCAAGACCAGAAGATACATTTCTAGAGGAAAGTATGGAGTTGCTTCAGTTAATGGAAGACTCTTTACTGAAAATGGAAGATAACCCGGGTGATGCAGATCTGATAAATGATGTGTTCCGCTCAGCGCATACCATTAAGGGAACAGGTGGTGTCTTTAGTTTTGATCATGTCGAGTCGTTTACGCATGTAGTTGAAAGTGTGCTCGACAAAGTACGAGATGGTGGTATTAGTATTGACAGCACCTTAATTGCCTTATTACTAAAATGCCGAGACCAGATGGAGAAATTAGTTGTTTCTGCGGTTAATGGTGAGTCGTCACCAGCAGAAGAAGTGATGGCTTCAAGTGCGACATTGTTAACTGAATTGGAAATTTATCTGGGTGAAGAATCATTAAAAACATGCGAAATTATACTAAACGATCCTGAAGTCGATATTATAAATGAAGGCCAGTTGGTGGCCACTGATAATTGGCATATTTCCCTACGTTTTGATCGTGAAATTTTACAAAATGGCATGGATCCTATTTCATTTCTACGCTACATGAAAACAATCGGAGAGCTTGTTCATGTGACAACACTTAATGATGATTTGCCGGAATTAAAATCTCTTAATCCTGAAGAATGTTATCTTGCATTCGAGATAGATTTCGCAACAGAAGTGAGTAAAACGGAAATCGAAAAAGTTTTCGAATTTGCTGCTGAACTAAGTACGATTAAAATTTTACCTCCGCGTGCAAACATAAACGAATATGCTGAATTGATCGTGGCGCAGGATGATGAAATGCGACTGGGAGAGATTCTGGTGTCCAGTGGTGCATTGACCCAGCGCGAGCTAGACATGGCGCTAAAGTTACAACAGCAGATAAGGGACGAATTGGTTAGTGAGACGGGTGTCGATACCGAATCACCGCGTATTGGCGATTTCCTGATTGAGCAGAAAGTGGTACATAAAGAAGTAGTTGATGTAGCGTTGGAGACACAAAAGAAAATAGCCAGTAAAAAAGCAAGTTCTGGTGTTATTCGTGTGGATGCCGATAAGTTGGATAGCCTGATAAATCTGGTTGGGGAATTAGTTATCTCAGGTGCATCTACAACGTTACTGGCACAAAAATATGGTGATGAGGATCTCCTGGAGTCAATATCACAGATGAGTCATCTGGTAGAGGAAATTCGTGATAACGCATTAACACTACGTATGGTACAAATTGGTGAAACATTCAATCGCTTCAAGCGCGTCGTCCGTGATGTTAGTGCCGAACTTGGTAAGAATATTAAACTGGAAATAAGTGGTGCTGATGCAGAATTGGACAAGACGGTTGTTGAAAAGATTGGTGATCCTCTGATGCACCTGATTCGTAATGCCATGGATCATGGTATTGAATCCCAAGCAGAAAGAGACGCATCTGGTAAAACAGAACAGGGCACACTTTATCTGAATGCCTATCACGATTCTGGCAGTATTGTTATCGAAGTAGTAGATAATGGCCGTGGTCTTTCTAAAGAAAAAATATTAACCAAGGCAATGGAAAAGGGTCTTGTCACTTCTGCCCAGAATTTGACGGACAGTGAAATCTATCGATTGATCTTTGAGGCAGGGTTTTCAACGGCAGAAAAAGTCACAAATTTGTCTGGACGTGGAGTCGGCATGGACGTCGTAAGAAGTAATATTGAAACATTGCGTGGGACGGTGGATGTAGATAGTGAACCTGGCAAGGGTACAACGATCAGTATCCGTTTACCACTGACATTAGCGATTATAGACGGCTTCCTAGTCGGTGTAGGTAAGTCATCCTATGTAGTGCCACTGGATGTAGTAGTGGAGTGTATAGAAATTAACGAAGAGGAACAAAAGCAAACGCAAATGCAGAGATACATTAATCTTCGTGGTGAGGTCCTGCCTTTTATGCGTTTGTGTGATTATTTTGGTGAAAGTAGGGATGAAGATGCACGAGAAAATATTGTTGTGGTCCAATATGGAACGTTCAAGGCAGGGTTAGTGGTTGATGCCCTTCTTGGTGAGTTTCAGACAGTTATCAAACCAATGGGTAAGGTATTGCAGAAATTGAACGGTATTAGTGGAGCTACCATTTTGGGTAGCGGGGACGTGGCAATGATTCTTGATGTACCAAATTTGATACATCGTGCAGTAGAGCAATCACATGGGCTAACGCACAAGAAATCTGCAATCGAAGGTATTTCATTGCATTAAAAGGTGAGTACATGAATAAATTATTTACAATAAAATATAAATTAATTAGTGCATTTGTACTGATTTTTTCACTGATGTTATCTCTAGGTATATATGCACTCTATCAGGTCGAGTTATTAGGTAGTCTTACCGTGAAAATGTATAACCATCCATTGACCGTAACCGCGGCCTCGTTAGAGGCAAATGTAGGCATCGTAAAGATGCNCAATAGTATGAAGGACGTCGCACTAGCGAATGATATTGAATCTATCGAGAAAGCACANACAAAAGTGGTTGAATACGAAGAGGAAGTCTACAAAAATCTGGATGTTATAACAGAGCGCATTTTGGGTNAAGAGGGTGAAAAATTAATTGCAGAGACTATCCAAATATTTACTGCCTGGAAATCTATTCGTGAAGAAGTCATTTTATACATGGAAAAAGGAAATCGCGAANCGGCGGCTAATATTACTAAACAGAAAGGCGCTCAACATGTCGCGTTATTGGCATCTAAAATGAAGGAACTTAAAAATTATGCNGGACANAAAGGTAAGGGATTCTTAAATAAAGTGCAGGCTAGTGAAGATCATTCCTTCTTCGTAACGACACTACTTTTGATAGTGACTGGNATTGTTACAATTATTTTGGGCTTATTTCTGATTCACGGTATTACGACTCCATTGAAACAGATGATGTTGGCGACTAATGATTTACGTGATGGAGATGGTGATTTGACTAAGCGACTGCCAGATTTCGGTAATAACGAAATTGGTCAGACTGCAAAAGCAATTAATGGTTTTGTTGAAAAGATTCAGGGCGTATTGGTAGAGGTTCGTACGAATGTTGATAGCATGGCGCAGGCAGCAGAGGAAATAAGTGCGACATCACAATTACTTAGTGAAGGTGCGGTGAAGCAGGCATCTTCAATTGAAGAAACTAGCGCATCATTGGAACAGATGAGTGCTTCAATCAATCAAAATACTGACAACTCAAAAGCGACTGAGAATATAGCCGTATCATCTTCTGAGCAGGCTGCTGATGGTGGCGAAGCCGTAAAAGAAACGGTATCAGCTATGAGTTCAATTGCAGGAAAAATCAGTTTAATTGAAGATATTGCGTATAAGACCAATCTATTAGCGCTTAATGCGGCTATCGAGGCTGCACGTGCAGGGGATCATGGCAAGGGTTTTGCTGTTGTAGCAGATGAAGTAAGAAAATTGGCCGAGCGTAGTCAGTCATCAGCACAGGAAATTAGTGCGCTGGCTGGAAGCAGTGTCAAGGTAGCTGAGCGTGCTGGCAAACTGATAGAAGAGATTGTACCAGGTATTGCAAAAACGGCAGACCTTGTACAAGAAATTTCTGCGTCATCAGAGGAGCAGTCAATTGGCGTTGCGCATGTAGCGACAGCGATGGAACAGTTGGATTTAGGGGCTCAACAGGGAGCTTCATCATCTGAAGAGTTGGCAGCAACAGCAGATAGTATGAGTACACAGATGCTGAAATTACAGCGCACCATCGATTTCTTCAAATTAAGTAATGGAGATGTTACGAAGACAGACCAGCTTGATCAAAAAGTGGCGGTCATGGATGAAGAGTGTGACCAGCATGATATCAAACATTTTGATCATGATGATGATCATGATGATGATCATGACTTCGAACGTTTTGGCTCTTGATTAATGTTGATGACTATAAGTAATGAATGTAGCGTTTTAAACAAATCATATAGTTTTGTTTGCAGTAATCAAATAGGTTAGGAGTAATGTAATGGGTAAGCAGTCTCAGATAAGTGATGGGCAAGTAAGCGGGCTGAATCTTTATTCAAGAGATATCGATGTGGATCATATTGATGCGAATAAGTATCTAACGTTTAATTTGTCAGACTCATTATATGGTGTCGGAATCAATTTGATAAAGGAAATCATTGAGTTTGGTCGTATTACCCTTGTACCGATGACACCTAATTACATTCGAGGTGTTATTAATTTGCGTGGCAATGTTGTTCCAGTCATTGATCTGAGCGCCAGACTTGGGAAAGAAGCAAAGGATATTACAAAAAGGACATGTATTATTATTGTTGAAATGACGATGGATAATGAATCCACCGATATTGGTTTCGTTGTTGATCTGGTCAATGAGGTGATTGATATCTCAGTAGACTGTATTGAACCTGCACCGTCGTTTGGTGCTGATATCAGAGTAGATTTCATAGCGGGTATGGCACGTCTTGAGAGGGATTTCACCATCTTGCTAGATCTTGAAAATGTTCTGTCGATAGTAGAACTTTCAGAATTGAATGAAGTGGTTGGCCTATGAACGCGATTCTTAATTCTACAATTACTGATAAAGAGTTTAGTCTGTTTAAAGATATGATCTACCAGCAGGCAGGAATAAATATGACGCCTGCCAAAAAATCACTAGTGATTGGTAGGCTTGGAAAGCGCTTACGTCATTATAATTTTTCTAATTTTAGTGATTATTATGACCTGATTATTAGTGACAAGTATCCTGAAGAAATTCAAATTACAATAGATCTGTTGACAACTAACGAGACATATTTTTTTCGTGAAGAAAAACATTTTGACTTACTAAAGAATAAGATAATCCCAGATCAGCACAAAAGTGGGCAAATATTCAGAGCGTGGAGTGCGGCGAGTTCATCTGGACAGGAGGCATATACCATAGCAATGGTACTCGCAGACGTGGTGGGTTTAAACACACCGTGGGAAGTAATAGGTAGCGATATAAGTAGCCGTATTATTGAACAGGCGCGTGCTGCTGTTTATCCTATAAAAGAAGCAGAAAACATATCACAGCACCTTTTGAATAAATATTGTCTGAAAGGAGTGAGGTCTCAAGCGGGTAATTTACTTATTGATAAATTAGTACGAAAAAAAGTGAGTTTTCATCATAGAAACTTACTGAAGAATTGTAATGATATGGGTACTTTTGATGTTATTTTCTTGCGTAATATCATGATCTATTTTGACAATAAAACCAAGCAAGATCTAGTTAATAAATTAACTATGCAGCTTAATTCAGGTGGTTATCTTATTATCGGCCATTCAGAGTCACTGAATCAAATCATTACTAACCTACAGTTAATTTCTCCATCGGTATACAGAAAAGAATAGGCTATGAATACAGTTGATAAACAATGCGTATTTCTGAACCCGGGAGAAATTACATTCGGGCAGGCGCCTTTAGTAGTATCGACTTTACTCGGTTCGTGTGTTTCAGCAGTCATTTGGAACCCATATAGACAAATAGGCGGAATGTGTCATGTTGTTTTGCCTGAAAAGCATGGCGATGCTTGTGACAATAAGTATGCGGAATGTGCAATTGAATATTTTTTACGAAATATTTATATATTTAATAGTAATCCTATCGATTACCAGGTTAGATTATTTGGTGGCGGAAATATGTTCCCTCAATTTAATCGTGAGGTTAATGAGAAAATCGGGGATAGGAATATAAAGACGATGTGTCGGTTATTAAAAGAAGTTGGTTTCAATCTTAACAATGACCTGGATGATGTAGGCGGTATTAGCTATCGCCGACTAACATTTTATGTGTCAACAGGAGAAGTTATCTTGAAATCAAAAGAAATACAGACACAAGCTGAATTATATGGTGGCGAGAATGCCTAAGGTTACTGTCATGGTAGTGGATGACTCAGCCGTGGTTCGTCAGGTGTTAACGGATATTATTAGTCGAGATCCAGCGCTTGAGTTAATGGCTGCCGTTGCGGATCCGATTTTTGCTATGAAACGTATGGCGATGAAATGGCCGGATGTTATTGTGCTGGATATTGAAATGCCGCGTATGGATGGTATTACATTTTTAAAACAAATAATGCATGAACACCCAACACCAGTAGTGATGTGCTCGACCCTGACAGGTAAAGGTGCAGAAACAACAATGCAGGCACTTGCTCTTGGTGCTGTAGGAATTGTCGAGAAACCGAAGGTGGCTACCAAGCAGGGTTTGCACGATGAATCGAAATTTTTGCTTGAGAATATCAAGGCAGCTGCCAAGGCTGATATGACCAAGGTGCGTACGTCAATAAAAGTCAATAAGATAACTGCATCAAATCAACCACCTGTCAAAATGAATGCCGATGTGATGTTGGCGCCTTCAACAAAAGCGATGAATGAAACTACTGAGCGTGTTGTGGCATTAGGCACCTCAACAGGTGGTACTCAAGCATTGGAAACCGTTTTAACACAGCTCCCCAGAACCTGTCCGGGTATAGTTATTGTTCAGCATATGCCGGAAAAATTTACTGCTGCATTTTCAACGCGACTTGATAATTTGTGTGGGATAAAAGTGAAAGAAGCGATCGATGGTGACCGTGTCATGATCGGGCAAGCTTTAATAGCACCTGGAGGCAAACATATGATGTTGAAACGTAGTGGTGCCAAGTACTATGTGGAGATTGCAGATGGTCCATTGGTGAGTCGACATAAACCATCAGTCGATGTTTTGTTTCGCTCCGTCGCTAAATCAGCAGGTAAGAATGCTCTTGGCATAATTATGACAGGTATGGGTGATGATGGCGCAAAAGGCATAAAAGAAATGCGTTCTGTCGGTGCCCTTACACAGGCACAGGATGAAGCAAGCTGTGTGGTCTATGGTATGCCAAAAGAGGCGGTAAAGATTGATGCAATTGACGAAATGATTGGCTTGGATGATATTCCAAAATCGATTGCTGAGTTTGCAAGTAATACTAATTGGGGCTAAAGAAATCACTATGCTGTGTTTAAGTTTTATTGTGAGGTCATGAGGTGAATGAGATGGCAGTTAAATCAGTGGGGCAATCCGGTGATGATAATTCGAGTAAATACTTAACATTTTTGTTAGGTGATGAAACATATGCATTCAACCTACTTAAAGTACGCGAAATTATTGAATATGGCGAGATTACATCAATGCCATTAATGCCTTATTTTATCAGTGGAGTGATTAATATTAGAGGGCGGGCGGTGCCAGTTATCGATCTGTCACAACGTATAGGTAAGGATGGAGTCGATGTCACTCGGCGTACTTGTATCGTTATTGTTGAATTGAAAACAGAGGAATGTGTCATCATCGTTGGTGTCATTATAGATTCGATTAAAAAAGTACTTGATTTACATCAAAATGATATCGAAGCTGCACCATCATTTGGCGGCAGTATTCGTACTGATTTTATAGAAGGAATGGGTAAAGTAGAGAATGAGTTTGTTATTGTACTAAATATAGACAAGATTATTTCAATGGAAGATATACAAGAATTGTCTGCTGCAACAGTTCGTCAGGAACCATGTTAGTAACGCTACTTATCAAGGCGTGGATATATTAGCATTCTATTACTATTTAATTATTATGAATCACAAGGATTAGTAATAAAGTAAATATCATGAAAATATTTTTACAACTATTTTTAAGTGTATTCATATATTTTATTGTTGCAGTGCAATGACTTTTTCTAGAGAGACTGAGGCAGTCAATATGAGTTGAAAGATAACTTCGGGAAATAATTATGCAAAACCACTAAGTATTTCAAAGTGACAGGTAATTAAGCACGCGGGTATTGTGAAAGATAATGCGCACGCACTGAAACAAGTCAGCAGACGTTTTTATTGAAAAGTTAAAAAATCAGGTAAGTTAGTAGGAGATAAGACATGTTTAAATTGAATAAAATATCACTCAAATATCAAATTGGATTTCTTTCCGTTATGTTGTTACTCCTGTTGAGTTTCACCAGTGGCATAGGTGTTTTTAAGATGCAGCAAATTGGAAAAGAGATAGTGAGTATCGCAGACATAGATATTCCATTGACCAAAAGTGTTACTTCTATCACCACTCAACAGTTGGAGCAGGCGATAAGATTTGAACGCGCTTTTCGTCTTGGTGAGGAAATGAAGCAGGATGCCTCTGTTGCACAACATTTCAAACAAACAGTGGAAGAATTCGAAAAAATATCACATAAAGTAGATGAAGCACTCAAAGAAGGAGAAAAGCTAGCTAAATATGCGATAGATAATGCGCACACAGAAGCCGCGAAAAATGAGTTTGTGCATGTTGATGCGTTATTGAAAAAAATCGACAAAGAACATGGCAACTATGAAGATCATGTAAAACAAATATTTATGCTACTGACACAGGGCAGAGTGCATGAGGCGATCGTAAAATCAACCACGGTCGAGGAAGAAGAGAAGAAAATTAATCATGAGTTGGAGTCATTATTACAAGAGTTAGGGAAGTTTACGGAAGATGCGGCGAAACAAGCAGAACATGATGAAAAAATAGCTATACAAATTCAAGTTATATCCCTTGTTGTGTCGGTTGTATTGGGTATTATACTATCAATATTTATTATTCGTGGTCTGACTGTTCCTATGCGTAGAATGTTATCAGCAGTTGATGACCTACGCGAGGGTGATGGCGATTTGACACAAAGAATGCCTGACTTCGGAACCAATGAAATTGGTCAGACAGCGTCATCATTAAACGGATTTATAGAAAGAATACAGAATGTATTACTTGAAATTAATGGTTCTGTGAATAATGTAGCAAGCGCGGCCGAAGAGATTAGTGCGACATCACAGTCATTAAGCCAAACAGCCAGTGAGCAGGCGGCTAGCCTGGAAGAAACTAGTGCATCATTGGAGCAAATGAGCGCCTCTGTCACCCAGAATACAGAAAATGCGCGTGCGACGGATGAAGTAGCGGGCATTGCTGCTACGGATGCCAATGCAGGAGGCAAGGCAGTAGAAGAAACTGTAGTGGCAATGAAAACGATAGCGGATCGGATTACCTTGATTGAAGACATTGCTTATAAAACCAATCTTCTGGCGCTGAACGCAGCGATAGAAGCGGCACGTGCTGGCGATCATGGTAAAGGTTTTGCTGTCGTGGCGGATGAGGTGCGTAAGCTTGCAGAGCGTAGTCAAGCCTCAGCACAAGAGATCAGTGAACTAGCAGATAACAGTGTAGCAGTTGCAGAGAAAGCAGGTGTATTATTAGAAAAAATTGTACCGGGCATTCATAAAACAGCGACTTTGGTACAAGAAATTACCCAGGCATCAGATGAACAGGGTGGTGGTGTTTCTCAAATTAATCTAGCTCTTGGTGAAATGGACAAAGCTGCTCAGCAAAATGCTTCTGCGTCTGAAGAGTTATCAGCAACAGCAGAGGAAATGAGTAGTCAGGCCGTCGAATTACAATCGAAGGTGGGCTTTTTCAAGTTAGCATAAGTTAAATAATGTATTTAGGGAAGAACTATGTGATAAGTGAGATTGTTGTGTTAATCATTAATGGTGTGTTGGCATAATAATAACTGATCGTACAGAGGTACGGTGCACCTGTCAGGATGAGAACATAATTATTAATGATCAGTCTAGGTAGGCCGATATATTATAAACAATAGTTATTATTGTGATTATTTTTTATGGATAAGTTTATGGATACCGACAAAAAGCTAATAAATTATTTGTTCATTATGGCTATTATTTTATCATTAATTGCTGCGGCAATAGTCTGGAAGAATGATGGAACCGTAATGACGGTTTCTATTGTATGTCTGATTACTTTCATGTGGGCAGGTGTTAGTTCTTTTACTATATATAGTATGAGNTTGAAAATGCAGGAAAGCGAAAAACTATCGGAGTTATCCGGCAGTCAAATTATNGAATTTACTCAACTTAATGAACAGATGGATCACGAATTACAACAGCAGTTTGATAGTGTTAGTGATGAAATTAATCGTGCACAAGGACTGCAGCGTGACGCTATTGAAGGGCTTGTGTCGGGTTTCGGTGGACTGGAAACTCAATCACTAAGACAGTTGGAGCTGGTTAAAAAGCTGATAGGATTACTCTCTTCAGACCAGGAAGGATCGGATGGAGTTAGTGTTCGAGATGAGGCCACTAACATGATAACTATGTTTGTTAAAAGTATAGAGTCAATGAGTGATGGTAGTATGAAGTTGGTAACTTCGATTAATGAAATATGTGAAAATATAAAAGATACAGAGTCATTACTATCAGAAATTGATTCTATTAGTTCTCAGACTAATCTTCTGGCTCTCAATGCATCAATTGAGGCTGCACGTGCGGGTGAAGCAGGACGAGGTTTCGCGGTAGTAGCGGATGAAGTAAGAACACTGTCTCAACGTAGTAGTCATTTTAGTGAGCAAATACGTAAGAACCATTCACATATTACGATCGCGATTAATGGTGCACGTAATATTGTGGGGGCAATAGCGAGTAGCGATTTAAATTTGGCCATGAATTCAAATGATAGAATGGATGAATTAATGGAAGAAATGGAAAATGTTAATCGTACAATCGCTCATGAATTAGGTGAGGTTTCAACAATTTCTGCCGAGATCTCAGAGAGTGTTGAAATAGCATTAACTTCTCTACAATTTGAAGATATGACAAGGCAGTTACTTGACCATGTAGGTAAGCGGCTTCATGCGCTGAATGGATACGCAAACACATCAACATTGATTATCGACAATATTTCATCGCTTAATAATGATAACTACAATGAAGTTATTAATAAGAATATTGAGCTTGTTAGAGCTGAGGTAAGTTCATTGAAAGCTGCTTCAGATCAAACTAGTAGTAACCCAGTAACACAGGAAGATATGAATAACGGTGATATTGATTTCTTTTAGAAAATATATGGAGAGTCGACTTGAAAATAATTGTCGTAGATGATGAAGCTCCTATTAGAAAATTGTTTCACAAAATTCTAGAGCCACAAGGCCATGAAGTACTTGATGCAGAAAATGGTAAGGAGGCAATTGAGATAATCAATAACTCTGATGTCAGTCTGGTTATTACAGATATTGTTATGCCAATAATGCATGGGGTCGATTTAATTATGTCATTAAAAAAATCCTTCCCTGATCTACCTATCATTGCTATGTCTGGTGGCGGTGGAATCTCAGGTCGTTTTAACTACCTTGAGATTGCGGGTATGATTGGCGCAGAAAATATTTTCAATAAACCATGCCCTAAAGACAAGCTATTGAAATTTTTAGAAAAATACGAATAAATAGCTAAATTTAATCGCAATACATTTTTTTGGCAGATACGGTGCTTGGTGTAATCGCTGATAAAGTTGTGACTACATGTAATGGTGTAAGGATTAAGGATATATTTGTCACTCCTATTTCCGATAGACAGGAAAAGATGATTCGATAACAACTAACGAAAAGAGAATAAGGAGAAATTGTTTTATATAATGCAGTTACCTATTCTATACAAAGAAAGATATCAGTCTAAAATTATAATAGGATTGTTTATTATAGTTCTTTTGTCGATGGTAATTTTTCCAATCCAGGCAACTGCCAGGAACGTAGTTGCAGAAAATACAGCAGATATAATTATAGTTGCTATCCCTAAATCATTCCCACCCCAATATCAATTGGATGATGAGAATAAACCCTCTGGTTTTGCGATCGATGTATTATCTGCTGTTGCAGATATTGCCGATTTTCAAGTTCAGTATCTAGTCAAGGACACTTGGACTGATACATTTTCTGCACTTCAATTAGGTGAAGCCGATCTAATACCTAATCTAGGTATATCTGAAAAGCGCAAACATCTATTTTCTTACACGCAACCTGTAGAAACTGTACCCATAAATATATTTGTACGTGTTGCGACGAGGAATATAAAAGGTCCTAACAACCTGGATGGAAAGAAAGTAGTTACTGTTAAAGGCAATATTAGCGTTTCACTTTTACAATCAAATGGTGCGATAAAATTAATAATTAAAAATAGTGTTGAGGACGCTTTATTTAGCTTACTATCAGGTGAGGCTGATGCCATGGTGTATCCAAAGCCCTGGACCCAATTATTAGCAGTAAAATCAGGTATTGATGATCATATTAAGATGGTAGGCCCACCAATATATGAAGTTAAACGTGCTATGGCCGTGCGCATACATGACAAATCACTATTGCAAAGATTAAATAAAGCCTTGTTACTTTATCTAGAAACTGATGCCTATAAAGACGTATATAGTAAGTGGTTTGCCAAACCATCACCTTACTGGTCAATTAGGCGTATAGTAATAACTAGTAGTGTCATCACCTTAATATTAATTTTAAATTTATTATTATGGCATTATCGTTCAATTGTTCGCATTAATAATAAACTTGTTTATGAACAGTCGTTGTTAAGAGGTCTGGTAGACTCGTTGCCTGATTTGATTTTTTATAAAAATAACAAATCAGAATATATAGGCTGTAATAAAGCCTTTGAGCGTTTTATCGGAATAGAAGCAGCGTTGATTACTGGTAAAACTGATTATGATTTTTTTCCTGTGAAATATGCAGATAGCGCTCGTGAAATTGACAAACAAATCATCGAAACCAGGCAGCCATGTCAAACAGAAGAATGGGTTAATACCCTTGATGGTAGACGAATTTTACTGGATGAAATTAAGACACCCTATTACAGTCCTAATCTTGAAATTTTGGGATTGATTGGTATTGGTCGGGACATAACTAACCAACGTCAACACGAAATACAGTTGAACCGAATCCAGAAAATGGATGCTCTTGGTAATTTGACTGGTGGTATTGCTCATGATTTTAATAACCTGTTAGGCGTTATACTGGGTTTTGCTGAGCTGTTACAAATGGATCTTGAGGATAATCCAGATTTATTAGAATCAGTGAACGAGATATATACTGCTGCGACACGAGGTAAAAAGTTAACTCAGAATTTACTGGTATTTTCAAGCAAGAACGAGGTCGAGAGATCGGAGGCTGACATTAATGTTGTGTTGCTAAAAATGAAAATTTTACTGGCCAAGTCCACAATGGCGAATATCAAGCTAGAATATAACTTGCAGGATGGGATTTGGCCGGTTTGGCTTGAAGTTAATTGCCTGGAAGATACTATTTTAAATCTGGTTCTGAATGCGGCACAAGCAATATATGAAAGCGGGTCAATAACAGTGACAACATCGAATCTCATTCTTGACCATCAAGAATCAGCGCAATATAAAGTTCATCCAGGTGAATATGTTTGCCTATCAATAGCAGATACAGGGCTAGGTATGGATGAAACAACACAGGCACGAATTTTTGAGCCTTTCTTCACGACTAAAGGTACACAAGGTACTGGGCTGGGCTTGAGCCAGGTGTATGGTTTTGTTAAACGTATGACTGGTACTATTAATGTATATTCAGAGCCAGGGCATGGTTCTCAAATTATACTCTATTTCCCGCGGTATTTGAAAGATGAAGAGATGGTCGAGAATACAGGGTAAGGTTCAAAAGATTAATGTTTTGTATTGTTAGGATTAATTGTTAAGTGGATATAGTCCTAAATATGGAAGTGATGATATTCAGTATTGAGTGTAACCAATGGTAAAGTCTTTACGCAAATTATGAAATTGAAAATAACATAACATATTATGAATAACGTACTCACAATAATGAGTTGTAACATTAAGCCAGTAACAATAGTGAGTTTGCGATCAGTGATAATGTTGGTGCTATTAGTATGTGTCTGTGTACCGATATTAACGGCATGTGATCAATCGAGTGATAAGCAGATTGTGGATCTAACGGATAAACTCAGTGAAACAGAATTTATCGAATCAATCGGTATCATCAATGATACTGATGTTTACTACTTTGGTTTTGATTTACGTGCAAGCCCACAAGAAGATGCACGTCAGTATTTACCTTTTTTGAAATACCTAGAAAATAGTACAGGGTATAAATTCCGAATCTATTTTACACCTAAAGAAGAATCAATCGGTGATCTTTTGGGTATAGGTAAAGTTCAATTTGCAGCGATTGGGGCGACCAGTTTTTTGGCAGCTAATAATAAATATGGAGTAATGCCACTTGTTAGGGGATTAAATTTACAGGGCAAGGCAGAATACCAGTCAGTAATTGTTGTCGCCAAGGACAGTGGAATTAAAACGATAAAGGGCTTAAAAGGGAAGAGTTTAGCATTCGGTAGTACTTCGTCAACACAAGGACATTTGATTCCACGGATTATATTAAATAAAAATGGGATGACTATCAATGACCTGGGCTCATACCATTATATGGGGTCGCATCAAAATTGTGCTAATTCAGTCGTATCAGGCAAATATGATGCCTGTGGTATGCAGGATACAATGGCAAAAAACTTGGCTGCTCTAGGTTTGGTGCGTATTCTGCATGTGTCCGAATATTATCCCTCAAGTGGAATTGCTGTCAATCCAAAGGTGCCCGATGAGGTCATAACCCGTATCAAAACTGCATTACTTGAATTTGAACCTGCTGGTATACACAAGGATATCTTATATCATTGGCATCAGACAGAAATGCCGAACGGTTTTGTTAGTGCCACTGTCGACGATTATAATAAATTAAAGCATTGGTCAAAAGAGCTAAACATCTCAGAGCACCAATATTAAAATAGCATAGCGATGAAAATATCATCTAAAATTATATTACTAGTGATATCTATCGTCATTTTGACGTTGGTGACGATAAATATAGTGACATCCAGGAGTATACGCTCAAATATTGAAAGGGTTCAGTTGGAATGGGCTGATACATTATCTCAGACAATTATAGAAGGTATAGTGCAGGATACCATTGATGCGAATAGTGTTCACGTGCGGGAATTGTTAAAAAAAATTACTGATGATGATAGAGCGATTGAATATGCGTATGTTACAAATTTTGAAGGGAATATATTTGCACACACGTTTGTAGGCGGCTTCCCCAAATATTTAGCGGAGCTAACAAAAAAGCATAGTAATACTTTGGAAAACAGTTTTGTAAGTTTTGTTTACCAAACCAGGAAAGGGAAGATTACAGAATTTGACATGCCATTATTGAAAGGAATGGTTGCGCATTTACATGTAGGAATTATTGATACCGAAATAAACGAAATTATTAGTCATACTATTAAAGACATATCTTATTATACTATTTCATTTGGACTGTTAGGTATTTTACTTGCTTGGTATTTTGGTAATCAAATTAGTCGCCCATTGACCCTATTTTCTAATGTTGTCCGTCGCTATGGTGAAGGAGAAGGTTTTAATACAGATGATATAAAATCAAAAGGAGCAGATATTAAACAATTGGTAGAATCATTCTCATCAATGGTTACCATGCGCTCACAATTTGAAGATCAAATACGAGAAAGGGAAGAGAACCTTTCGCTAACCCTTGATAGTATTGGTGATGCTGTGATTGTGACGGATAACAGGGGTTTCGTTACCAGAATGAACCCGATAGCAGAAGAATTAACTGGGTGGGAGATAAATGATGCATTAGGGAGGCCGCTATTCAATATATTTAATATTATTGATTCCATTAATCATATCGAGGCACCCAACCCTGTCGAAAAAGTAATCGAATCAGGTCAGGTCGTTGATTTAGCATCTAATACTATCTTAATTTCACGACAAAGAAACGAGTATCAAATTTCGGATAGTGCCGCTCCTATCAATAATCAGTCAGGTGATATTATCGGGGTTATTCTTGTGTTTAGAGATGTCACTAAGGAGCAAACATTACAACAAGATATCAGGCAGAGTGAGAAGCGTTTAATAATGGCCCTTAAAGGCACAAATGCTGGTCTTTGGGACTGGAATCTGGAGCAAGATACGGCATATTATAGTTCTCGTTGGTATGAAATTTATGGTCTAAAATCAGTTGAAAGACATACCCAAAATTCGGTATGGGAAAAGATGATTTATCCTGATGATTTGCAAAAAGTAAAATATTTGTTGACTTCATATCTAGATGGTGAAGGTGATTTTTATAAATCTGTGCATCGGATAATAGATTCACAAGGTAAGATTCATTGGGTTGCAGAACAGGGCTCAATAACTGAATATAATGAAAGCGGTAAACCAAAACGCTTAGTCGGTACAATTCATGATATCACCGATCAACATCGTCATGATGAAGAATTGCGACGAAGTCAGAAGATGGATGCTTTGGGTAAATTAACGGGTGGTGTGGCCCATGATTTCAATAATATTCTAAGTATTATCCTGGGGTTTGCGGAACTGGTGAAGATGGAATACGGTGATGATGCGCGTCTCATTGAAAGTATTGATGAAATTAGCCAAGCTGGTCTACGTGGACAAAAACTAACTCAGAACCTATTAGCCTTTTCAAGGAAAAAAGAAGCGCAAGCAGAAAAGGTAAACCTCAATGACCTACTAAGAGAAACTGAAACAATGTTGGCCAAATCAATTACAGTCAGGATTGATTTGCAACTAAAACTGGAAGAGGGTCTGTGGAATACGTGTATAGATAGTAGTGATTTTAAAGATACATTATTAAATCTTACCTTGAATGCAGCACATGCCATAACTGAAAATGGTCGCATTATATTAAACACTTCTAATATTTTATTGAGCAAGTCAGATGCCTATCCTCTAAATTTGCCAGCAGGTGAATATGTTGTTTTTTCAATAACCGATAGTGGTAGCGGAATGAATGAGTCGATTCGGTCTAAGATATTTGATCCATTTTTTACCACAAAAGGTGATAAAGGAACAGGGTTGGGTCTGAGTCAGGTGTACGGATTTATACAACGCTCAAATGGGGCTATTAAAGTTTATTCAAAGAAGGGTGAGGGTACTCGTTTCACATTATATTTCCCGCGTATGTTAGGTGAAAATATAGGTAAAAATATTACAAGTGAGTTGCTAAATGAACAAAAATATGGCCATGAGACTATATTAATAGTAGATGACGAACCAGGTATGCGTAAGGTCGCCAGTAAAATATTGAGTCGATATGGCTATCAGACTATTATCGCTGATAACGGAAAGGCTGCCCTGGATATACTAGCTAACACTAAGAATATTGATCTTGTGCTTAGTGATATCATTATGCCCGGAATTAATGGATATCAATTGGCTAAACGAATTATGAGGGATTATCCTGATATACAAATTCAGCTTGCCAGTGGATATAGTGATGATAAGGGTAAAGATGAGGGTCTAAAAGACCTGGAGAATAATATATTACACAAGCCATATTCTACACATGAACTTTTAAATTGTGTAAGAACTATTTTAGATAAGCAGTCAATATGAATAATGCACCGTCCGTAACTATAGTCGATGATGATGAAGGCATGAGTGCTCTGTTGAAACGAATAACAGAGGATATGGGTTTCTCTGTTCGCGTTTTTAACGATAGCATTAAATTTCAGAATAGTATAAATGAACTTGGTGATATTATATTCCTTGACCTGATGATGCCAGGTGCTGATGGTATCGAAGTGATTCGTTCATTGGCTGCAAACAATTGTACATCATCTTTATTCTTGATAAGTGGTCAAGACAAAGGAGTGTTAAATTCAACGCAAAAACTTGCAAAAGAACGAAATTTAAATGTTGTTGCTAGCCTAAATAAACCGCTAGAAATTGCCCCCTTACAAGAAATGCTCAAAGAGTTGAAAGTATCCCGTCAGCAACTACGTAAAATTCAGTGTAAAGACAAGGCAGTAATTACTCCGGAAGAACTTCGTGATGCAATTGAAACTGGTCAATTGGTTTTACATTACCAGCCCCAAATTGATATGAAAAATGGCCAACTAGTGAGTCTGGAAGCCCTTGTCAGGTGGCAGCATCCCAAGCATGGGTTGATCTATCCTAATTCGTTCATTTCTTTGGCTGAAGCAAATGGATTAATTGGTAGTCTTACTGAGGAAGTTATTCGGATTGCGCTTAATCAAGATTTTCACTGGACTGAAATTGGCTTACGAGTACCGATTTCTATTAATGTCTCTGCTGAAAATATAACCAGTTTAACATTACCCGAGCAGTTGGAACGGCAACTTCAGGATAAAAAGCTCGATCCTTCACTTCTTGTGCTTGAAATAACAGAAAGTGCTTTAATGGGTGAGTTGGTTACATCATTAGATATACTGACACGATTACGTTTGAAAGGCTTTTCATTATCAATAGATGATTTTGGAACTGGTTTTTCCTCATTATCTCAATTACATCGTGTGCCATTTAGTGAGTTAAAAGTTGATCAGAGTTTTGTCATGAAAATGGATGAAGATGATGAGGCATATGCTATTGTTGAAACGTGCGTGATGTTGGGTCAAAAATTAAAAATGAATGTTGTGGCTGAAGGTGTAGAAAACAAGAAGATTTTCGATATGCTTGTTAATATAGGTTGTGATGCAGCTCAGGGTTATTATATAGCTAAGCCTATGCCAGCCAATATGCTTGAGGGTTGGCTGGCGAGTCGTGATTCATAATCAGTACCTACACGCTACATGTACCTGTGTAGTGCTATTGATATAATAGGCTTTGGCGTTGTTGCAGTAAATTACCCATATTTTGACAATCGTGATATTAAACCTCAGACCACATTCTTACCAGGTTGGTGTAGGAGTGATCCACTTGTGCAGTCTCATCCGCTTCAGGTTTTTCAAGCATGAGTGTTTCTCGGGCCATGCCGAGTTCATACAGTAGTTCTCGCTGTGCTGGATCACGTATCAGGCTTTGTACCCAGGTTACGGCCACCATTCTTTCACCGCGAGTCACCGCCGCCACTTGATGAAGACTGGATGCCGGATAAACAACGGCATCACCCGCGGCCAGCTTGATTTGTTGTTTACCAAAGCTCGTACGTATGGTCAGTTCACCACCATCGTAGTCCTCGGGGTTGTTGAGGAAGACAGTACAGGCAACATCACAGCGAAAGCGTTGCTCGCTACCCATGACAGGATCATCAATATGAAAACCATAAGTCATGCCGACGCCATATTTAGCAATGAAGGGTGTAGCAACGCGGTGTGGTAGGACAGCGTTTTTGAATATTTCGTTATGAGACAGATTGCCCAGGATAACCTGCGCTAATTGCTTGCCCATTTCTGAATTCTGATCGACTTCCTGATTGTTTTTTACTTTTTTGGCAGTCTTGCCCGCTGATGTTCTGCCATCAACAAACGGCGCTTGTTGCAGTGCCTGTTGAATAACCTGTAATTGCTGTGGGTCGATCAGTGAGTTGATGGTCAAGAGCATGTTATGGATACCTGTAGAGTCAAGTGTTTATATCATATCAGTTGTAGGGACTGTTCAACAGTAAGGAAAAGCCACCCAATAGAATGATCCAGGAGACGACCTTGCGGAACATCACCTCATTCACCTTGAGATGTAAGTGATTGGCGTTCCATAACACCAGGGCCAGTACGGGGCCGGATATCAGCATCATTTCCAGTATCTCTGCGCTAATAGTGCCATTGACAACATAGGCGCCGCCACGGAACAGGTTCATACACAGGAAAAAGGCCAGCGCGTAATTACGTATCACCAGTTTGTTAGAAAAAGTCCCGATCAGGCGTGTCATGGCGATGGGGCCGCTGATACCGAAGAGTGTCTGTGATACACCAGCGATGACATCAAGGATACGCTGGGTTAAATGATTGAGTTTAATAACGTGGGGTGAGATCACCAGGAACAAGCCGAATATTGTAATCGCGCATGCCAGCAGGTAATAAAATGTTTCTGTTGAAAAGCGATAGAACAACACGAGGCCGACGATGGAACCGATACTGGCAAATACTAACATTCTAACGAGAAAAGCGATATCCACTGTTTTTTCAGAACGGATGAGGCCAATCGTTGCGGTAAGTATTTGTGGCAGGATTGAATAGATGACCAATGTTTTGGCATCGAATATCAAGGTCATCACCATCAACATCATGATGGTACCGGCCAGGCCAAATACAATCTCGAAGGTGAAGGTGATGGAGCACACGAATGTCAGGATTAGGATGCCAGTCATTTTTCCATTTTTATTTAGTCGCCCCTGAAATATTCACAACACTTTGAAAACAAGAATAAAACGATAAAAAAACAGGTAACAAAACGTCCAGAAACAGGTAATATTAAGCAAC
>JGI24023J19991_10000406_pt1 | contig 33601 bp, 27 predicted proteins | sample Cruoilmetagenom1_FD_19991 | JGI IMG/M metagenome (IMG submission 19991)
AAGGGTTGAGGAACTGGTCTCGGCCTATGAACCGCTGCTTGCCCGCCGATACGGGTATTGTAAGGTCACCCGGTCGGATGATGTGTCGGTAATTTATGGAGAAAAGGGCCGATTGTCCCGCCTGGGTGTTTATATTGTTCACCTGAGCGTGGTATTATTGCTTATCGGCGGATTGGCGGGTTCATTTTTCGGTTTCGAAGGATTCGTCAATATCGCCGAAGGGGAAGCCGTGGATACCATCCGTATCCGTAATACCGGTCAGATCCATCGCTTGGATTTTCAGATCCGGTGCGACGACTTCAACTTGTCATTTTATGATACCGGGGCACCCAAGGAATACCGCTCCGCCCTGTCAATAATTGATGGGGGAAAAACGGTGAAACAGAAAGACATCATTGTTAATGATCCCCTGCGCTACCGGGGAATCAATATATTTCAGTCCAGTTACGGCAAACTTCCACCCGAAAAAATGTCCCGGCAGGATATGCCGATGATTGGGCCGGCGGAGGAATATACCCTCAAATTTACCAGCACCTCCTCGGGTATGGGTTACACCATAACCGCCAAGGTGGGTGTCCCTGTGGATATCCCCGAGGGTCTGGGCACATTTGCCGTTATGGCTCACGAGGCTGATGCCAAGTTTCGCGGGATGGATGTCGGGGCTGCTTTAAAGGGAATTCTTACCCCGGTTGAAGGTGAACCTGTGGAAATACTGCTCCCTTTGAAGTTTGCCAACTTCGACAAAATGCGCGGCGGCAATGTGATGATCGCTGTGGCCGATCAGCCGCGGGAGGGATTTTCGTTCCGGCAGACCGCCGAGGAGCGCTACTACACCGGCCTCCAGGTGACCAATGATCCTGGTGTATGGCTGGTCTATACCGGGTTTGTCCTGATGATCACCGGTTGCTTCGTGACCTTTTACCTGTCCCACCGGCAGGTGTGTATCGTCATCGAACAGCTTCGCAAAAACAGCCGGGTGACGGTTGCCGGTATTGCCGATCGAAACAAATTGGCCATGAAGAATATCACCGAGAAGCTTTTTACGGTCATGACCGACAGTTAACCCCAATGGCCCCTTGACTGAAAAAGGAGTTTAACATTGCCCATGAGCAGTTCACAACTACTCTCCATATCAACTTTTGTTTTTGCACTGGCCGCGTTTTTTTATATGGCCGCGCTGATTTTTAAAAAGCCTCAATTGACGCTGCCGGCGCGCTGGATTGTGGCGGCGGCGGTGGTGGTCACCACGGCGGGTCTCCTGCTGCGCTGGGTGGAGTCCTACCAGATGGGAATCGGGCATGCCCCGTTGTCCAACCTTTACGAATCCCTGGTTTTCTTTGCCTGGACCGCAGGGGTGCTTTATCTCTTCGTGGAGTTTAAATACAAGAAGCCCCTGATTGGCGCCTTTGTCACGCCCATCGCCTTTCTGGCCATGGCCTACGCTTCCCTGTCTCCCAATATCAGTGACCGCATCCAGCCCCTGGTGCCGGCGCTGAAAAGCAACTGGCTCATTGCTCATGTGGCTACCTGCTTTTTCGGCTATGCCGCATTTGCCATCGCCTTCGGGATGAGTAGCATGTACCTGATCAAGGCCCGAAACCCGGAAAAAAGCGATGGAATCATGGGACATATACCCAAACTGGATGTCCTGGATGAACTCACCCACCAGATGGTGCTGTTTGGCTTCCTCTTTCTCACCGCCGGGATTATCACCGGTGCGGTGTGGGCCAACTCGGCCTGGGGCAGCTATTGGTCCTGGGACCCCAAGGAGACCTGGTCCCTGATTACCTGGTTTGTCTATGCCGCCATGCTGCACGCCCGCCTCATGCGAGGCTGGCAGGGGAAGCAGGTCGCTTACCTGTCCGTCCTCGGTTTTGCGGCAGTGATCTTTACCTATTTCGGCGTCAACCTGCTGCCGGGGTTGCACAGTTATGGAAAAGTATAGTGAGCACCAATCTGGAAATGGCATTTTTCGGCCCAGGCCGGTGATCTCACGTTTTTGTAATCCTCGACGTAGCGCCGCTACGCCTGCGGTTTCAAAAAACGCGGCGGCCTTGGCCTGAGCTACAATCTACCCATTCAGGATGGACACGACTGAGAAGGGGACGGCATCGATATGGCTATAGAGATGGACGACTTGGATAAAGCGATTCTCAATCGTATTCAGACACGATTTCCATTGACCCCCAAGCCCTTCGGATTCATTGCCCGGGCGTTGGGTACAACCGAGGCTGAGGTGTTGCTGCGGGTGTCCCGGCTTAAAGAAGACGGCATTATCCGGCGGATCGGCGGAAATTTTGTTCCGAGCAAGGTGGGATTTGTGAGCACCCTGTGCACGGCCCAGGTGCCCGAGGAGAAGGTGGATCTGTTTGCCCGGACGGTGAACGCCTTTCCCGGTGTGACCCACAATTACCTGCGGGAAAATTCATTCAACGTATGGTTTACTTTTATCGCGCCTTCCATGGCGCAGATCGGGGACCATCTGACCCGGATCTCTGAAAAAACAGGCGTCAAGCGGATCCTTAACTTGCCCGCCACCCATCTCTTTAAGATCAGGGCGAAGTTTGATCTGTAGCCATGTCCATCATGCTGCGATGGTGAGAATATCGAGATTATTTCCAGGGCCCTTATGCCGAGGGGGAATTGACATTGATAATCCCCTCTATTGTGGTGGAAAGATCGGCAATCTGGTAGGGCTTCTGGATGACGGAAGTGGGCGGCATGTCGCCGAATTGATCGAGCACCTGGTCGATGGAAAGGCCACTGGCAATGATGATCGGCAGTTCGGAACTCAGTGCGCGGAACTGTCTGAAGGCCGCTTTGCCGTCCATGCCGGGCATGGACAGGTCCAGCACGACACAGCCGATGGAATCCCGATGCTGACCGAATTGACTTAGTGCATCCTCACCGCTTTCGGCGATGATGACGTCATGTCCCAGTCGCTGAAGGATTGCTTTTCCCACCTCCAGCACCATTTTTTCATCGTCTACCAGGAGCACCGTACGGCCTTGCATCGAATCGCCATGGGTATCGTTATTCATTGCGGCATCCTCATTTTGGTTTTTCAACACCCTGAAAGGGTTGGTTGATGGTAAGCTATCGACGAGTCAGGCTTCATTGGTTCCTTTCTGAAAACCATTATCGACTTAATAGTTTAAAAATCAAAGGATTTCAAACCAAAATTTTTCTATGCGGCTACCGGGGAGAAGGGGGCCCCTCTCTTATCGCTTGATTTATCAGGAATCAGGAAGAGCAGGATTCTATCGATACGAACGGTGGTGGCAAGATCATCACGTGCACCGGGTCGATGACTCCCGGCGCACGGTTTGTACAATGAGGGTCGATATTTTTATTCGTTGCGGCAGTTGCCCATACCGTGGCCCATGCCCCGGCCTTTCATCATAAACCCTCTGCCGACATCGGGATGGATCTTTCGCATGGCCATGATGTGGCTCAGGCGTTTCTGGTCCAGACGCCCCTGCAGTTCAGTGACCGCCGTCTGCAAGGTTGAGGCTTTTTTCAGATCCGGCTCGTTTTTGGCCATTTCGGCTCTCATTTCCAATTGTTTGGCATAAAGATCCTGCCGCTCCCTTTTGGTAGCGTCAAAAAAAGCCTGGCGTTCGGATTCCATCTGCTCGCGCTGCTCCGGTGTGAGGTCCGCCATCATTTGGCCATAGCCGCAGCCTCCCCGGCGGTGATGGTTGCCGTGGCCCCCATATCCCCGATCATCGTCCTGGTTTCCCATCCCTTTGCCCGCAAAGGCGACGGCCCCCACGGCGATGACGGCGACGGCGACCAGACCGACAATCACGGTTTTCATGGTGTTGCTTTTCATGATGAATTCCTTTCTCGTTTAAGATAATGTTGGGTTTGCCCGAGAGACACCTGTTTTTCGTTTTCGACAAACCACATGAGCAAGGCGGATGCCAAATCAATTTGATTTTTGGCTTGAAAAGTCCTAACTTTCCAAATCTAATAATTAAAATTATATTTTCAATGTTTTAACGTGTCGCTGACCGGGATCGATCCTCGGATAGGGCGGGTAGAAAATAACCAACCCGGATTGCCGATCCGGGTAAAAAGGTTCCGGTTCTCTTTGACGGATTCCGAATCCATGGGATGAGAAAACATTTGCACGGAACGGCATCCAAATTTCAATTCAAGATTAAGATGCTATTCGGCAGTCTCGTTGTGCCGATGATCGGGATGATGATGGACAAACAGAAATATCGCCTATTGCTTTCGGGGTTTTCGCCATGGATCATCCTCGGTGCCGTTGCGGTCATGCTACCGATGGTGGCCTTGATGACCATGGAGAACATCAACCGCCAGAAGCAGCAGAGCATTCGCCTGATGATGGAAAAGGGTGCCGCCCTGATTCGATCTTTTGAAGCCGGAACGCGAATGGGCATGCGCGGGGGGCATGGCAGCGGATTCAAACTGCAGCGATTGTTGTTCGAAACCGCCGCCCAGCCGGACATTGCCCACCTGCTGGTGGTGCGCACCGACGGCACGGTGATTGCTCACAGCCAGATGGACCAAGTGGGTTCCGATTATGGCAAGGAGCTGGATCTTGAAACCGTTTATCTGTCCGGCAACTTGGCATGGCGTCGGATGACGTCTTTAACCGGTGAGGCAATTTTCGAGATCTTCGGTAAATTCGCCCCATTGGCCAAAGGACCGAATCGCACCATGCACGGCCACATGATGCGCTTGCCGCTTCCGGAACACGCGCCCCCGCCCATGGTGATTTTTGTGGGATTTCGAACCGATACTGTTGATGCGGCCCATCGTGCCGATGTGCGGCATACCGTGGTAATGGCCGTGGTCCTGCTTCTGGTGGGGTGCGCCGGTGTACTGCTGCTTTTCCTGGCCCAGAACTACCGGGCCACCCGCACCTCCCTGGTGCGGGAAAAGGCCTTTTCCGACAACCTGGTGTCACGTATTCCTATCGGTTTGGTGGCCTTGGACCGCGCCGGTCGCGTGACCGCCCTGAATTCCGTTGCCGAAAACACTCTGGCGATCAGGGCCGCCGGTGCGATCGGCCGGCAAGCCAAAGACGTGATTCCGGCTATATTGGTGGACACGTTGGCTGATGCCAACCCTCTAGTGGAAAAGGAAGTGCTTTGTCCGGTCGACACGGACCGCCCCACTCCCATGGACGTGAGTGCCGCCACCCTGACAGACGAAAACGGTGAAGGTTTCGGTCAGGTGATCCTGTTCAAGGATCTCACCGAAATTCGTACTCTTCGCCAGGAGCTGGAAAAGAACCGGCGCCTGGCGTCGGTGGGGCGCCTGGCCGCCGGTCTGGCCCACGAGATCCGCAATCCCTTGAGTTCGATCAAGGGCTTTGCCACCTATTTCAAGGAAAAATACCGCGAGATCGACAAGGATCAGGAGATCGCCACCATCATGATCCAGGAAGTGGACCGGCTCGACCGCGTGGTCGGTCAGCTGCTGGAATTTTCGCGTCCCATCCGGCTCCATTTTCAACTGGTGGCCTTGAAGCCGTTTTTCCAGGACGCCTTCCGGCTGGTGAACCGCCAGAGCAATGAATCCGGTGTCAGGATGGCACTGGATCTACCGGATGAAAACCTCGCCGTGCTGATGGACGCCGACAAGATGCGCCAGGTGGTGCTCAACCTTTTGCTCAACGCCCTGGATGCCATGAAGGCCGGGGGGCGACTGGTGGTCCGGGTGTCCAGAGACGGGAACGGCAGCATTCTTATCCAGATGATCGACAGTGGTGCGGGTATCGATCCCAAGGATCAGCCCCACATTTTCGAGCCCTATTTTTCCATAAAACCGACCGGTACCGGACTAGGGCTTGCCATCGTTCACAACATCATCAAAGCCCACCGGGGCAATATTCTGGTGAACAGTCGGCCCGGTCGGGGCACCACGGTTCAGATCACTCTACCGGCGGGAAAGGAGACCTGATGGTCGGCAAATATCGGGTGCTGGTCGTGGATGACGATGCGGCTCATCGCACCATGTTGCGCACCCTGGTGAGTGGATGGGGGTTCGATATCGTGGATGCGGACGACGGTGAGGTTGCCATCGCCGCCGTCCAGGCCCAGCCTGTGGACCTGGTACTGATGGATATCCGCATGGTCCGTGTCTCCGGCATAGCGGCGCTGGAACAGATCAAAACCATCAACCCAGCCATTCCCATTGTGCTGATGACCGCATACGCATCCGTGGAGATGGCGGTAGATGCGCTCAAAAAGGGCGCCTACGACTATCTGATCAAGCCGCTGGATTTCGATAAACTACGGCTGACCCTGGAACGGGCCCTGGCGCACATCCGTCTCAAAGCGGAGAACCAACCGCTCAAACGGCAGCTGGAAAGCGGTTTTCAGTCCCCGGGCATTGTCGGCAGCAGTCCGGCCATGGTTGCCCTGATGGAGACGGTGGCCCAGGTGGCCGTCTCCGAGGCCACGGTAATGGTCACCGGCGAATCGGGGACGGGCAAGGAGTTGGTTGCCGCGGCCATTCACCTCAACAGCCCGAGAAGGGCCGGTCCGTTTGTTAAGGTTAACTGCGCCGCCATCACCGAGAGCTTGCTGGAATCGGAGCTCTTCGGCCATGAAAAGGGTGCCTTCACCGGTGCAGACCGCCGCAAGGAGGGACGCTTTGTCCAAGCTGACGGGGGTAGCCTGTTCCTGGACGAAGTGGGGGAGATGCCCGTTTCCATGCAGGTAAAGCTGCTGCGCGTGATTCAGGAGCGGGAGCTGACCCGGGTGGGCGGCGAGCAGGTGATACCCGTGGATGTTCGGTTCATCGTGGCTACCAATCAGGACCTGGCGCAGATGATTAAGACCGGCGCCTTCAGGGAGGACCTCTACTATCGGTTGAATGTGGTGGAGCTGAAAACACCGCCATTGCGGGAGCGTCGGGCGGACATCCCCTTGTTGGCCACCCATTTTCTGGTCCGGTTTGCCGAAAAAAACCGCAAGGCGGTGGAACGGTTCTCCCCCCGGGCCATGGATCTTTTGATCCGCCACCCGTGGCCGGGAAATGTGCGTGAATTGATGAATACCATCGAACGGGCCGTAGTGCTGAGCCTGAGCGACTGCCTGGACGAAAATGATTTTACATCCCTGGCCGGCGGTCTGCCGGAGACCGATAACCCCCCGGATGGTGATCTATTCTCCGCCGATGTGCCCCTGGAGCAGATCGAACAAAAAGCCATCATCAAAACCCTCGCATCGGCCGGCGGCAATAAAAGCGAAGCGGCCAGGCGGCTGGGAATTACCCGCAAAACCCTGAGGGAGAAGCTCAAGAGATACAACCTGATGGATTTGTAAAAATTAAAGTCAGCCCCTCGTCTGCCGATATAGGTGCCAACAATGCGCAGATTCTTCAGCCGATTTTAACTAGTGCCCGTCCAGAAATGAGGGATTTTGGTCGAGATCAAGGCGTGCGAAAAATTTTATCGCAGGCGCCCCGCAGGAAGTTCCCTTGGGGTGCATATAGTTGATATTCTGAGGATAAAATTTTGAGCGCAACACAGATATCGGGCAAAAGAAACATTTATGGATGGGCGCTAACTACCGGCGGCATGATGGCCGTCGTGGCTTACCGGAGAAATGACGTGCTGCCGATGCTGCAAAAGGCCCTGGAACAGAAATTGAAGAGAATATTCTTAATAAGGATGCCCCATGAATTTGAATGCATTGGCGGAAAAAATCGGTTTGGAAGAAGATGAATATTGCGAACTGCTCGAGCTGTTCCTGGAAACCGGCACCGCGGACGTCGACCGTTTGGAAACCGCATTCGATGCCGGCGACGCCCAGCAGGTGGCCCGCAGCGCCCACACCATCAACGGGGCGGCCGGCAATATGGGGCTTATGAATGTCCACGAAGTAGCCAAACGGATCGAACTGGCCGCCGTTGAAAGCCGACTGGATTCCGTCTCCGTCGACGTGAACACCCTTAAAGGGCTCTTCGAGGAGATCGCCGGGCTCAATCGCACTTGAGGGTTCCGGGAGAAAAAATTCCATCTCTTTAATGCATTTTTCCACAAAAAGGACCCGGCTCGCCGTTGACCGTCTGCAACACCTGTCCCTTTTTTAGCAAACCTGATATATTGCGGGCATGATCGAGCCTGTCACCGACCCTCGGGATGTTCTGTTTGCCCGCATCGTCCAATCCGTAGAAAACGGCGGGCGCCTAACCGAAGCCGTGCTTGCCTTTATCGAGACGGCCCTGTTTCCCCCGGCGCCCGACCGCCTGGCCGCCTTTCTCGCCACCGACAACGATTGCGAGCGGGACAGCCTGCTGGATCTGATCTTTTTTCCGGATCAGGCCGTCCAGATTGACCTGGAACCCCTGCTGGAGGCCGCCCGATATTCAGCTGACGATGAAGTGGTGCTGCATGACCGCCTGATCGCCCGGGCGATCGACGCCCCGGTCGAGCTGCCCGACGGCAGGTTGCTGGTCAGCATCCGGGTGCCTGACTTTATCAAGTCTCAGTACCTGGAGCGGTTGAAGATATCCCGGCAGACGGATCCCCGGGTGGCGGCGGCCATCGAAAGCGGCGTATCGGCAGCTTTGGTGCCCGTGGTTAAGGTTCGGCTCAGAAATGCCGGTATCCGTTTAATGCCCGGCATGGGAGTATTCCTGTGCCGGTTCTTCGAGCGAATGACGGACGGCGAACCGGATTACCTGGCCTGCCTGGACCTGGTGCTCTGCCTTCTGGAGACAGCCGCTGAAGGGGCGGACGTTTACGAGCTGCTGGTCGGACATAAGCGATCCCTGTTTCGCAGCCTCCAACAGGCCAAGCGATTCGAAACCCTGCTGCGCCGGTCCAATATGGAAACCCTCATGCTTCAGGGTGTTCGTACGCCCCATGCGTTACCCGATGAACTGGTGCATCGGATGCGCCTGATCGATCTGATCTGCTTCGGGATATTCGGCAAAACCGAAACCATCGAATTGCCCATGGAAGAATCGGTCCGACAGGTGTCGGATATAGATACCCCCGAGGCGGTCATCCGATCGTTGCTGCGCTGATTGCCCAATTGGTTTACAAACCGGATGAAATGGGATACTCAGGTCATCGTCGATGGTGTGCGGCATCGCCGGCGCCATATCCGGGACCGGACAGGAAAGAGGCATTATGAAAAGCGTGAAAATCGATGGGTTTAAGTCCATCACCATGGCTATTTTCATACTGGCGATTGCATGCGTTTGGGTTCGACCGGCATCGGCATCAGACACCGACGGCGCTATCGACACGATTATCGCCGGCGTGGAAGCCCGCTATAATGTCCCCGGGTTCACGGCGGATTTCGACCAGGAATCGATCCTCAAAGCCATGGCGGTGACCGATACGGCTTCCGGTCGGCTGATGGTACGGCAGCCTGGGAAAATGCGCTGGGAATACCTGGTGCCGGATCCCCAGACCATCATCACCGACGGCAGCGATTTGTGGGTCTACCGGCCCGAAGACAACCAGGTGTTGGTGGGAAAGGCGCCTTCTTTTTTCGGTGAGGGCAAGGGGGCCGGGTTTTTATCCGATATCAAGACCATTCGAAACAGTTTCCGGATCTCCCTGGAGCCGGCCGATGAACCCACCTTGTATCGTCTCAAGCTGGTACCCAACAGATCCTCGGTGGATTTCATGGAGGTCCGGCTGGATATTTCCAAAAAGCGCTTCGACCTGGTCCGCATCGTCACCTTCAACGTATACGGGGACGAAACCCGCATCGATTTGAAGAATGTCAACTTCAACAACCCACCGCCGGAGGCGCTTTTCCGTTTCGACGTGCCGGAAGGGGCCGACGTGGTGCAGATGAATCCCTAAATCGGTTCATCAATGACAGCGATACCCGTTCGAAAGGATCCAATCATGCAAGCCAAAATCAGAGCGCTGCTCAAGGAAAGAAATGCCATCATGCTGGCCCACAACTACCAGCCCCCCGAAATTCAGGACCTGGCGGACATGTGTGGGGATTCGCTGGAGCTCAGCATTCGTGCCGGCGACACCGATGCGGAGGTGATCGTCTTCTGTGGGGTGCATTTCATGGCGGAGACCGCCTCGATTATCTCCCCGGACAAGACCGTGCTGCTGCCGCGCCTTGATGCCGGTTGTCTGATGGCCGACATGATCGACGCCGAATCACTGGCGGCCAAAAAGGCCAGCCTGCCCCCCATGCCGGTGGTTATTTATGTAAACTCTACGGCCGAAGTCAAGGCCCTGTCGACCATCTGCTGCACATCGGCCAACGTGGTCAAGGTGGTCAACAGCCTGCCGGAACAGGAGATGCTTCTGGCCCCCGATCGAAACCTGGCCATGTATGCGGCCTCCAAAACGGACAAGAAGATTCATGTGTGGGACGGCTACTGTCCCACCCACGAATGGCTGACGGTCTCCGATGTAGAAAAAGCCAAGGCCGACCATCCCGAAGCCATATTCATGGCCCATCCGGAATGCCGTCCGGGGGTGTTGGCCCTGGCGGATGAGGTGGAAAGCACATCGGGCATGCTGCGTTACGCCCGCCAGTCAACCCACGAGGCCTTCATCGTCGGGACGGAAATCGGCATGCTGCATCCCATCCAAAAGCAAAATCCGGACAAGATCTTTTATCCGGCGTCTAAGAAGATGATCTGCCGCAACATGAAGCGAATCGGCCTGACGGACGTGGCCGCCTGCCTGGAGAACATGTCCGGCCAGGTAAAGGTGCCCGAAGATATCCGCATCCCGGCCCTGTCTGCGGTGAAACGGATGGTTGATCTGTCCAGATGAAGCGGTTCGGACTGAAGGTTGAAGGGGGTTCGGTTAATCGCGCTTATTGGGTTCGTTGGGTTTGTTGAGACCGCCGGCCTGGGCCGACCGGATGCCGCTTCTGGATGGGCGCCCGTTAAAACCCCGGCATCTTAAACGTTAGCGTTACTTCACCGGTGCGCCTGTCGATGGAGAGCATCTTTTCGTCTTCCCCCGCGGGGGTGAGTTTTTGACCGGTGGCCATTTCCATCAGACCGCCGATAAACTGCATTCCCGAATTCAGCACCGCTTCGATTTTTTCCGGCGATTGACCGGAAAAGGCACTATCGCTCCTACCGGCTGAATCCGTTGCGGCGGACGGAGCAGTGGAATCCTCCCCGGGTGCCGATTCTTCGGCGATCACGTCCATAGTCGACTCCGCTCGCTGCAGTACTTCGGGATTAAGATAATGGGGTGTGTCTTCCGGGATTTCCTCAGTGGAGGAACTCTTTTGTGGCGGCAGTTCGGGTTCTTCTCCCATCATTTCACGCAACTGGTTGAGCATCTCCGTGCGTTTCTCCCGGGAGAACTCCACCATGTCCGTCGTACCGTCGAATACGCCGTCGAAAAGCTGGGTCTTGAGTTGAATGCCGGTCAGGATTTTTTCTTCGATACTGTTTTTGGTGATCAGGTTGATCACGTTGATGCAGCCGCTTTTTTGACCGATACGGTGGACCCGGCCGATGCGCTGGTTCATCCGCGCCGGATTCCAGGGCAGTTCAAAATTGACGACACAGTCGGCGGCCTGCAGATTCAAGCCGGTGCCGCCGGCATCCGTGGATAAAAATACCCGGCAGTCGGGATTGTGGGTGAATTCATCGATCAGGGCCTGGCGCTTTTTCACCGGTACTTTGCCGGAAAGTTCGACAAAGTTAAGGCCGGCATCGGACAGGTGCCTGGCGATGAGAAAGGTCATGGTGGTCCACTCGCTGAAGATCACCATCTTGCGGCCGTTTTCCACCACCAGCTCTTCGATGACGCCTTCCAGTTCCTTGAGTTTGGGAGAGATGTGGGTCTGGCGGTCGATGAGATAGGTGGAATCGCAGGTCATGCGCATGCGCAGCAGCAACTCCTGGATCCGTCGGAGGTCCATGGGCGTGAGGAATTTTTTGTTGAGCAGCGGCAGCAGAAGTTGCATGTAGCCGGCGTGCATCTGGCGTTGCTCTTCGTGAAGATCGATGTAGTAGTTGTTGACCACCTGATCGGGCAGGTCGGAGAGCACTTCCTCCTTTTTACGCCGGATCACCAGGGGCTGGAGCCGGTCGTGCAGCTGAGACAGATTGTGATAGCCCAGAATCTGGCCCTTCTTGTTGCGCGACAGCATGAAGTGGTCGGCGGCGAATTGCCATAAGGGGGCCAGCATGCGCGGCTCCAGAAACTGAACAATGGAGTAGACATCCTCCAGCTTGTTTTCCAGCGGCGTGCCGGTGAGCACCAGGGCTTGGGTTCGGGGGATGCGCTTGACGGCGTCGGCGGTTTTGGTGGAAAAATTTTTGATGCGCTGGGCTTCATCGAGAATCACCAGGTCGGGCCGGAAACGGTCCAGGAGGGTGACATCTCGAAGTACCGCCTCGTAGTTGGTGATCTTGAATAATCCCGGCCCGGTGAAGTAGATTTTTTTGCGCTGCTGCGGATTTCCCGCCACGATATCGGCCTGCAGGTCTGAAAACCGTTCGATTTCCCGTTTCCATTGCTCTTTCAATGATGCCAGGGTCACCACCAGCACCTTGTCAAAGCCGAAGATTTTCTGCTTGAGTCCCGCCAGGGCGATGGCCTGAAGGGTTTTGCCCAGTCCCATCTCATCGCCGATCAGGGCCGATGTTTTATACAGGGCGAAGCAGACGCCGTCCATCTGGTACGGGTAGAGTTGAATCTTGAGTCCGGGATCCGGAATATCGGCCGCGGCGGCCATCCGGGTCAGCTGCTGCTTCATGAGATGATCGTCCAGGCGGGCAAGGACCGTCTCGCGAATACGGACGCGCTTCTCCCCCTTCAGGGTTTCCATGAGCGGGAGCAGGTCCGACAGCGTGTCTTTCAGGAAATGACCCTCGGGTGAAAAATAGTCGGCCAATGCGGTATTCATCTCTTTGGCACCGGTTGTTTCAGCGGCTCGGAACAGGCGGGGGCGGTCCGATGCCGAATCCCAGTAGATATCCACGAAGGGAAAGCGCTCCTTTTTCACCCGCTGGGAAAAGTCTTTCTTTTGCTTGAGATGATCAACCAGGTGAAGCATATGCTTGCAGGTGCCCAGCCGGTTGGTCAGGTAGTCCGGGCAGTTGCAGTGTCCCGATCCGCTTTCCGGGTCGTGCAGGGTCACTGTGTATTGTTTGCCGGTGGCGGTTTCCACCAAGTGCTCGCCCTTGATCATTTCCCCTGCGGTAACAGTGAAAACTTCCTTGCGCGCCCGCGCGTTACGGTCTTCCAATGCCAGATTGCGGATCTCTTCCGGGCTGAGCCAGTCTTCTTCGACCGCTTCGGTTTTGTCTTCGGTAACCGCTGCTTTCCAGCGTCCCAGGATCGTGGATGCGTCCAACAGGGCGGCCACGGTATGTTTGCAACCGATGCCGGGATAGGGACAGTCGCATGTGCTGGTCACCGTGTCTTGAGCCAGGGCCAGGTTGACGGTGTAGTCGCCGTAATTGCCATCCATTTCATAAACGAATCGGTGGTCGCCGGGGTCGGCGTCCTTCAAAACAAATGCGCCGTGGCGATAGATGCGCTGACCCCGTTGGAAAATAATGTCGGAATCGGCAAGATGCTTGCGGATAAAATCGCTGGTTAGATCCATGGATGCCTCCACGCGTATGGATGTTGATAATCTTGAGGTGTCAATATACGGTGTTTCTATCAGAAGCAATGCATGCATAGTGTGGATTTACGAATGTGTCAAGCCTGTGCGCTAACAAAAAAAAGGCCGGCAACCACACTAAAAAATGGTGCCGGTCCTTTTCACATCGCTACATTGCCGTGTTACATGGCATCCACCATGTCGTCGGGGATGTCGGCGTTGGTGTAGACTTTCTGCACATCGTCGCAGTCGTCCATGGCGTCCATCAGCTTGAGCATGCGTTCGGCCTCTTTTCCCTCCAGGGGGCTCATGTTCTGGGGCAGCATGGTCACTTCGGCATCGCTGAAGGGGATAGCCGCCCCCTCGAGGGCTTCCTTGACGGTATCGAAGTCTTCGGGTGCGGTGATCACCTCGAAGCTGTCATCCTCTTCGCGAACATCCTCGGCGCCGGCCTCCAGGGCGATTTCCATGAGCTTGTCTTCGCCCACTGCGGCTTTGTCCACATTGAAGTAGCCCTTATTGTCGAACATCCAGGCCACACAGCCATTTTCGCCCATGTTGCCGCCGTATTTGTTGAAGATATGGCGGATTTCGGCCACGGCGCGATTCTTGTTGTCGGTCAAAGACTCCACCAGGATGGCGGCGCCGCCGGGACCGTAGCCTTCATAGGAATTCTCTTCGTAGCTAACCCCTTCCAGTTCTCCGGTCCCTTTTTTAATGGCCCGCTCGATGTTGTCCTTGGGCATGTTTTCCGTCTTGGCGGCAGCCACGGCGGTGCGCAGTCGCGGATTGGCTTCCAGATCACCCCCGGCCGTCCGGGCGGCCACGGTGATTTCCTTGATCAATTTGGTGAAAATTTTTCCCCGCTTGGCGTCTTGGGCGCCTTTGCGGTGTTTGATGGAAGACCATTTGTTATGTCCTGACATAGTTTTCTCCTTCTATTTTTTGCTCAGTCCGATCACAAACACTTCGCGGCTGGCTTTGCGTGTACTTTGGGGCCTAAATGATACCTGCCGATGGAAGCGCCGTTTCACGGCATCGGTAAAGGCCTTGAAATCGCCTCCCTGGAAAATCTTGCAGGCGAAGCTGCCGCCTGGAACTAGGGTCTTGTCGGCAATGTCCAGGGCCGCTTCGCAAAGCCCCACGGAGCGGGCCTCGTCCACGTGCCGGTTGCCCGAGGTGGCCGGTGCCATGTCGCTGAGCACCACATCGAAACGGGTCCGGCCCAGTTCGGTCAGGTGACGTTCCAGGTCCGCCACATCGCCGGTGATCACGCTCACGTTGCCCGGCAGTCTGATGGTGACCGGTACCAGATCGATCCCCACGATGCGGCTGCCGGGACCCGCCGTCCGGACGGCAAACTGCAGCCACGATCCCGGCGCACAACCCAAGTCCAACACCCGTGCCCCCCAGCCCAGAATTCGGTGCTTTTTCTGGATCTCCTGGAGTTTGTACACCGATCGGGCCGCGAAACTGTCTTTTTTGGCCTGGCGGGTATAGTGATCCGCCCACGGGTTCTTTTTCTGATTGGCTGATTTCATATCTTTTTGCCCATTTCAAGTCAAGTCAAACCACCCCGGTGGGGTGAACTTAATACCCAATATAATAAGTGTGTTGTCATTCCGCTTGGCATTCGCGATGGTATCGGGACGGCAAGGAGGCGGCGACGCAGTCGACACCGTGCAACCTGTTCTCGTCAGAACAACAGCGCCACGGCAGCGCTCACGCTCTCCACCCCTTCCAGGGTGATGCCTTTGGGACGCTTCATCCGCTTCAGGCTGCCCACCGGGGCCACGATCCGGGAAAAGCCCATCTTTTGGGCTTCGGAGATACGGGTGTCAACATTGCCCACGGCTCGCACCTCACCGGCCAGACCGACCTCGCCGACCACCATGGTGTCCCTGCGAATGGGCCGGTCCAGAAAACTGGAGGCGATGGCCGACACGATGCCCATGTCTACGGCCGGCTCCATGATTTTTACGCCGCCGGCCACATTCATGAAGATGTCGTGGCCCATCAGGTGCATGCCCAGCTGTTTTTCCATGACGGCCACCAGCAGGGCCACCCGGTTCTGGTCGAGGCCCAGGATGGTCCGCCGGGGAGTGCCGAAGTTGGTACTGGACGCCAGGGCCTGGAGTTCCACCAGGATGGGGCGGGTACCTTCCATGCTGGCCGTCACCACGGAGCCGGGGGCGTTTTCCGGCCGTTCGGAAAGGAACACGGCAGACGGGTTGGCGACCTCCCGCAATCCGCTCTCCTTCATTTCGAAGACGCCGATCTCATTGGTGGAACCGAAGCGGTTCTTCACCGCCCGCAGGATGCGAAACACGTGGTTGCGGTCCCCTTCGAAATAGAGCACCGTATCCACCATGTGCTCCAGCAGCCGCGGGCCGGCAATGGCGCCTTCCTTGGTCACATGGCCCACCAGGAAGGTGGGGATGCCCGTGCGTTTGGCCATGAGCATCAGCCGCATGGCGGACTCGCGCACTTGGCTCACGCTGCCCGGGGCCGAGGTGATCTCCGGGCTGAACACCGTCTGAATCGAATCCACCACCAGTACATCCGGACGTTCGCTCTCCACCATGGCCATGATCGCATCGATATCGATCTCCGACACCACCAGCAGGGTGGGCGACACGGTTTCCAACCGGCGGCTGCGCAGGCGTAGTTGGCGCACCGATTCCTCGCCGGAAACATAAAGCACCTTGTGGCCGCCGGTGGCGATGCCGTGTAGGGCCTGGAGCATGATTGTGGATTTTCCTATCCCGGGATCACCGCCGATGAGCACCAGGGTGCCGGCCACCAGACCACCGCCAAGCACCCGGTCGAACTCTTTGATGCCGGTGGACATGCGTGCCTCGTCGACAATGTTGACGGCGTCGATGGGCACTGGGCGGTTGCCCTTCGCCGACATGATTTTTCTCCCGGTCGCTGCCGTATGTCGCACCTCTTCGGCAAAGGCGTCCCAGGCGCCGCATTCGGTGCATCGGCCCATCCACTTGGCGGATTCATATCCGCAGGACTGGCAGGCAAAGTGGGTTTTTACGGTTTTTCGTGCCATGGTTTTGTATTTAACGTTTTAATTTTTAGGCGTTAAGTGTTACGTATTCGGAAAATAAAACCGCCAACGAGGCGGTTTCACCCGAAAGGCGTCCATGCCCATCCCATGATCGACTACCACGTCCACACCAGCCTTTGCAACCACGCCACCGGCACCATGGAACAGTACGTCCGGACGGCGGTGGCCAAGGGGCTTTCCGGCATCTGTTTTCTGGATCACCTGACCCTTCAGGAGGCGGGGCGTGCCAACGCCATGTCACCGCAGGAAGTACCCATGTATGTGGAAGCGGTCCGCCGCCTGGCCCGGCAGTACCGGGGCCGGATCAGCATCCGCGTGGGGCTGGAAGTCGACTTTTCACCCCATCATGTGGACCGATGCATCGAGATCATCAACACCGTCGACCTCGATGTGGTGGGCAGCAGCGTCCATTTTATCGACGGTGAAGACGTGGTCTCCCGGCGCTCGGCCTGGAGTCGGGGCGAACTCAGCCCCGATGCGGTTTACACGAAGTATCTGGGCGTACTGGATTCTATGCTGGATTATGATTACTTCGATGTGGTATGTCACCTGGATCTGCCCAAAAAATTCAACCGACGCCCGTCACCGTCTGCGGCCCAGGGCTTTCGGGAGCTTTTGGAAAAGATCCGGGAAAAAAACCTGGTCGTAGAACTGAACACCAGCGGGTTTCACTATCCCGTAAGAGAGACCTTTCCCTCACCGGAACTGCTTGGCCGCTGTGCCCGGCTTCGGGTTCCTGTGGTCGTCGGTTCCGATGCCCACGCGCCCGAATCGGTGGGCAGGGATTTCGATCGGGCCCGGGACCTTCTGGACGCCGCCGGCTACCGGCATCTAACCGGTTTTTCCCACCGGCAGCGGGAGGCTGTTTTGCTTTGACAATGTTGTTGTGGACGCGCTTGCTTAACATGGAGGAGATGGATGGTCATGATCGACGATATTCTGCAACTTAAACACAGACGATTTATGCCCCGTGGCGTGGCCATCCTGCTCGTTTTGCTGGTTGGGCCGTTAGTGGCTGCACATGCCGCCGATTCTGCGGGATCCTTTCAAGCCCTCCAAGCGCGTTTGATCGAAGATGGCTTCGACAGCGCCCGCATTCTGACCCTTTTCGCCAGTCCCGATGTCTCCTTCGAAAAGGGAGGGGTTAGCGCCTATTTCATGCATAACGAGGCCAAGCTGAACTACAAGCAGTTCACGCGAGTATGGAATGTCTCGTCGGCCAAAAAATACATGAAGGAACACCGGCAGGCCCTGGATGCGGCACAGCAAACCTACGGTGTGGACAAAGAGGTGATCACTGCCATCATTCTAGTAGAGACCAGGCTGGGCACCTACACGGGCAAAAAATCGGTGATCAACACGCTATCCACCCTCTCTGCCATGGCCGACGAGATGCCCCGCCAGGCGATCTGGGAGAACCTGCCTGACAACGACAGGCGCATGTCCCGAACGCAGTTTGAAAAAAAGGCGGACCAGAAATCCAGCTGGGCCTACCGGGAACTCAAGGCCTTTTTGATCTACACGGAAAAGGAGGGCATGGATCCCACCGCCATCAAGGGGTCCTACGCCGGCGCCATGGGGATTTCCCAGTTCATGCCCAGCAATATCGCCCCTTACGGCAAAGACGGCAACGCCGACGGACAGGTGGACCTGTTTGTCCACGCCGACGCCATCTCCAGCATTGCCAGCTACCTGAAACACTACGGATGGAAACCGGGGATCTCCCGGGAAAAGGCCTTCAAAGTGGTCTATCACTACAATCACAGCAAATACTATGTGAACGCCATCCTCGACGTTGCGGATAAATTGAAAGGCTGATCCATCATGAGCACCGGCATGTTCGTGGTTCTCACCGGCATTGTGTTTTTCCTGCTTACCTGCGTCGCCCTTCTGGACATCGCCCGCAAAGATTTCGGGTCCATCCAGATGAAAGCGCTATGGGCATTCGTCGTGGCCTTGGTGCCATTCATCGGCGTGTTGATCTATTTCCTGTTCGGCTTCAGAAAGGGCAAACGGTCCGCCGCCGACGCAGCGGTGGAATAAGGCAGCCTTATTCAAGCCATTCAGGAATTTGCAACGGATAAATATTGTTTGACAAAAGCTGCGCTTTTCTATATGGATGCGTCTGTTTTTTCAAATGGTCCCATCGTCTAGTGGTTTAGGACGCCGGCCTCTCACGCCGGTAACTCGGGTTCGAATCCCGGTGGGATCACCAATTATAAATTTCCTTTCTTTTCAAAGGGTTGAGCCGAATCGGCGCAACCCTTTTTTATACCCTTTTTTGCCGTCCCCCACCGTATCCCTCACCATAAAAATCATCATAACCGGATCATGCAGGATATACGGGCTTATTCATTCCCGGAATGAAATATTTATCGGTCCCCTTGGGGTGGTGGGGGACAGGGTGGGGGACAGGTCTATTTTTCAATTATCCATCGATCATTTCGGAGGTGATCCCGGCGGATGGTTTTCCCCCGATACCGATAGCGATCTGATCTTAGAATGTCTTGACGGATGGTCCCGGCATGGTCCCCCGACGGGGTGAAGGTATCATAGCGACTTGATGAGGTATTCAAGGTTGAAGGCTTAATGTATCCGGTGGGCTCCCCTTTGGGATTGGTGATCTTAAAGCTGTCAGGGTTAAGGGGGATCCTTTTTAATATATGATTTTATTTATTTGCGATAGGTCCAAATGAATTCATCATAATTACCAAAGAAGAGTATTGGGGAGAGGAAGGTGAACCCATCGATGAATGGGCCAGGCCGATCATCGCTCGTGGGCCCCGCCCCATGTTCGAGATGGAGCAGGTGTTGCCCGGTGAGGACCCTGACGATCCTTTCAATGAACCCATCACCCGGTCCAACGATCTTAAAGGACGCCGGCGAGTGGACAGAGATGGAAAAGATCCTGATTGAGCTGTGCCGGGCGGAGCTGCGCTGTCTCGATGCCCATTCGCATCTGGACAATCTCCTCTTTGATCACAGCCCGCGAGATGCCATCCGACATTATGAGGTCGGTCTGCGCATCGGCGAACTCTCCCCGACGGGTCAGATGAACACCGGTATGATTGAAAAAGCTATCCAGTTTCGCTGACGTGCCCTGAAATCCATGAATACCATTTTGCACCTAACCTTCCTCAACTGCCTTTGACAGGGACCGTCAATGTGAAGGCATTTCCAGCTGCAAATTCATAGCCCACTTTAAAAAGCAGGTATCGATAAGGTACTCAAATTTAGTGCAAAAAATGTAATTTCATTACCCTGGCGGTTACTTTATTATACGTTTTTAATGGATGTTTCCCTTCCATACGTCCGATTATTCAGAAGGGTATCACACGTAATTATGTAAAAAATTAGTTGGTTGAATATAAAAATGTTCTAATTGGCATATTGGCATATTGGCATTATATTTGCTTCAACGAATAGAGAAGTTACACCAAACTGCTCGATAATGGCGAAACTATTCGAAAGAATGGGCCGCAAAGCCGCTGGCCTAAACCTTCTGTTTTTCAGAAGGCAAGGTAGCAGAGCCGCCGAAGGCAAACGGCTGTGTCCTCCGTGGATTCACCGGTTGTCAAAATCATCACGGAGGATGATCGTATGTCATCATGGTTTTATGGCCAAATCAGTTCCCTCGTACGCACTGCACTGACATTTTTCTGTATTCTTTTTTTATTGCCTGCATTTTCAATCGCTGCCCAGATGACCATGGCATGGGACCCGAATGACCCCACACCCGAGGGCTACCGTATCTATCAACGTACCGAAGGACAGGCCTATGATTACAGTCAACCATTTTGGACAGGCCCTTATACGACCTGCACAGTTGACAACCTCGATGATGACATCACCTATTACTTTATTGTCCGGGCTTATGTTGGAGAAACAGAGAGCGGCGATTCCAACGAGATTTCTTTTTTGTCGCCATCCCTTTCAGCGACCACGTATGCTATCTCAGCCTCTACCGCCGACCATGGTTCCATCTCACCTTCCGGCATGGTGACTGTGGAAGCAGGTGTCGATCAAACATTCGACATCTTACCGGATGACGGCTACCACGTCACTGGCGTGTTTGTGGATGGCGTGTCCATTGGTGCCGTTCTCGCTTACACATTCCATCAGGTCGCTGCGGATCACGCCATCTCCGCAGAATTTGCCTACAATAACCACACGATTTCAGCTTTAACAGGCACCAATGGCAGCATATCTCCATCCGGTGATGTCACCGTGGATCATGGCTCCAGTCAAGGCTTTACGATCACACCCGCTTCCGGCTATCGTGTGGCTGATGTTTCGGTGGACGGTAGTTCCGTAGGACCAATCTCGGCTTATCAGTTTAACCAGGTGATCGAGGACCATACCATCCATGCCACCTTTGTGGCAGATACCCACATCATTTCGGCTATGGCCGGTGATAACGGTACGATCACACCTTCCGGGAATACTATTGTTTCATTTGGCGGCAGCCAAACCTACACGCTTACCCCAAACAGCAGTTGCTCGATAACAGATGTGATTGTTGACGGTGTTTCGGTGGGCTCCAAAACCACGTATATCTTTTCGGATGTCAAAGCGAATCACACGATTGAAGCCCTGTTTGCTTTGGAAAACCTCCCACCCGCAGCCGATTCCGGACCGGACCAGACTGTCGATGAGGGCCGGGTGGTTACGCTCAACGGACTCAACTCAACCGACTCGGATGACGGTATCGCCGCATTCCAATGGCGGCAGATTCAAGGTGTTGAAGTGGTGCTTAACGCTCCCGAAAGCCCGGAGACGACCTTCACAACGCCGAATGTAGAAACCTCAGGAACAGCCTTGGTATTTGAATTGGTTGTAACCGATTACAGCGGCGCTACATCTGTTGACAATTGCATTGTTAATGTGACTTGGGTCAACGTGCCGCCCACTGCCAACGCAGGCATGGATCAGATCGTGAGCGAAGGTTCACAGGTATCATTGAATGCTACCCAATCGACCGATCCGGACGATGGCATTGAGTCGTATATGTGGAAGCAACTGAATGGCCTGGCCGTCATCCTATCCGACGATAGATCGGCAACCCCCACAATCCAAGCGCCGAATGTCGGACCGGAAGGCGCGTCTATGACCTTTGAGATTACCGTTAGTGATGCTGGCGGGCTGCAGGACACGGATACCTCTCTGGTCACCGTTGCATGGGTCAACATACCGCCAGTGGCAGACGCCGGCCCAGACCAACAGATTAATATAGGCGACGAAGTTACTCTGGATGGTTCACTGTCGACCGATACCGATGGAGACATGGTCGTTTCTTACCGGTGGCGTCAAACAGATGGCGTACCGGTGGTGTTGTCCGATACCACTGCACAGCAACCAGTGTTTGTCGCACAGGATATGGGCAATGAGGGCGGCCTGTTGACGTTTGAACTTACCGTTACCGACAGCGGTGGGATGATGGCAACGGATACTTGTCAGGTTATCGTAGCCCCTGAAGCACCATCAGAGGACACCATTGCTCCAAATTTGACTTTCGCGGAACCAATGGGTGATCCAATAACAGTTAGCTGGCATAAAATCAGTTTTTCAGGAACCGCTTGGGATGACCGGGAAATAGCACAAGTAGTTTGGGAAAACAGTATCGGCGGCAACGGCATAGCGAGGGGAACCACCCAATGGTTCATTGACCGTATCATGCTTAAGCGCGGGGAAAATGTCATCACCGTGACTGCATATGATACATCCGGAAATCAGGGCACCATTTCCAAAACCCTTTATTTTAAACGGTAGCGTCATTTTCCCATCCATTTGAGATCACATCCGCACCTTGACACATAGACTGCTATCAGGCGCGGCATACAAAAGCTCCAAGAACAAGAAGGCCAACCCCAACATCTGGTGGTTGGCCTTTTTCGATACTGGTTCAGTTGAATAGGTAAGAATTTATTGATTGGTACGCTGCTGCTCGCCCCCATAACGTGATTTCACTGCCTCCCGGTCGATGCCGTCACTGGTCTCCGGTAGGGATTCCACGAACTGCACATACCGGGGTTTTTTGTATCCGGCGATGCGGCTGCCGACGAATTCGATCAACTCCTTTTCGGTGAGCGTCCGGCCGGCTTTCAGCACGCAGACCGCCTTGATTCCCTCCTTCCATTTGGGATCCGGCACGCCGAACACCATGGTCTGTTCCACCGACGGATGGTCCAGGATTACTTTTTCCACCTCCGCCGGATAGACATTTTCGCCGCCGGGCTTGATCAACTCCTTTTCCGGCTTGCGTCCGGCGTACCACAGGAACCCGTCTTCGTCGAAGCGGCCCAGGTCGCCGGTGTGATGCCGTTCGTTGCGAAAGGTGTGGGCATTGTCCTCGTCCAGATTCCAGTACCCTTTGAATACCATGGGTCCTTTGAGGGTGATTTCACCCACCTGGTCCGTCGGCACCGGGTTGTCGTCTTCATCCACCAGATCCACCAGTCCCAAAGGAATCGGCCGGCCGGCCGAACCGGGCCGGTCATCGTAGCGACCCATGGAGACGAGGCAGGAGGTCTCCGTCTGACCGTACATATTGTAAAAACAGCCGCCCGTGACGGTCTGATAGCGTTCGATGGTTTCCGGCGCATCCAGGCCCATGACGGATTGCAGCGATGAGATGTCGGCACCGGTTTTTTCCTGCGCGTCCAGGATAGACCCCAGAATCGGTGAGAAATCGAATAACACGGAGACCTTTTTGGACTGGATCAGGTCGACCGCCTTGTCGGCGTCGAATTTGCTCATGTTGACGTTCAATGCCCCGGCGTAAAAGGCAGTAACGGCCATAAACAGGCCGCCCACGTGAAACAGGGGCAGCAGGTTCAGGTGAACATCGGCAGGCGAGAGACCGAAACAGTGGTTGAGATGCAAGCTGGCACACAGCAGGTTGGCATGGCTCAACAGGGCACCCCGCGGCCGGCCGGCCACGGCGGCCGTGTGGATGATAACCAGTCCGTCGTCGTTTCCGACCGGATCGGCGGCAAAGGGGGTGTCGACCATCAGCTGATCGAAGGCATCGAAAGAACCGGCATTGTTCAGGTTAAAAAAGTGTTTCACCGAATGAAGCCGCTCCCGGATACCGGCCACCATCGCCCCGAATTCATCATCGGCAAATAGAGCCACCGGTTCGCCGTCGTTGAGGTTAAAGGCCACCTCATCGGCGGAAAGGCGCCAGTTGATGGGCAGTAAAATGGCCCCTATTGCCGCGGCGGCGCCATAAACCCGAAAAAAGGCCAGGCTGTTTTTTCCCACGACGCCGATTCGGTCGCCGGAACGAATTCCGGCTTGCTGCAGCCCCACAGCCAGTCGATCCACATGTTTTTTGAACTGTCCAAAGGTGACCGTCATGCCGACATCGGCTTCAAACCAGGCCGGGTGGTTCCGGTAACATTGGGCGTTGCGACGGATCAGGTCATAAAGGGAAAAATCGTAAAGCCCCATGGTTATACTCCTTGTGCTTGTTGGTTTAAGGGCCTTGGAAAACATGATCCTTTGGATCAGAATTCTTTTTCTCATACGGCAAAAAGAACAGTCTACCGGTATGAAGTGACAACCACCTTCAGGCAGCGCCGCCTCATCCATTGCGCATCAATGGCTTTTGCCGGATTGGTTTGCGGTGACGGGTTACTTGGTGGTGGTCACCGGACAGGTCGCTTTCAAAATAATGTATTGTGCCGTTGAGCCGAGAAGCAGTTTGCGGGTCCTGGATTTCTTTTCGACACCCACGAAGATCTGATCGATACTGTTCTCTTCGGCAAAAATGACGATATCCTCGCCCGGAGACAGCCCCCGTGCCATCTCCTGAACGTCGTTTTCGATCCCGGTACCTTCGAATTGTCGCCGAACTCCTTTCAATTCCTTTTTTACCCGGACGATGTCTTCCGGCTTTTCGCTGCGGCCACCCTCCATAGAGGTAATGACAAACACCTTGGCCTTGAACAACGACGCCTGTTTTATCGCCAGATCAAGGGCTGCCCTGGACGCTGTCGAATCGTTGTAGGCAACGAGAAATTTCATAACCGGATGCCCTTTCCCCCTCGGCGAAACGCCGGCGGCTGAATGAACTACATCCAACGCTTGCGCCGCTTATAGGACTTGACTGCTTTGAAAGATTTTCGTCCGCCGCCCTGGGTAACGCCCATGTAGAACTCTTTGACGTCCGGATTTTCGCGAAGGTCCTTGGACAGGCCTTCCAGGACGATTTTTCCGGATTCCATAACATAGGCATAATCGGACACCTGCAGTGCGATTTTGGCATTCTGCTCCACCACCAGGATGGTCGTGTCCATCTCCCTGTTGATGGTTTCGATGTTTTCAAAAATCTCTTTGACCAGCAGGGGCGCCAGGCCCAGGGACGGCTCGTCCAGCATGAGCATTTCGGGCGAGGCCATCAGTGCCCGGGCAATGGCGATCATTTGCTGCTCTCCACCGGAACAGTACCCGGCCAGCCGGTGGGTAATCTTGGCCAGTCGGGGAAATTGATCGTACATCTTATCGTTGTCCGCACGAATCTTTCGGGACCCGTCTTTGCGGGTAATGGACCCCACCCGGATATTTTCCGCCACCGTGAGATGTTTGAACACCCGGCGTCCCTCCGGCACCATAACAGCGCCGAGTTTGACCACATGGGTTCCCAGGACATTGGTGATGTCGCTGCCGGCAAACTGGATATACCCATCGCGGACAAAGCCGTTTTCCGGTTTGAGCAGGCCGCTGATGGCCCGCAACGTGGTGGTCTTGCCGGCACCGTTGGTTCCCAGCAGGGCGACGATACCGCCTTTGGGCACATGCAGGCTAACGCCGCGCAATACCTGGATGATATCGTTGTACACCACTTCAATGTTGTTGACTTCGAGCAGGTTTTCCGAATTCTGTTTGTCCATAAGGCGGTTTTCTAACTTATAAGGAAGACAGTGCGCCGACACCCAATTAACTTACGCGCAGCAATCCCATGCCCCTTCAACGATCCGGTTTCAGTGTCGGCAGATGGATAACCGGAACATTCGGCCGACCCGGGAAAGCGAGCCGACCGCAGGCGATTTAATTAATTTTGCTCGTGTACTCCGGAATAAACGGTTTGCCCACTGCTTTGAACGCTCCGTTTTTCACCGCGTACAGCTGCAGGGTGTCGACCCCTGCCTTGTCGGTCTCGGAATAGGTCACCGGCCCTACCGTGGTAACCGGATAAAACGCATTCAGGCCGTTCATGGCCAGCAATTCTTCATAGAGAACGTCTTTTGTGATTTTTTTACCCCGAGCCTTTGCACGCAGAATCACTTCTGTAGCAACCTGGGCCACCATAATGCCATTGGCGTAGTTGTGTGAATTGGCGAATTTATCATCCCGCCCGTAATTTTTGGCCAGGGCCAGCTGAGCATCGGTACCCACACCCGGCTCAGATGTAATAATGTATGAAGTCGTCCAATAGAAATTCTCGGAAGCAGGGCCGGCCAATGCCACCAGGTCATTGCCACCGGTGTAGTGACATCCCGTAAAGGTAATCTTTCCCTTTTCACCAAAGGTTTTTGCGACGAGTCCCAGGCGGCTGGCATCTTTGATCATGGTGGCCACCGGCGATTGGACTGTCTGGCTGATTACATATTGGACGTCCTTGCTCATCAGGCGCTTCAGCATGGCGGTGTTGTCCAGGTCCTTGCCGTGCTCGACCACTTCAACGATTTCGATCTTCAGGCCGGCTGCGACGGCTTTCTTGACATCTTTAAGGGGGCCGCGGCCGAAAGCGGATGGGTGCAGGAACATGGCCACTTTGGGGATCCCGCCGTCCTTATGGTTGTTGGCTATGTATTCGGCCAGGCCGATGGCCTGGGCGGAATAGGAGGCGATGGGCAGGAAGATGTAACTGGAATCCACCAGGTTGCCGGCATGGAAGGAGGCCGGGATGGTGGGCATCTTCTCCTCGTCAAAATCTTTTTTCAAGGCCAGGGTACTGCCGGTGGAGTAGTTGAGGTAAAAAACAATGCCCTGATCCATAAAATCTTCAAAATTCCGTTTGGTTATCTCGGTCTTATACTGGTCATCCCTGATAGTACAATCGATTTTGTCATCGCCTATAATTTTCATGTCGTTGACATAATGAAAATAGTCTTCAACACCCTTTGAGTAGGGGTCGCCTGCATCAGAGGTCGGTCCGGTAATGGCCACTGACAAAGCCAGCTTGTACACCTCGCCGGCCTGAGCTTGGAACGCAAACGCAAAGAGAACAATAAGCGTAAGCATTAAATTAACGGTCATCATTTTTCTGTTTTCCATGTTTCCCCCTTTGGTTGGTTGGGTGTTGATTGGTGGGCTGAACAAAACGGATATTCATTCGCCGGCGGGTCCTTTGGGCTCCCGCAAGCCGTCTATCCTCGGTGGTTCAGTAACGGAACGGCCACAGTTTTGTATATGAGCGTACAATGCGCCACCAGTTGGCGATCCCTCTCGGTTCAAACATTAAAAACAGGACGATCACCAGGCCAAATGACAGTGGCTTTAAAGCAGTGGCAAGATTCCAGTCTGACGGTAATATTTTGCCGGCATGTTCGGCAAGGGTTTCCACCTGGAGTTCGAGCGCAATTATCGCGGTCGGGCCCCAGAAAGAGCCGTTGAGTGTTCCCAGACCGCCCACGATGGCCATGGCAAGATAAGTGATCGAGTGATGCAGGGTAAAGGATTCAAAACCAACACCCCGGTACACGTATGCGTGCAGGGCGCCGGCCACACCGGCAAAAAAACCGGCCAGACCGAATGCATAAACTTTGGTAAGACCGGGATGCATCCCCATGGCATCGGCGGCTCGGTCATTGTCCCGCACAGCACTCAGGCAACGCCCATAACGGGTTCTAAGGAGGTTTTTCACCATGAATCCAGAAAGGATTACCACCACAAGCAGCACATAATACCAGAAGAGGTAGTGATCTTTTCTGCCCAGCTTGCCGGTGAACCAGACTACCCGGCTGATAGCAATGGTCTGTCCCTGGTTAAAAAACTCCAAAAAATTGATAGTCCACGAGAATATCATCTGGAAGCTCAAGGTGGCGATGGCCAGGTAAAGATGTTTCAGGCGCATGGCAGGAAGCCCGACGATGGCCCCGAAAATAGCACCCGTTAGTCCGGAAAGAACGATCAACAGCGGCCATGCATGGGTGATGACGACATGACTATCACCCAGGGTTCTTGCAAAAGAGGCGACGGTGTATGCCCCGACACCCACGAAAGCGGCATGCCCGATAGATATCAAGCCGGCAAAACCGGTAACGATGTTGAGGCCGATAATCGCAACGATGGCAATGAGTATGTTGTCTATTACCAGCATGTACTTGTTGCTTAAGTGAAAAATCAGGGGCCAGGCAAAAAGCAGTAAAAGAAACATGCTAAGGATTACCCGATCCAAATGCGTGAAGAATATTCTCTGCTCGTCCCGGTACGAGGTAAAGTAGTTGCCGGTGGCTAACCAACGATTTGTTGACATGATCTATACCCGTTCAATTTCATGGATGCCGAAAAGACCGTGGGGCTTGAAAAGCAGGATGATTAACAAAATGATATAGGGCAGTACTTCGGCGGTACCGTTGAGCCCCCAGTTGCCGTCCAGGTATCCGCTGGCAAACTGTTGGATCACGCCCATGATGATACCGGCCACCACGGCGCCTAAAATGGAATCCAGCCCCCCCAGAATGACCACGGGGAACACGGTAATCCCAAAGGCTTGCAAGGTTTCAAAATTCAGTCCGGTGATGTTGCCGATAATGCCGCCGGCAGCGGCGGCACTTAAACCGGCCGTGGCCCAGGCGAGACCGAATACCCTGGGGACGGAAATGCCGACGGACATGGAGGCAAACTGGTCATCCGACACCGCACGCATGGAGATGCCCACTGTGGATTTTTTAAAAAACCATGAGAATCCGCCGATCATAAAAACTGTCACGACCACGCCCACCAGTTGTGTCCAGGAGATAGACACACCCCCGAAAGATATCAATTCTTGAGGTAGAAATAAGGGGAAAGAAAAATTGACGGAGCCAAACGGCGTTAAAAAAATTAAACCGTCTATGATGGACATCAGTCCGATCGTTACCATGATGACGGAGATAATCGGCTCTCCGATCAGCCGGCGCAGGAATATCCGCTCCACGCTCATGGCCAGGAAAAAAGTAATAACCATACTCAGTAAAAAGGATATATAAATCGGTATCCCCACCATACCGGTAAGGGCATAAGCGATGAATGCACCCGCGGCAATAATTTGTCCGTGGGCGATATTGAGCACCTTGCTTGATTTATAGATCAATACAAATCCCAGCGCCGCCAGCGCATAAATCGAACCCACCACGATGCCGCTGACCACCAATTGAAAAAAATAACTCATCAGAACCCTTCCATGGTGTAAAAACAAATCTTGGTTTTAACCGTCGTTGATTGCCCATCCTGGTACTGGAAAAACGCTTCGACCTCTTTTTCCGATAGGCCCTCTTCGTAGAGCGCCTGGTAGAGATCCTCGTACTTCTCCTTGACAAATTTGCGTCGGATTTTACCGGTTTTGGTTAATTCACCATCATCCATGTCCAGCAGCTTGTAAAGAACAGCAAATCGTTTGATCCTGAAGTGTTCTTTTTCGGCCCGCGAATTGATTTCGGCCACCTGCTCGTTGACTAGTTGGGCCACTTCGGGTTTGGCCGAAAGACCCATGAAGGTGGTGTAGGAGATGCCCCGGTCTTCGGCCCATTTTCCCACCACGATGGGATCGATGTTGATCAGTGCGGCCACAAAGTCCCGCTTGTCGCCGAATATCACCGCCTCCTTGATATAAGGGCTGAACTTGAGTTTGTTCTCCAGAAACATGGGGGAAAACATCTCACCCGCTTTGTTGTGCATGACGTCCGACAGGCGGTCGATGACGATGAGGTGTCCATCTTCATCAATATACCCTGCATCCCCTGAATGGAGCCACCCGCCCTCAAGCAGCGCCTCCGTCTTTTCCGGCATTTCAAAATACCCGGGCGTGACACAGGGTGATTTTGAAAGGATCTCGCCGGTATCTGAAATTTTGCATTGGGTCTCCGGAAGCGGTTTACCCACGGTATCGGGCCGCACGTCGCCGTCTCTGTGCATATAGGCAATCCCCACGATCTCCGTCTGACCGTAAATTTGCTTAAGATTCACGCCGATCGCCTGGTAAAACGTAAAAAGCTCCGGCCCGAGGGCGGCTCCGCCGGTATAGGCCCGGCGCAAACGCAAAAAGCCGATCTGATTGATAAGCGGCCTGAATATTATCTGATATCCCAGCCAGGACTTGAATCTCAGGCCGAGGGGCATCCGTTGACCGATCATACGGTAGGTGGCCGCCTTTTCGCCGATTTTAATGAAGTAGTTATAAAGCTTCCGGTTGAGCCAGTAGGACTCATCGATTTTGAGCCAGATCTGGGAGCGGATGGTCTCATAAATCCGGGGTGCGCCAAACATGAAATGAGGGCCGATCTCTTTTAGGTCTTCCATGGCGGTCTCCACCGATTCCGGGAAGTTGATGGTGATCCCGGTGGCCATGGCCACCCCAAAAGAGTTCATCTGTTCACCGATCCAGGCAAAGGGCAGAAAGGAGACATATTCATCCGTGGGTTCAAGGGAATCCACCTGGGTAATCTGCAGGCCCATGCTGATGTAGTTTTTATGGGTCAGGATGGTACCTTTGGGAAGGCCCGTGGTTCCTGATGTGAGACACAGATGGCAGGCATCGTCCGGTTTTCCACTGTCCACAGATGACTCGAAAAGATCGGGGTTTTCCGAATGAACCTTTTCTCCAATTTCATAAACGTTCTCAATAAACATGAACCAGTCATCTGTTTTATAATCCCGCATGCCCCGAGGATTCTCGTAGATCACCTTTTTGACAAGCGGCACCCGATCTCTTACCTCGACAATCTTGTCAACCTGCTCCTGGTCGTTGCAAAACACCACGGTGGCTTTTAAGTATTTAAGCAACTGTGCGATCTCATCGGGCATGGTGGTCTGATAAATACCCGCCGAGATACCGCCCAGGGCCTGGGCGCCCAGGGCGACAAAAAGCATTTCAGGAATATTATCGCCGATCAGGGCGATGACGTCACCTTTGTTGAATCCGATTTGCGACAGGCCGAGACTGACTTTGCGAACAAAATCATAATATTGGTTCCATGTGTAGTTATTCCAGCATCCAAAATCCTTTTCCCGCAAAGCGACTTTACCACCGGTACTATTAACGCGCCAGCGCAGCAATTGCGGAATGGTAAGTGACTTCAGGTGTTCCATGTTTTTCGTGTTCAATTAATCTTCTCCGATGTAAGCCTCGATAACCTTTGCGTTGGAAGCCACTTCTTCCGGCGTTCCCGATCCGATAACTTCCCCGAAGTCGAGCACATAGATTTGGTCGGATATATCCATGACCACACCCAGGTCGTGTTCTACCAGGATAATCGTCGTGTTGCGCTCCTTTTTTATCTCCATGACAAATCGAACAATATCTTCTTTTTCTTCGATATTCATGCCTGCCATGGGCTCGTCCAGCAGCAGCAGCCGGGGGTCCAGGGTGAGCGCCCTGGCAACCTCAACACGTTTCTGGTTGCCGTAGGCCAGATTGCCCACCGTGCTTTTTCGGTAAGGCTCAAGCTCCATGAAATCAATGACATCTTCCACGTAGGCGCGGTTTTCGGCCTCTATTTGCGATGCCTTGCCCACGTAAATCATGGCCTGGAAAAAATTGTATTTCAGGTTGGTGTGCCGGGCCAGCATCAGATTGTCCAGCACGGACAGGCCGCTGAACAGTTCCAGATTCTGGAACGCACGGGCGATGCCCAGTTTGGTCACCTGGTGCGGAGAAGCGTGGGTCAGGCGATTGTCACCATATCTTATCTCCCCTGTGGTCGGGTGATAAAAGCCGGAAATACAGTTCAATATGCTGGTTTTGCCGGCACCGTTGGGGCCGATGATGGAGGTGATCAACCCCGGTTCGAGGGTCATGTTGACATCGGAAAGTGCGTTCAGCCCGCCGAAGGTAAGGGTAACGTTGTCAATGGATAAGGTGGTCATATGGGCTCAACCTGGTTGGTGTGACAGCTGAATATTTTTAGCGATGTTAATTAATAAGCGTCCTCAATATTTCGCTTGGTGTTTAATAAATAAATTTTGTTCATATCGTTATGACGGGTATTCCCGCATTCAATTTTCACGGGGAATTCTAAACTGTTGAATTGCGTGATTCAAGGGTAAACAATGTCGAATACAACTTGCTGGGCTCATTATGGTTTCATCAACCGAGGATGTCAAGTTGATAAAACAGCAGGATAGTAGTGGGTAATAACCACTATTCTTCATATGAGAGGAGATGGGTTCTGAGGTTGATTTTCTTGTTTTTGAGTCCCAGCTTGGTGCGGATGTGGTGGCGGTGAAATAAAACCGTATTCTTTGAGATCAGGAGCAATTCGGCGATTTCCTTGTTCATTTTGCCTTCCTTGACGAGGTTGGCCACGCGGATTTCGGTAGGGGTGAAGTTCAGGTATCGTGAAGAGAGCTTGCTGATGAAGGGTGAAATAATATTGTTCAGGTTGGACTGGAGAATTTCAAGCATGGTTTCCTGGTGGGGTTCCAGGCGCCCCCGTTTCAGACGGACCAGATAAGGAGATACCAGTTCCTTGACATTGGACAGGACATTTGCCTCGACCTCTTTCTTGTCCTCTTCCCGTTTTTTGAGCAGGACCCGCAATGCCGTATTGACCTCTTCCAGATGATTGGACTGGGCCCTCAAGGCCGCTTCCGCCCGCTTGCGCTCCTCGATCTGTTGCTTCAGCCGACGGTTGGCGTCGGCCAGCTCCGCAGTGCGTTCCTGAACCAATTCCTCCAGCTGGCCGTGATACTGCTGGAGGGCCGCTTCCGCCTTTTTTCGGGCACGGATATCCCGAAGGGTAACGATATTGCCCACCGGCCGGCCGTTTTGATCCTGAAACAGGGTGGAGCTGATCTGGACGTCCAGCACCCGCCCATCCCGGGTCAGCCGCTTGGTTTCGAACATNGTGATTTTCCGGCCGCTTTGCATCCGGTCGATGGCGGCCTTGGTCTCCGGCCAGCACGCTTCGGGGACGAAATCGATCTGTTTGCCCAGCAGTTCATGGCGGGAAAGGCCGAAGGTCTGCTCAAAGGCGGGGTTGACGTAGGTGGCCACGCCTTGCATGTTGTAGACGACAATGGGATCCGGGGAAGACTCGAGGAACGACCGGTACCGCTGTTCGCTCTCACGGATGCGGGTCTCGGCTTTTTTCCGCTCGGCCAGTTCGCGGGTGACCTTGCTGTACAGGGTGGCCTTTTCCAGCGCCAGCAGCGCCAGGGCTGCAAATCTTTCCAGAACCGTGATATCTTCCTGGTCGAATTGCCCGACGGGGTCAACGTGGGCCAGGCCGATGACGCCATGGACCTGTTTGTCGGATTTTAACGGGATTCCGATGATGCTGCGCAGGCCGTCCAGAGCCGGGTCGTCCAGCCGCCCCGGCCAGTTGCGATAGTCCGCCACCAGTATCGGGGCTTCCGCCTGCCAGACGCACCCACCCATACCTTCGCCCATCCGGACGGACCGACCCAGTTGTCCGTAAAAAAAGCCTTTTCCCACGCGCATCTGCATCACCTGCCGCTCAGGTTCCAGCAGGTAGATGTAGCCATGCTCGGTACCGGTCAGGGTGGCGGCCCGCTCGATGATGGTTTCCAGCAACTCCTCTTTGTCGATCTTGTTCAGCAGTCCCAGTGCCGTCTCGTGAAGGGCCCGCAACGACGCATTCCGGCGCTGGATTGTGGCGTCGTCCGCCGTGGTGGTGGTGGTGGAAAGGGCTGCGGACGATGTTATTAAAGTATGGTTCAACGGCTTGGCGTTATCCATGGGCTTGCAAACAGGTGCTCTATTACGTTTCGCTTTCGTGTCGACCGCCGGCAGGAG
>JGI24023J19991_10000408_pt1 | contig 33589 bp, 29 predicted proteins | sample Cruoilmetagenom1_FD_19991 | JGI IMG/M metagenome (IMG submission 19991)
CGGCCAACGCTTCTCGTCCAGATTTTCAGCCTTGATGATTTGCTTCAGCAGGCGAACTTGATCGTCGGTATCGAGAATCGTAAAGCCCGGCCGTAGACCGACAAGCTCCGCGTGGCTTCTTATTATCTTGACGCCGATGGCATGAAACGTACCAAGCCACGGCATGCCCTCCACCACGCCGCCAACCAAATCGCCGACCCGCGCTTTCATTTCGCGCGCCGCCTTGTTGGTGAACGTGACGGCGAGAATCTGGCCCGCATGCGCCTTGTGAGTACCCAAAATGTGCGCGATGCGCGTCGTCAGAACCCGCGTCTTGCCCGTGCCGGCGCCGGCCAAAACCAGTACCGCTCCCTCGATGCTCTCGATCGCTTCGCGTTGCTCGGGATTAAGCGACTCCATATAGGGCGCCTGACCGAGCGCGCGCTCCGACAGCGAGGGTCCCCGCCCGCCTTCATCTGGCGCGCTAACGTCCAGGGCTGCGCTTCGAATCTTTTGCATGAAACCCGAACTACAGCATCGCCGTTGCGCTGAGAAGAGGAATATGGCGACCTAGCGGTGATGCTCCTCGTGCGCCTCGATCAGCGCGGCGTTCAGCGCATTGAGCGCGGCGACCTGCTCCGCCCAGCCGATTGGCGTCATATCGTGCGTGCCTTCGACGACGATGATGCGGGTCTCACCGGCCGCGTCATAGGCCTGCAGCGCCGTCTCTATGGTGTCGTTGGCTCCAAGCCACGCCACTTCGCCCTCTATCTCGGGCGGGTCCGGCGTCTCGTCGGCCTCGATCGCACTCATGAAATCGCGCACCCGCAAGCTTTGCACGATCGATTTGTGCGGGCCTTCCTGCAGAAACAGACCCCGCATGGCGAGCTGCCAATGGAAGAAGCTCTGNCCCAAGGTGGCTTGGCTCAGACCGCTTGAAATGGAGACCGCCAGCAACAGCGCGATCGTCATTTCATACCCGCCGGTCAACTCAAAGACGATCAGAACCGTCGAGATCGGCGCTCCCAATACGGCGGCAGTGACCGCGCCCATGCCGATCAGCGCATAAAGCCCTTCACTCGAAATCATCACCGGAAAGACCTCCGCCGCCATCAGCCCGTAGGCCCCGCCGGCCATCGCGCCCAAATAGAGCGATGGCGAAAACACGCCGCCGCCAAAGCGGCTGGCGAGCGTGATCGCCGTCGCAGCGGTCTTGGCGACGAGCAGCGCGAGCAGCAACGAGATGTTGAACTGATGATTGAGCGCCGCATCCGTCGCGTCGTAGCCAACGCCCAAAACCTGCGGAAACAGAATGGCGATCGCGCCCACCAAAAAGCCGCCAATAACGGGCCGCAGCCACAGCGGCATGTCGATCGATTTGGCGGCGCGATCGCTGGCTGAGACCGCCAGCTGAAAGGTGATTGCCACGGCGGCGCAAACCAGACCCAGCAGGGCAAAGGCCGGAAACTCCCAGTAGGTGGTGATTTGATAGGCGGGGACGATGAAGGCGGGAAAGTCGCCCAGATGAATGCGCGCGACAACCGTAGCCGCGACGCTGGAGATCACGATCGGAACGAAGGCGCGCAGCGCGTAATGGCCCAGGATCACCTCGTGCGCGAACAGCACGCCGGCAATGGGTGCGTTGAACGAGGCCGAGACGGCGGCCGCGACGCCACACCCGAGCAGCGTGCGTTGGGCGGCGTGGGGCAGGCTAAACAGATCCTTCAGCACCGAGGCGAGCGTTGCGCCCAAATGCACCACGGGCCCCTCGCGCCCAGCACTTGCCCCCATGCCGAGCGACACGGCCGAAACCAGCGCGTTGCCGAGGCCCTCTTGGGCCGGGATGCGGCAGCCGAGCAACGCCCGCGCCTCAATCACGTCTGGTACGCCGCGGGCACGCTTGCCGGGCATCATATAAGTGAGGAGAAGGCCGACAATCAGCCCGCCCAGCGCTGGTGTGGTCAGCACGACCCACCACGGCAGGGCGCTTGCCGCCTCAAACACCGATTCCTTTGCGGTTCCCAGCCAGGGCAGTTGGATGATGCCTATCAGTATACGGAAGGCGATTGCGAGATAGGCCGCCCCGACGCCCACAGCCAGTGCCAGCAGCCAGACGAGGGGTTGCCTCTCGCCAATGAAAACCGCCAGGCTTGGCTGTACGCGTCCCGACAGCAGCTGCCACAAACGGGTGAGAAATGGGGGAATTTCTGAGTCCTCTGGCGTTGCCTCGGAAGCGGTTGAGACGTGTTGGCTGCCCGTATTATTCTTGGATGTTGACATCGGGTGATGGGGCAGCCTCTGGCCAGGGTGCGTTGGTTTAAGCCTACGCTGCCAATTGTCTTCGGCCAAGCCTCGGCGTTTGCTAAGATTGGCAAAGGAGAGGACAGTGGGTCCGAAAGGGTAGAGCGATGACGCAGGCAGCGCAGACCACGGCTGTGCAAAGTGGCGGTCTCGCCGACGTTATGAGTGCGTTGGCCGCGCGTTTTGGCGACCGCTTCGCCGCCAGCGAGGCAATGCGCTCGCAGCACGGTCATACCCTAAGCTGGATCCCCAACGAGCCGCCCAATGCGGTCATTTTTGCGGAATCGACCCAAGAAGTCGCCGAAATCGTGAAACTGTGCGCCGACCAGCGCGTGCCCGTCATCCCATTTGGCGCCGGCAGCTCGCTCGAGGGCCATTTGAATGCGCCGATGGGCGGGATCAGCATTGATCTCTCTCGCATGAACAAGATTATCGAGGTGCATGCAGACGATTTGGATTGTGTCGTCGAGGCGGGTGTGACGCGCCAGCAGCTGAACGAGCATTTGCGCGACACCGGGCTGTTCTTTCCGGTGGATCCTGGCGCCGAAGCGACGTTCGGCGGGATGGCGGCGACGCGCGCCTCGGGCACCAACGCGGTGCGATACGGCACCATGGCCGACAACGTCCTCAATCTGACGGCCGTCATGGCCAATGGAGACATAATCAAAACCGGCACGCGCGCGCGCAAAACTGCCGCTGGTTACGATCTGACCCATTTGCTGATGGGTTCGGAGGGCACGCTTGGCATCATCACCGAACTGACGATCCGCCTGTACGGCATCCCGGAGAGCGTCGTCGTCGCGGTCTGTCCGTTCGAGACCCTCGAGGGCGCTTGCAACACGACGATCGCCGCAATTCAACTGGGCCTCGGCCTGGCGCGGATTGAGCTCTTGGACGGGCTCCAGGTCAAGGCGTGCAACCTTTATTCGAAGCTGGATCTGCCGGAGGTGCCGACGCTGTTTTTGGAATTCCACGGCAGCCCTGCCGCCACGCGCGAACAGGTCGAAACCTTACGCGAGATCACCGAAGGCGAGGGGGGTGGCGCATTTGAGTGGGCCGAACGTGAAGAAGACCGCAATCGGCTGTGGAAGGCGCGCCACGACGTCTATTGGGCAGCCCGTGGTCTGGGCCCCGGCCTGGACGCGGTCATCACCGACGTTTGCGTGCCGATTTCGCGTCTGGCCGAATGCGTGCGCGAAACCCATGAGGACATCGCCCGCTGCGGCTTTGTGGCCCCACTGGTCGGCCATGTGGGTGATGGTAATTTTCATCTTCTTGTCCTGGTGGATATGAAAAATGCCAAAGAGGTCAAGGAGGTTGAGGCCTTCGTTGACCGTTTGGTGGAGCGTGCCCAACACATGGAAGGCACGTGCAGCGGCGAGCATGGGATCGGTCAGGGTAAGATGAAACATCTGCGCGCCGAATACGGAGCAGGCATTGATGTCATGGCTGCCATAAAAAGGTCGCTTGATCCGCACAATATCCTCAATCCCGGTAAAATCTTCGAGCTGTAGATCAGGTCCGCCAAGCCGGGGAGGCCGCTCAATATAGAATTTGTCCCTCGGGTTCGCGCAAGAACCCGGATAAAGCGGCCGGGACGCGAGCTGGATTAGACATGTGAATTCATTTTTTTTGACAATCGCCGGATTTGTCATTGCGATTTTGACGCTGGCCTTCACGCTTCCGCTCTTTATCGACTGGAACAGCTACAGGCATGTCTTTGAAGCCCAGGCATCGAAGTTGGTCGGCCGCAACGTTTTCGTCGGTGGCGACGTGCGCCTTCGATTGTTGCCGACGCCGCTGCTTCGCTTCGGCGAGGTGCGCATCGCAGACGACAAGGGGCAGATCGATACCCCCTTCGTGCAAGCGGAGTCGTTTACCGTTTGGCTCGCCGCGCCATCGCTATTGAGCGGCACGCTCGAAGCACGCGAAATCGAGATCGAGCGTCCGATCGTCAATGTGCGCCTCAGCGCCGACGGTCAGGCGAATTGGCGCAATATGGGGCCGCGCGAGGGCGATCTCGCATTCCTGCCGCGCGAAGTATCGCTCGACTCGGTCAAACTGACTGACGCGACCGTCGTCATTTATCGCACTCCCGACAGCGCGCCCATCAAGCTGGAACAGTTGACGGGCGAATTTTCCGCCCGAGGACTTGACGGCCCATATAAGTTCGCCGGCGCATTTGCTTATGACGGCGTCGCGCGCGATCTTCGCTTTTCCACCGGCAAGCGCCAGCAGGACGGCAGCATGCGCCTTAAACTGGCGCTCCGCGATGGCACGGCAACCGAAAATATCGTGTTCGACGGGACTCTGTCGAATTTGACCACACGCCCGTCCTTCGAAGGCGATGTGCTTGCGCAATTTGCAGACGAGAAGAACGGCCTTTCACGCACAGCCGGCGAGGCCGGAGCGCCGGTCCAGGCGCCGCTCGAAATCCGAGCCAAATTGGCGACAGGGTTGGATAAGGCTGTTCTTGACGGCCTCGAATTGACAATCCGCAACGATGACAAGCCGCAGACCATGCGCGGCCGACTGGCTGTTTCGTGGCTTGACGGGCTGGGTGTCGAGGGCGAAATCTCCAGCCGATGGCTGGACCTGGATGCGTTTGGACCGGGAACCCCCAGCAGTCCCAATACGCTTGATAAGACGGTTATATCGCTGCTCGAAAAGGCCATGAGTCAGAGCGCGCGCATTGCCCATGGCCAATTGCACCTCACGCTGGAGAAGGCGCGCCTGGCGGGCGATGTCGTGAGCGACGTCGATGGCCAGTTCGCATTGCAGGGCGAGCAGATCGTGGTTCCGGCCCTGTCTCTGGCGCTGCCGGGATCAAATCGATTGCGGCTCAACGGTGCCTTGTCGCCCAAGGCCGGGGCTGCCGAATTTGCGGGAACCGTCGCCCTCGAGGGCGGCAATCTGGGTCAGTTGCTTAAATGGTCGGGTTATGAGTACGAGCACCTGACTTTATCGGACGAGGCGGGCTTCGCGATCGAGGCGGCCGTTCAGGCCGGCGGCACGCGCCTCGTTGTCAGCAACGCCAAGGGTCAACTGTTTGGCTCATCCTTTGACGGAGCGCTGCGCTATGAGTGGGATAAACGCCCCACTTTCTCCATGGACCTTGCCAGCGAGAAGTTCGATTTCACCAAAGTTTTTGGCAAGCACGCCACCGTCGCATCCCTTTTGGAACTCGCCAATAAGGCCGCCGGCGATAGCGGGTCCGATGATGCTGCCGCATCTGAGGCAGCCGGGGCTTCGCAAGGCTGGCTGACATCGGGCGATGCCCGCATAGATTTGCGCGTTGCCTCGGCGACTTTGCCCGGTATGAGCGATGGCGATCTGGCCATCAAGGTGTCTTTGGCCGGTGGCGACCTGACCATTCAGAGGCTCAATCTGCGATCGAGCAATGGTCTCCTGCTGCGCGCCGAGGGCGGCCTTACCTCCCTGGACAACAAACCCAGCGGCCGCATCATGTTGACCGCCGACGCAGCCAAGCCAGAGGGTATCGAGACGCTTTGGTCGATCATGGATTTGCCAGCAGGCGACATGCTAGCCGCCCGCGCCGACCGGCTCGCGCCAATGCGCATTGCCGTGGCCATTGAATCCAAAAGCGACGGCGCAAAGGGGCTTGAAGCTCGCTTGGGCGGCGCCTTCGACAGAAGCAATATCGAGCTTCTGGCAAGCTATTCCGGCGACGTCGGCGAACTCGCAACGGGCCGTTTCGATGTACAGGGAAGCATCGGCAATGGCGACGGTGCGGCGCTTGTGCGGCAGCTGTTTCCAGAACTTGATCCGACAAATGCCGACCTGTTCGGTGGTCAGCGCGCCCAGGGTTCCCTGAAAGCAAGTGGCCAGATCGGCGGCGAAGTTAAGTCTTACGCCAGCCTTGAGATCGCGCAATTCCGTTGGGGGATCGATGGCGCCTCCAACCATAGCAGCGAACAAGCCGTCTTCGACGGACAGACGACGCTGCGTGCCGGAGATGTCGAGCGCCTGCTTGCTTTGGCTGGAATGCGGCTGGGACCACGGGCCGAAGCCGCCCCCGTGATTGCCAAGGCAAACCTCAAATTGGCCGGCAGCTCCCATCGCTTCAGCGATATTGAGGGACAGATTGGTGCAAGCGCGTTCTCGGGATCGTTGGATATTGATACCGCGGGCGAGCAGTCGTCTTTCCACGCGGCGATTTCAACCGATGATGCCGACATGGCGCAAATTCTGCGGCCCCTTCTGGCGTGGCACCGCAAGCCTGCCCGCCGCGCCCGGCGCCGGGCTGGGGCCAGACAACGCAGGACTCCCGGCGCACCAGCCGCCAGACCGGCCTCGCGCTGGGCCGAGCGCGGATTCAATGCCGACGTCGTTTCCAAACTCAAGGGACGCTTGTCACTGAAGGCCAAACGCCTTGTGCTGGCGGGCGCTCTGGTGATGGCTGACGCCGAACTCCAGGCGGTGATGGCCGATGGTAAAATAGATGTCTCCAAGCTTTCCGGCGGTTGGGCCGGCGGCCAGACGCTGATTTCGGCCAGCCTGCAGCAGCGCGAGCAGGGACTTGCCTTTTCCGGCGAGGCTCTGATCAAGCAGGCCGATATCGAACAGGTCAGTGCGCTCGGCCGGGACGCGCCGATGGCGAGCGGTCGCGCCGATCTGAAGTTGAGTGTGGCCGGCATGGGGCTGACCCCAAAAGGCCTGGCGAGTTCGCTCTCTGGCAGCGGTACGCTCGACCTGTCGCAAAGCAGCATTCGCGGCCTCTCTGCCGAGGCGCTGCGCGGCTTCGCGAAAGCGGAAGTCGAAGCAGAAGTTTCCCGCGCCCGTGCGCTTCCCGGCCGGGCAGTCGCGGCCCTTCAAGATGCGCAATTCGATCTGGCGCCTGCCGCCGTGGCGATCAATGTGAAGGATGGCGTGGTGCACTTGGAAAAAGCCACGCTGCACGGCCCCTCCGGTCAGGCGGCGGTGACGAGTTATGTCGAACTTGCCAGCATGAAACTGGACAGCGAATGGGCGCTCGCCGTGGCGCCAGGCGATGAGGCAAACGACGACATTCAGCTCACTCTGATCTTTGCTGGACCGGTCGACAAGATCGGACAAATGACGCCGCGCGTCGATACGAAGGCGTTGCAGCGCCATATCACCGTTCAGCGTATTGCTCGCGATATCGAATTGCGCGCCCAATCCGACGAGGCCAAACGCAAGGCAGCCGAAGCCGCGAGCGCGGAGCGGGAAGCCAAGGCAGCCGAAGCGGCAGCGGCATCTGCAGCCGCAAACGCGGAGCGAGAAGCCAAGGCGGCCGCAGCCGCAGCTGCAGCTGCAGCCGCGAACGCGGAGCGAGAAGCTAAGGCGGCTGCCGCACGCGCCGCCACGCAGGTCAGGCCGCAAGCACGGCCCGAAAGACCAGCGGCGAGCCAAACGGTAACACTTCCGACGCCGCGCCCCGCAGTTCCACCCACCACCGACGACGAACCGTTGCCTTGGGCCGCGTCGCGCAGCGCGCCCGCCCCCGCAACCCCGCCAGCCCAGGATGATGCGGGCGGTCAAACCGCGGAAACCGTTCAGAATGCAGAAGATGCGCCACCGCTACCCCAACGGCGAACGAGCCGGCGTCCTGCGCGGCGTTCCTTCGACGACGGCGATTTCTCGATCTACAGCAATTGACGGCTTAGCGGGCCCGGGCGCGGAAATGAGCCAGCACGTGCAGCCGCACAGCACTCGATAGACCCAGTTCACCGCGCCGGGAGTCGATTTCGGCGACCAGTGCCGTGCGGCTCTTGCCCTCAGCCCGCGCCACATCTTTGAGCGCATCCCAGAACGCGTCTTCCAGCGAGACGCTGGTCCGATGGCCGGAGATGCCGAGCGAGCGTTTTCTTGGCCCTGCCGATTCAGCCATGGCGGAACTCAGGCGCCGGGCCCGATCATGTCCTCGGGCCGAACCAGTTTGTCGAAGTCGTCGGCTTCGACATAGCCCAGCCGCAAGGCCTCCTCGCGCAGCGTCGTGCCGTTCTTGTGGGCGGCCTTAGCGATCTCGGTCGCCTTGTCGTAGCCGATCGAGGGCGCCAGCGCCGTTACCAGCATCAGTGAGCGCTCCATGAGTTCGGCGATCCGCGCCAGGTTGGGTTCGATACCGACAACACAATTATCAGTAAAGCTGCGGCTCGCATCGCCAATCAGCCGGACCGACTGCAGCACATTGTAGGCGATGACGGGCTTGAACACGTTGAGTTCGAAATGTCCCTGACTGCCCGCGAAGGTCGTGGTCGTGTGGTTGCCCATCACCTGGGTGCAGACCATGGTCATTGCTTCGCATTGGGTTGGGTTGACCTTGCCCGGCATGATCGATGATCCGGGTTCGTTTTCGGGCAGCGACAGTTCGCCGAAACCACCGCGCGGGCCCGAGCCCAACAGCCGGATATCATTGGCGATTTTGAAGAGACTGACCGCGACGACGTTAAGCGCGCCCGACACCTCAACGAGCGTATCGTGGCTTGCCAATGCCTCGAATTTGTTGGCCGCCGTGATGAAAGGTTTGCCGGTGATTTTCGCGACGTTTTCAGCGAAAGCCTCGGCGAAGCCCGCCTTGGAATTGATGCCTGTGCCCACCGCAGTGCCGCCTTGGGCAAGCTCATAGAGCCCGCCGGAGGACTGCGTGACCCGGGCGATGCCGTTGCGCACTTGGGCGCCATAGCCCGAAAACTCCTGACCAAGTGTCAGGGGCGTCGCGTCCTGCAGGTGCGTCCGGCCGTTTTTGATGATGTCGCTCCAAGCCGCAGCCTTGTCTTCGAGCGCCTTGGCGAGCCCCTCAAGCGCCGGGATCAGCCCGCCCTCGATCGTCTCTGTCGCCGCGATGTGCATGGCGGTCGGGAAGGTGTCGTTGGAAGATTGCGACTTGTTGCAGTGGTCGTTGGGATGAACCGGATCTTTGGAGCCCAGTTGGCCGCCCAATAGTTCGATCGCTCGGTTTGCGATCACTTCATTGGCGTTCATGTTGGACTGGGTGCCCGAGCCCGTCTGCCAGATCACCAGCGGAAAGTGGTCGTCGAGCTTGCCGTCGATCACCTCCTGGGCGGCGGATACGATCGCTTTGCCGATCACCTCGTCCAGCAGGCCTTGAGCCATGTTGGTTTGGGCGGCCGCCTGCTTGATCACGCCGAGCGCGCGGATCAAGGATGGCGGCATCGCTTCGCTGCCAATTTTGAAGTTGGCGAGGGAGCGCTGGGTTTGTGCGCCCCAGTACCTGTCTGAAGGAACCTCGAGCGGGCCGAAGGAATCGGATTCGGTTCTTGTGTTGGTCATTGCGGCGATCCATAGCGGAAGGGCGAGGGCTGGTGCGACATGTACCCCAAGCCCCGATTTATGGAAACCGGCATGATCGTTGACCGTCGACTATGCGCGCAAATCGCTTGGCGTCACCGCCCCAACGACGGTGGCTGACAGAAATCTTATCCACGCTTCAGCGCGGCAGGTTGTAGCCCATGATTTTAGCGATGTCGTCCATCGTCAGGCGCATGGATTTGGCGAAGTTCTCGTTGACCTTGGACTTGGCGTCCAGACATTGGTCGCAATGAATGACGTGTGGCGCTTGGCGTGCGAAATGCGGATTGATCTGTTGCCCGCAGTCACGGCATTTTTTGCCACCAGGAAATTGTAAGATGATTCCCATCTGTCCCCCAAAATTTTGCCCCGGAAACAAAAACACCCGGCACGGCTTGTCGCCGACCGGGCATTGAACTCTCACAACATGCACAAGATAAAGTGAGTGCAGTGGCCTGTCAACGCAATATCTTGTATGTGCGCTGACAATTGGCGGCCAATATGCGTGTCATTTTTTGCGGAAAGCGTCGAGCTCCACAACGTCGGCAACCGGCTTCTCGCCAGTCTCTTCGGCCGCCACCGGTTCGTCCTCGACAGCCTCGGCCTCATCCATCGCTTGTTGGATTGCGTGTTCGATGCTGGGGTCCGGCACCACGGCTTGGCCCGTGCCGTCGTCAGATTTTACAATTGTTGGAACCGACGCCGTTTCGCCGGCCTCGTCATTGTCTGCGCCAGGCGGCGCGCCGAACTGCAGTCCAAAGCGCACACTTGGATCGAAAAATGCCTTGATCGCCGCGTAGGGAACGATCACGTGCTCGGGCAAGTTGTTGAATGACAGCTTGACCTCAAATTTGTCGTCGCCGACCAGCAGGTCCCAAAACTGGTACTGCAGCACGACGGTCATCTCTTCGGGATATTGTTCTCTCAGGCGGTCCGATACCGTCACACCCGGCGCCCGCGTATCGAAAGCGATGTAGAAGTGGTGATCGCCGGGCAAGCCCGATTTCGCCACCCGCTTAAGCACCGAGGTGACCACGCCGCGCAGAGCATCCTGCGTCAGCACATCATATGGAATTTGCTGTTCACTCATTAAACAAGAATGCGGATTGACCCTCTGCGTATTGCTGCATCGGATTATTTCCCGCCGTATCCCCCAATAAAGTGGAGGGCTTCTGTTGCCCGGTGCCCTCCGAAACCGCGCCTAACCGTGCGAACGAATTAGGACTTGAGAGTGAGGTACTCGCACTGCTTACGCAGCGAGAGCGGCCTCCGCATAGTTGTCGTTTGCAACTATTGTTTTGGCCCGATAACGGTGGAACCATACCGAGCGAAAGCACGACCTTTACACCCTCGTCGATCCTATTTCGCCCCCATCAAGTGCCGCTTTTCGTTTAGATTATTGCGGATGAACCGCGGCATTTGGTGGAGGCGCCGGGTACCGCCCCCGGGTCCGAATGGTTTATTACGACGGCCATTTATCGCTATAGTCGACCGAAGCCGACGCAATAGATATATGGTCTCATGACGGCAAAAAAAAGGTTGAAAATTCAGCTTGCTCCCTCCGTCTCGATATCGATCACCCGGCCGCAATGTTTGCAATGGACGGCATCTGTGTCGTGCATGCTGAGCCCGCAATCGGGGCAGCGGACGCGCGCTTTTGGCGGCCGGAAGATGGTCTGCACCAGGCGCACGAACAGCGCCACGCCGACGACCATGATGATGACCGCCAGCAGCCGCCCCGAACTGCCTTGTAACGTGATGTCGCCAAAACCCGTTGTGGTCAGCGTCGCAACCGTAAAATAGAGGGCGTCTATATAAGACGTGATTTCGGGATTGGTCCGTGCCTGCAGCACATAGACCAATGCCGTGATCACGAAAATGAAGACGAACAGATTGATGACGCTCTGGATGATGTCTTCGTTGCGTTTGAAATAGGCGTACTCGTTCCGAAGGTCGCGCAGCACGTGATAGGAGCGAAGCAGACGCAGTGCGCGCAGCACCCGCAAAAACAAAAAACTCTCGACGAAGGCAGGCAGCAANAGCGTCACGATGACGATGAGATCGGTCCATGTGCTGAACCGCGTAAAGTAACTTTTTTGTCGTCGGTGATCCAAAACCGAGCCAGGAAATCGGCCAAAATGATGAGCGCGATGAACGCGTCGACCACATAAATCCACAATGTGGGCGGGATGAGCGAGGAGCCGATGAAGAATATGATGCTTGCCGAGTCGAAGGCGAGCAGCAGGAAACGAAACCGCCGCGCGTTGCGGCTGCGCCCCAGGTAATATTTTTCCAGTGTGCCGCGCAGTTCACGCGCGTCGCTTGCCATCGACGCCGCCCCATCCAGAGAATCGATTGGGAGATTGTTTCTGCAGCCGTGCCGCAACGCAAGCGCCCGTCGCGCTGGTCCCTCGACCGGGACCAGGCGATCAGCGCATCAAGCCCGATCGTTTTGTCGTTTGGGCTTTCCAGTCAGGCTGGATCGGCGACGACTTTCAGGCTTTGGCTTTTGCGCGCCGCGGCGCCAGGGCTTTTGATCACGTCGTCTTTGCTCAAAGACAAGGTGGCGGCCGACGGGCTGCCGTTTTTGCCATTTGCGTCGTGACCATTGGCGCCCTTGTCGGCGGGCGCCTTGTTGCGCTTGGTTGCTTTCGACCTCATCTTGGCCTCGGCCGGGTTGTCGCAGCTTTGCGATCTGCCGACAAAGAAGGCTCCTTGCTCTATGGCCAACGACGAATGAAAGATGTCGCCGTCCACATGGGCGTTGGCCTTGAGTGTGACTTGCGCGCCGCGCAAATCGCCTTTGATGCGGCCGTCGACGACCACGTCTTCGGCGATCACCACGCCGTCGATACGGCCCTCCTTGCCGATGCGCAGCTGCTCACAATGCACGTCGCCCTCGATGTGGCCATCAAGAGCGAGAGTTCCTGTCGATGTGATATTGCCGGCAATCGTCAATTCGCGACCGATCACCGAATGGGGACCGGGCTCGACGCGACCGATGCTTCTGGGTTCGCCGTTTTTGTTGTTGACCGATGCCTTGAAGGCATCGAATTTGGTTGTCACTGCGTTCTTGGGTTCTGAGAACATGACGCATTACTCCCGTACAATTAACTCACGCACTTTTATTTATTCAATACATGCACCTGACATCGACCGGCGCCCACGCTGCCGAACCCGTACGCGACCGAAGGCATTTGTTTTCCAGCGCACCACTCGTTGACCGAACCGTCTGGAGCGTATCGCCAAATTGAAATTCCACCGAAGCGGTGGTTTTTGTGTACCACTGAACTGAACGCCCAGCACGTTTCGATTAGCAGCGTTTCATGTCAAATTTACGGCTGTTGGGGCTCGAATTAGCACAGAATCGCGTTAGTGTTTAGCCATGCGACAATATCTCGATTTGATGCGCCGCGTGCGCGATGAAGGTGTCTCGCGGCCCGACCGCACCGGCACCGGCACGACCAGTATCTTCGGCCACCAGATGCGGTTCGATTTGGCAGACGGCTTTCCGCTGGTGACGACCAAGAAGCTGCACTTGAAGTCGATCGTTCACGAGCTGCTGTGGTTTCTCCAGGGCGATACCAACATCGCCTATCTGAACCAGCACGGGGTGAGCATTTGGGACGAGTGGGCCGACGAAAATGGCGACCTCGGTCCCGTCTATGGCCGGCAGTGGCGCTCGTGGCCCGATTCCAGCGGCGGCCAGATCGACCAGATCACGGGGCTCGTGGAAGGACTCAAATCCAACCCGGCCTCACGCCGCCACATCGTCTCTGCCTGGAACGTCGCCCAGCTCGACGACATGGCGTTGCCGCCTTGCCACTGCATGTTTCAGTTCTATGCCGCCGATGGCCGGCTGTCGTGCCAGCTTTATCAGCGCTCGGCCGACATCTTCCTGGGCGTGCCCTTCAATATCGCGTCCTATGCGCTGCTCACCCTCATGGTGGCTCAGGTAACCGGTCTTGAGCCGGGCGATTTCGTCCATACCTTTGGCGATGCGCATCTCTATCTCAATCATCTGGACCAAGTCGATTTGCAGCTCGAGCGCGAGCCGCGCGCTCTGCCGATAATGCGCATCAATCCCGAAGTCCGCTCCCTGTTTGATTTCGTCTATGACGACTTCGAACTGATCGACTACGATCCCCATCCCCACATTCGGGCCAAGGTTGCGGTCTAGCCGGCGATGTCTTTACCGGTGCGACTGACCCTGATTGTCGCCATGGGCGAAAACGGTATCATCGGCGATGCCGGAAAGATGCCATGGCATCTGGCTTCAGATCTGAAGCGGTTTCGCGTCTTGACCATGGGCAAGCCCATGATCATGGGCCGCAAAACCTATCAGTCGATCGGCCGCCCTCTCGATGGCCGCGACACCATAATCGTTACGCGTCAGGCTGAATTCACAGCTCCTGGAACCCATGTCGCAGCTTCGCTTGCCGACGCCATAGACAAAGCCCGTGAACTTGCCGCCGCGCGTGGAGCCGATGAGATCATGGTCATCGGCGGTGCGCAGATTTACGCATTGGCCCTGCCGCTGGCAGGGCGCATCCATCTTACCCGGGTGCACGCCGCACCCAAGGGCGACACCAGTTTCCCCGAATTCGATCCAGCCGAGTGGCGTGTTCTGACGCGCGAGCATCAGCCTGCAGGTGAGCGCGACGACTTTGACACCACCTTCACAACCCTCGAGCGGGAGCAAAATTGAGACAGGCGCGGGCCGCCATGAGCGGGCAATTATCGCGCGGAGAGGCGCCGGGAGTTGGCGTGCGTTGCGCGCTCCAAGCGAGTACTTTATAAATCGGTCGAACGTGTTGGCCCTCTACGCCCAAAGACCGGTAGAAAATGATTCCGTCAGGACCCATATGTGGCCTGAACGTGGGCTGAATTTCAAACATCGCAGAAACAGGTAATCGATTATGCCTTGGAGCAACCAAAGTGGTAAGGGCGGCGGCTGGAAGAGCGGCGGCGGCCCCTGGGGGCAGCGCCCCGTGGGTGGAGGCGGCAAGCCGACACCCGATTTAGAAGAGCTGTTGCGTAAGAGTCAGGACAAGCTGAAACAGGCCCTGCCGGGCGGTAGATTCAGCGGACCAATTGTTGCGGTTGCAGCGGCATTGATCATCGGAATTGTCGGATTTTTCGCGTTCACGGTGCGGGTCAATCCAGATGAGCAAGGCGTCGTTTTGCGCTTTGGAAAATATGTCCGCCAGCTTCCTCCCGGACTGAACTTTCGCCTGCCGTATCCCATCGAGTCGGTCTACAAGCCGCAGGTCACCCGCGTAAACCGTATTGAAATCGGTATGCGCGGCTCGGGTGACGCCCGCAGCGTCACAGGTTCGGTGCGTGACGTTCAGGAAGAAAGCCTGATGCTGACAGGCGACGAGAACATCGTCGATGTCGACTTTCAGGTGCTCTGGCGCATCAAGGATGCCAGCGCATTCTTGTTCAACATCCAGAACCCGACCACGACCGTGAAGGAAGTGGCCGAAAGCGCCATGCGCGAAGTGGTGGGCGAGAACAATATTCAGGATCTGCTGACCGAAAAGAGAAACCAGGCCGAGGTCGCCGTCCAGGCCCTGATGCAGCGCGTGCTCGACAGCTATAAGGCGGGCATCGATATCAATCAGGTCCGGCTGCAGAAAGTTGATCCGCCCGCCCAAGTGATCGACGCTTTCCGTGACGTCCAAGCCGCCCGCGCCGACCAAGAGCGCATTCGCAACGAGGCCGACGCCTACGCCAACCGCGTCGTTCCCGAAGCCCGCGGTGAGGCCCAGACCATTTTGCAGGCCGCAGGCGCCTACAAGGAACAGACCGTGGCCGAGGCCACTGGTCAGGCCGCGCGCTTCAATTCGGTCTATGGCGAGTATCGCAAGGCGCCGCAGGTCACCCGCACGCGCATGTTCCTCGAAACCATGGAGCGCGTGTTTGGCGATATGGACAAGATCATCATCGACGAGAAGGGCGGCGGCTCGGGAGTGGTTCCCTATCTGCCCCTGAACGAGTTGATGAAAAAACCAGCCGCCGGAGCACAGTAATCATGAAAACGCCCTATGCAATTTTGCTCTTTATCGGCGGACTGATCGCCGTCACCGCCTATATGACGCTCTTCACCGTGCAACAGACCCAGCAGGCTCTGGTGCTTCAGTTCGGCGATCCCAAGCGCGTCATCAAGGAGCCGGGTCTCAATTGGAAAGTCCCGTTCATCCAGAATGTCGAGTTCTTTGACAATCGCATTCTGGATCTCGACGCCACCGCCCAAGAGGCCATTGCCTCGGACCAAAAGCGGCTCGTGGTGGACGCTTTCCTGCGCTACAAGATCGTCGATCCGCTGAAGTTCTTTCAGACCGTGCGCGACCAGCGCATCGCCCGCCAGCGGCTCTCAACCATTCTGGAATCGGCCCTGCGCCGCACCTTGGGTGAAGCCTCCTTTATCGCCATCCTGCGCGATGAGCGCGAGAACCTGATGGCGCGCATCACCAAACAAGTGGACGCCAACGCCAAGGATTTCGGCATTGAAACCATCGACGTGCGGATCAAGCGCGCCGACTTGCCGGAGGCCAACAGCCAGGCGATCTACCGCCGCATGCAGACCGAACGTCAACAGGAAGCCGCCCAAATCCGCGCCCAGGGTGAAGAGATCTCGCGCCGCATTCGCGCCGAGGCCAACCGCAAGGTCACCGTCATTAAGGCGGAAGCCACGCGCGATGCCGAAACGACACGCGGTGAGGGCGATGCCGAACGCAATGAGATTTTCAACAAAGCCTTCGGCAAGGACCCGGATTTCTTCGGCTTCTACCGCTCGATGCAAGCCTATGAGGCGGGATTGAAATCCTCCGACACGCGCTTGCTGCTGTCGCCGAACACGGAGTTCTTCCGCTACTTCAACAACCCCACGGGCAAGTAACGATGGGGGTGAGCGATGGACGATCTGTTGGCGGCTGTCGGCTTGTTGTTCGTGATTGAAGGATTGTTGTGGGCCTTGTTTCCGGGGTATGGCGTGCGCATGCTTGAAGCCGTCGAGGAGATGCCCGAGAGTTCGTTGCGTTTGGCGGGCGCCATCGCCGTTGCGGTCGGCCTCGTCGTTTTTTGGTGGGTGCGGGGTTGAACTGTCTTGCCTTCAGCATGTGGCGCCCGACGCCGATGAATTTTTGGATTGTCCAAATCGAGAGATCAATATCCTCCCATGACTGATGCGTTGAGGGCGCCCCTTGTGGTGCGCGTGCAGAGCGTCCAACCGGCCAAGACAGCTTCGTTGCCGCTGCTCTACCGCTGGTGTTGGGCCATCGCATTCGGTCTTGCCGTGGCCATGCTGCCCTTGGCCGAGGCCGGCGCGCGCGGCCCAGATTCCGTCGCCGACACCGCCGAAGGCTTGCAGGATGTCGTGGTCAACATATCGACCACCCAGACCGTGAAGGGTCAAAAGGGCATCCCCTTACCGCAGGTTCCCGAAGGCTCGCCTTTCGAGGAGTTCTTCGACGATCTCTTCAACAAGCGCCAACAGCAAGACCTGCCACGCCGCGTCAACTCGCTGGGTTCGGGCTTCGTCATCGATCAGTCGGGACTCATCGTCACCAACAACCACGTTATCGAGGGCGCCGACGAGATCATCGTCAACATGAATGACGGCTCGAAACTTCCTGTGACCAAGATAATAGGCCGCGACCCCAAGACCGATCTGGCCGTGCTCAAGGTCGAACCCAAAAAGCCGCTGCGTGCCGTTACGTTTGGCGATTCGAAAATCATGCGCGTTGGTGATTGGGTCATGGCGATCGGCAATCCGTTCGGCCTTGGCGGCACCGTGACCGTCGGCATTATCTCGGCCAAGAAACGCGATATCAATGCCGGGCCTTATGATGAGTTTCTGCAAACCGATGCTGCTATCAACCGCGGCAACTCCGGTGGTCCGCTGTTCAATATGGACGGGCAGGTGATCGGCGTGAACACGGCCATCATTTCACCCACCGGTGGCTCCATCGGCATAGGCTTTGCCATTCCCGCGAGCACCGCGACACACGTCATTGCTCAGCTGCGTGAATTTGGCGAGACGCGCCGCGGTTGGCTCGGCGTTCGCATCCAGTCGGTGACCGATGAAATCGCCGACAGCCTCGGCATGACTAAGACCGTCGGCGCGCTGGTCGCCAGCTTGACGCCAGGCAGTCCGGCCGACAAGGCGGGCTTGAAGGCAACGGACGTGATCACCAGTTTTGACGGCCAGGAAGTCGCTCAAATGCGGGGACTGCCGCGCATCGTTGCCCGCACGCCCATTGGCAAGGAAGTCGATGTCGATATCTTGCGCAACGGCGAATCCATGAGCGTGAAGGTACGCGTCGGGCGCCTCCCCGAAGGTGAAGCGCCCGCGGTCGTGGAAGCGAAGACCGAAGAGAAAAAGCAGCCCGAGGGCCGAACAGTGTTGGGTCTGTCGATTTCGGCCTTGAGCGACGAACTGCGCGCCCGCTATGGCATCACCAAGAAAATCAATGGTGTGATCATCACCGAAGTCGACCCCAAATCGGAAGCGGCCCAGAAGGACGTTCAAGCAGGACAGGTCATCGTCGAAGTCACCCAACAAGAGGTGAAGACGCCCGAGGACGTCAGCCAGCGCTTGAAGGTGGTGAAGGAAAAAGGACGCAAATCGGTTCTTCTTCTTATTTCCGACGCCAAGGGCGATCTGCGTTTCGTAGCGATCCCGATCAAGGGCTAGGCAACTACTCCAGCACCAGCGAAACCAGCCCGTCGGCGAGTTTGGGTTCGAACCAAGTCGATTTGGGAGGCATCACGCCGCCGGCGTCCGCCACCGCCATCACGTCTTCCATGGCCGTGGGGAAGAGCGCGAAAGCGACCGCCATCTCGCCACTATCGACCCGCGCCTGCAGACCCTCGAGGCCCCGTGCGCCGCCGACGAAATCGATCCGCTTGTCACGCCTGGGATCGCTGATGCCGAGCAACGGCTCGATTATATGAGCCGTCAGCAGATTGATATCGAGCCGCGCCAGCGGGTCGTCATGGGGCACGAGCTCGGGTTTGATCGTCAGGCGGTACCAGTTGCCAGGCAAGCACATGCCGAATTCACCAGGCCGCGCCGGACGGGCCGGTTGGCTGACGGGTTCGACGCTGAAATTGTCTTCGATTTTTGCGATCAGCTCGTCTTCGCTCAACCCGTTGAGGTCGCGGACGACCCGGTTGTAGTCGAGGATATTTGTCTGCTGCACCGGAAAGACCACCGATAGAAAGCTCTGCGCCGCCTCCGGGGCTTTACGGGCGGCCGCCACGCGGGCGGCTGCGGCCGAACGGTGATGCCCGTCGGCGATATAGAGCACGCCCAGATCCTCCACCGCCTGGGTCAGCGCAGCGATAGGCGCTTTGTCATCCACCACCCAAAGCTGATGGCGCACGCCATCGTCGGCCGTCTCGTCGACCTCGGGCGCGCCTTCAGCCGCCTGTTCGAGCAAGGCATCGAGCCCCGGCGAGAGCGGATAAGCCATCATCACCGGTCCGGTTTGTGCGCCCAGCGCCTCGATTTGCTTGACCCGGTCATCTTCCTTGGCGGGCGTGGTCAGTTCGTGCTTGCGGATGTCGTTTTTGCCATAGGCCGCAAGTGAGGCCGCAGCCACCAAGCCCGTTTGCACGTGATCGCCAAGGGTCAGGCGATAGACATAATAGGCGGGCTCGGCCTCACGCACCAAAACGCCGGCCTCGACCATGGCGTTGAGGTTTTCCGCCGCCTTTGCATAGACCGCATCGGAATAGACATCGACGTCTTGGGCCAGATCGATTTCGGCCTTTGAAACGTGCAGAAAAGACCAGGGCTTGCCGCTCGCGCGCTCGCGCGCCTCCGCGCTCGAGAGCACGTCATAGGGTGGTGCGATTACATCGCCTGCCTTGCCTGGCGCCGGACGCAGCGCCCTGAAGGGTCGAATAAGTGTCAAGCCAAGTCTCCTCGCTCTATACCAATCTTAGCCAGTGCGCCTGCGGCCGATGCGCGCGCGTCTTGCTTTGGGATTTCATATGGCGCGATTGCCGTTTAGGACTCCGATCCAAGATGCCGGAAAAGCCAATCGCTCCAATTCTTATTGCAGGACCGACCGCCAGCGGCAAGTCCGCCGCCGCGTTGGCTTTGGCGCGCCGGTTGGATGGCGTTGTCATCAATGCGGACTCGATGCAGGTCTATTCGGGCTTGCGCGTATTGACCGCGCGGCCGAGCAGCCAGGACGAGGCACAGGCTCCCCACAGGCTTTATGGCTTTGTATCTCCCGCCGAAGCCTATTCGGTAGGCCGCTGGCTCGAGGATGTAGCGGCTGAAATAGATGCCGCGCGAGGAGCAGGCCGCACGCCCATTCTCGTGGGCGGAACCGGCCTTTATTTCAAGGCGCTGCTCGAGGGGCTGGCGCCCGTGCCCGATGTGCCCGATGACATACGCAATCGATGGCGCGACGAAGCAGCCCGTCTGACGGGCGCCGAGTTGCACGCCATGTTGGCGGAACGCGACCCGGTCATGGCGGCGCGCCTGCAGCCGCAGGACCCGCAACGAATCGTCCGGGCGCTCGAAGTCATCGAGGCGACAGGGCGTTCCTTGAGCGAGTGGCAACAGGCGCCCGTCATGCCGGTTCTGGAGAGGCGGGAGGTGCGCGCGCTCGTCGTGGCGCCCGAGCGCGAGACCATCTATGCCCGCTGCGACGCCCGCTTTGCGGCGATGATCGAGGCCGGCGCGCTGGATGAGGTCGCTGCACTGATGGCGTTGGAGCTCGATCCGCGCCTGCCGGCGATGCGGGCGCTGGGCGTCGCGGCGCTGATGGCGCATTTGCGGGGCGAGATCGGCTTGGAGGAGGCCGCCACCCAGGTCAAAACGGAGACGAGGCGATACGCGAAGCGCCAACTGACCTGGCTGAAGAGTAATATGATTACTTGGAAATGGTTTGTTGAGAAAGATATGGTAAGTCTCGTCCCTCAAATATTTGCATTCATTGACGTTTGACGGTTGACCGGTCGGGGTGCACGGGATAGGGTGCGCGCCGCCTGATAGGGCACTTTAGGCTGGATATCCGGGCGATTGCGTGTCAGGCGATGCAATATTGACCGACTGGCCTCGGGGCGCATGGAGCGCCGTGTAAGGAGCAAAACGCGATGGCACGCACGATGACAGGTGCGGAAATAGTGATGCAAGCGCTCGCCGACCAGGGCGTCGAGCATATTTTCGGCTATCCGGGCGGCGCCGTGCTCCCCATCTATGACGCTGTGTTTCAGCAGGACGAGGTCAAGCACATCCTGGTGCGCCATGAGCAGGGCGCCGTACATGCCGCAGAAGGTTATGCGCGCTCCACAGGCAAGGTGGGCGCGGTTCTCGTCACCTCTGGACCCGGAGCCACCAACGCCGTCACCGGACTGACCGACGCCTTGATGGATTCCGTTCCACTGGTCTGCATAACGGGCCAGGTGCCGACGCATCTGATCGGAAACGACGCCTTTCAGGAATGCGACACCGTCGGCATCACTCGGCCTTGCACCAAACACAACTACCTGGTGCGCGACGTCAATGACTTGGCGCGCGTCCTGCACGAGGCGTTTTATGTGGCCAAGACGGGCCGCCCCGGCCCGGTCGTTGTCGATATTCCCAAAGACGTGCAATTCGCCAAAGGCGAGTATGTCGGGCCCTCCAACGTGGTGCACAAGACATACCGGCCGAAGCTGAAGGGGGATCAGGAAGCGATCCGCCAAGCCGTCGACATGATCGCGTCCGCCAAAAGGCCTGTCTTTTATACCGGCGGCGGCGTCATCAACTCCGGACCGGCCGCGACCCAGCTGCTGCGCGAATTCGTGCGCATGACGGGGCATCCCATCACATCGACCCTGATGGGTCTGGGCGCCTATCCGGCCTCCGACAAACAGTGGCTCGGCATGCTCGGCATGCACGGCACCTATGAAGCCAATATGGCGATGCATGGTTGCGACATGATGATCAATGTCGGTGCCCGCTTCGACGACCGGATCACGGGACGGCTCGATGCCTTTTCGCCCGGATCCGCCAAGATCCATATCGACATCGATCCCTCATCGATCAACAAGAACGTCCGGGTCGATCTGCCGATTATCGGCGATGTCGCCTATGTGCTCGAGGAGATGATCCGGGTTTGGCGCGCACGCACCCCCCAGCCCGATAAGGAAGCCCACGACGCCTGGTGGAAGGATATCGACGGCTGGCGTGCGCGCGACTGCCTCGCCTACAAACCGAACAAAGACGTGATCATGCCTCAGCTTGCGGTCGAACGGCTGTACGAGCTGACGAAGAAAAAGGACGTCTACATCACCACCGAAGTGGGACAGCACCAGATGTGGGCGGCCCAGTTCTATCGCTTCGAGGAGCCCAATCGCTGGATGACCAGCGGTGGGCTCGGCACCATGGGCTACGGCTTACCCGCCGCCGTCGGCGTGCAAATGGCCCACCCGGACGCGCTCGTTATCGATATCGCGGGCGAAGCCTCGGTGCTGATGACAATGCAAGAGATGTCGACGGCCGTGCAGTATGAACTGCCGATCAAGATCTTCATCCTCAACAACCAATATATGGGCATGGTCCGCCAGTGGCAGGAGTTGCTCCATGGCGGCCGCTATTCCCACAGCTACACCGAGGCTCTGCCCGATTTCGTCAAACTGGCCGAGGCCTATCAGTGCGTCGGTATCCGGGCGGAGAAACCGGGCGATCTCGACGACGCCATCAAGGAAATGATGTCGGTCAAGAGACCCGTCCTGTTCGACTGCCGCGTCCACAAGGAAGCCAACTGCTATCCGATGATTCCCTCGGGCGAGGCCCACAACAACATGCTGATGGGCGACGACGTGAGCGAGGAAGAGCTCAACGCGGCGATCAGCGACGAAGGCAAGGTGATGGTGTGACGGGCGGCCCGCCACTCCCTAGGCAAAGTGTGATCAGATGAAACCGTTAGAGATTGCAAACGAACAGCACACCATGTCGGTGCTTGTCGATAACGAGCCGGGCGTTCTGGCGCGCGTCATCGGTCTCTTTTCGGGCCGCGGCTACAACATCGACTCGCTCACCGTTTCTGAGACCGAGCACGAGGCGCACCTCTCGCGCATCACCATCGTCACGACCGGCACGCCGATGGTGATCGAACAGATAAAGAGCCAACTCGAGCGCCTGGTGCCTATCCATTCGGTCAGAGACCTCACCGTGAGCGGCCAGCCCATGGAGCGCGAACTGGCGCTGATCAAGGTGGCGGGCAAGGGCGAAAAGCGCGTCGAGGCGCTGCGCTTGGCCGAAGCCTTCCGCGCCCAAGTGATCGACGCCTCGACCGAGCATTTCGTTTTCGAGATGACGGGCAAGCTCAACAAGATCGAGCAGTTTATTTTGCTGATGAAGCCCCTGGGGCTCGTCGAAGTGGCGCGCACGGGCATCGCGGCCATTGGACGTGGACCAAAACGGATGTGAGCGATGTGGTGGTTCCTGCTGGGTGCGCTGCTTGGGGTTGTTCAGCTCGTAGTCCGGCTCTACCGCGAGCCTATGCCCCCTGAGATCGATAGCCTGCTGGTGGGGTTTATCCTTGCGGCTCTCTTGGGAACAGTGATTTACGGCACCCTTCTTTGGCTCGTTTTCGGCGTGATTTTTTGATCCGCAAATCTCTTTGATTCCAAGCAGCTAGCAGCCATTAGCCGATTCAACATCGCAGCCGTACGAGGTGAAGCGGGAAAATCCGCAGCGGCGAAATCGACCCCGTTGCTGCCCTTTGTGCGCTTAGCCCTTGCCAAGTGGCGCGTGGACCGTCAAAAACCACTCCCGGAACCCAATTACCAAGTGAGAAGCCGAAGAGGGGCAGTGGCGATGCGTGTTTATTATGATCGGGACGCCGATCTCAATTTGATCAAATCGAAGAACGTCGCCATCGTTGGCTACGGCAGCCAGGGCCACGCCCACGCGCTCAATCTGCGCGATTCGGGCGTGAAGAACGTAGCCGTGGCGCTCCGCGAGGGCTCAAGCTCCGCCGCCAAGGCAAAGGGTGAGAAGCTCGACGTTATGACCGTCGCCGAGGCCGCCAAATGGGCCGACGTGATGATGATGCTGACCCCCGACGAACTCCAAGCCAGCATTTGGGAAAACGAAATACGGGATAATATGCGCAAAGGCGCAGCACTCTTCTTCGCCCACGGTCTCAACATCCATTTCAATCTGATCGAGCCGCGGCCCGATTTGGACGTTTGCATGGTGGCGCCCAAGGGTCCTGGCCACACCGTGCGCGCCGAATACGCGCGCGGCGCCGGCGTGCCCTGTCTCGTCGCGGTCTCCCAAGACGCCAGCGGCAACGCCCACGATATCTCGCTCTCTTATGCGAGCGCCATCGGCGGCGGGCGGGCCGGCATTATCGAGACGAACTTCCGCGAAGAGTGCGAAACCGATCTCTTCGGCGAGCAGTCGGTGCTCTGCGGCGGTCTGGTGGAGCTCATGCGGACCGGTTACGAGACGCTTATCGAAGCAGGCTACGCGCCCGAAATGGCTTATTTCGAATGCGTGCACGAGGTGAAATTGATAGTCGATCTCATCTATGAGGGCGGCATCGCCAACATGAACTATTCGATTTCCAATACGGCCGAGTATGGTGAGTATGTCTCGGGCCCGCGCGTCGTAAACGAAAGCTCGCGGGCTGCCATGAAGGCGATTCTGAACGACATTCAAACAGGCAAATTCACCAAGGACTGGATGTTAGAGAACCGCGTCAATCAGACGAGCTTCAAGGCCATGCGCCAGGCCTGCGATTCACACGAGATGGAATCGGTGGGCAAGGAGTTGCGGGGCATGATGCCCTGGATTTCCGAGCGCGCCATGGTCGACAAGAGCAAGAACTAAAAAAGGCGCCCCCGCTCTCGCGGGAGCGCTTCTTCGTTTCGATGCGTCTGTCCGCGGTCTAGGAATCGATTCCCAGCATTTTNTTGGCTTCGCCAAGCGTCTGGACCGACTCGTTGTGCTTGCCGGAATTGTGCAGCTCTTCGCCCGTGGTTCTAAGCGACATCACTTTTGCCTTATCCGCATCGCTCAGCTGCGCCGTCGTCATCGCATCGTCGATGGCCTGCATGTCCATCGGACAGCTGTTGGCCAAAGCAGGGCTCGCCAATCCCAAAGCCAGACCCGCGATCAAAATCGTTTTTTTCAGCATGACAATTCTCCTTGCCAGATGGATGCGATCTGACACGTTCAATATCAGTCGCACAACAACACAGAAGATTGTTCTGGGATTGGGGCGGAAATGCGTATCGCCTTTGGGGGCGGCTCCCTAAGATGGCGGCCAAGGAAAGCAGGCGCGGGGGCGCACCAATGAAGCGTGACTTTCACATTCTCGATGTCTTCACCGCCGTTCCCTATTCGGGCAATCCACTTGCGGTCGTGCTCGACGCCGAGGGGCTCGATACGGAGCAGATGCAGACCATCGCACGCGAGTTCAACCTGTCGGAGACCGTGTTCGTGCTGCCTCCCGAAAACCCGGTGCACAGCGCAAGGCTTCGTATTTTTACGCGATTCAAAGAGCTGCCCTTTGCCGGTCATCCAACAATCGGGACCGCTGTGCTTCTTGCCGCCCAGAAGATGGGCGAGCCGGACCGCGAAGAGGACGCAATCATCATGCTGGAGGAGGGAATTGGCGCCGTGCGCGTCGGCGTGCGCGCTCGCCCGCATGAGGCGGCCTTCGCCGAGTTCGATGCGGTTGCCCTGCCCGAAGAGCTGAGCGCGCCGCCGCCAGCAGACCGCTTGGCAGCGGCACTTGGTTTGGCGCCAAACGACATCGGTCTCGAAAACCACAAGCCGATGCGGTTTTCGGCCGGCCTTGCCTTCACCTTCGTGCCCGTGCGGGGGCTCGAGGCGATGGAGCGCATCGATATAAATCCGCAACATTGGAAGGATGCCTTTTGGGACGGCGACCTGAACGCCGCCTTTGTCTATTGCCGGCAATGCATCCACACCCGATCCCATTTCCACGCCCGTATGTTCCTGCCCGGATTGTTCGGCTCGGAGGATGCGGCGACAGGNTCGGCGGCTGCTGCCTTCGCGGGCGCTATCAAGCGCTTCGACCAGCCGCCCGAAGGCGTTCACACCGCGGTGATCGAACAGGGCTACGAGATGGGCCGCCCGAGCGAGATCGTGTTGGAGCTGGAAATGATTGGCGGACGCCTCAAGGCCGTGCGTATCGGCGGCCACGCGGTGCCGGTTATGGTTGGNACACTGGAGGCTTAGGTTGGGCTACCAGTNAGGCAACACTGGTTGCTTGCTCTGGTTTATTGGCGACCGCGACCGCGCTTTTGACGCAGTTGCGTCCTGCATCCTTGGCGGCGTAAAGGCATTTGTCGGCGCGCTCGATCAGCGCTTCCTCGCGTTCACCGTCGTGAAGTTGCGCCACACCGATCGATATCGTCACGTGTCCAAGCCGCTGACCACTCGATTTTCTGACGAGTTCCTTGGAAATCACCGCTTCGCGGATTTGATCGGCGACAACCATCGCCGCCTCCAGCGGCGTGTTGGTTAGAATAACCGCGAACTCCTCGCCGCCGTAGCGCGCCACCAGGTCGCGCCCCTTGATGCTGGCACTGATTGTTTGTGCCACCAGCCGCAGAACCGCATCGCCGATCTGATGGCCAAAGGTGTCATTGAACTGCTTGAAATGGTCGACATCGCACATCAGCAGGCAGAGGGGTTGCTTCTTCTCTTGCGCCAGCTCGATTGCGCTTTCGAGTGTCCAGTCGAAGCAATCGCGGTTGGCGATCCCGGTCATCAAGTCGCGAAAGGTTTCCGCGCGCACGAATTCGAGGTGGTGACGCAATTCCTCAATGTACAGTTGGGAATCCTTGAGCTGGCTCTTCATCCGGCCGGTCTCGGCCGCCATGCGCGTTGTGCTCGTAAGCAGCAACCGCACTGTTTTTTCGAGATCCTGCGGATTTGAATTATTTGCCAGATTATTGCGCGTCAGTGTGAGCTCTTCTTCGAACGTATCCGTCGAATCGCAACCGCTTTCGAGATTTTCGAGGACTTGGTTGATTTCGTCGGTCAGCTGCTTGCCGACAACCTCTATCTTGCGGCCCAGCTGGTTGGGCGAGAGGAACTTATTGTGGAGCCGCTCGGCCTGAGCTGAGGAAATACCGGCGCCGGCGGCGATCAGCTCTGCGATCGCGGCGCGCAGGTCGTCATAAAGATCCGTCGCATAGGCATAGAAAAGTTCGTAATTGCGGGGAATTGCGGGCGTCTGAAATTTCTTGAGATAGCCAAGCGCGCGGTCGCCAAGACGGATTGTTCGCTCGAAATCTTCTATCTTGTCCACGCCATGAAGCCTTTTCTGGAGCGGTTCGCAGCAGTGCGTACCAGCCTGAATAACCGACTGCGCTTGAGTGGCTGCGCAGATGGTGCGCGTCGGTTCGGACAGGCATCCCATGCATCATCAGCAGATCGCTGTAGCGTGAGTCTGTGGGTTTATGGTTTGCAAAACGTAAACAATTCCCAGCGTGGACCGGTGGCCAGAGAGCTTGCGCTCCCATAAATGCGCCCTTACAGTCGTGCCCGACAGAGGGGTCATGGTTAACAAGACGTTAACGTTTCGGCCCTAGCGTAGCGTGCAAGGTGGCATGGACCATTATAATGAGCCATGTCCGGCGAGGGTTCCCGCAGGAGCCCGCATTGCCAGCCCCAATACCGCGGGCCCAAAGGGATCGATGGCGAGTAGAGATGCGAATTAGGATGGCACAGGAAACAGAAGCCGCCACGCGCGTAAGCGCGGGTATGGCGTCGTTTTCCGCGCTCTCGACGGCGCGTCTGGCTTCCGCACATCCTGGCCCCGAGCATGGCGCGCGCCGTTCAAGCCTCTGTCACATCCTTCTCCTTATTAGCCCCTGAAATCCGCCTGGTCTGCCTCGGCAGAACGGACTTCAGGGGAGATGACAAGCGGGTTGAACGAGACGCAAGGGCGCGGAGCGCAGGATTGGCTCGGCGCCGGGGATAGAAGGACGAAGAACCATGACGTCTTCAAAAACGGGACGTAAACAAGCCAAGGAAAAGCGCGGCGCGGCCGACCGCATCGTGATCTTCGATACGACATTGCGCGACGGCGAGCAGTCGCCGGGCGCCTCGATGACGCTCGGCGAAAAGCTGCAAGTCGCCGAATTGCTCGATGAAATGGGCGTCGATATTATCGAGGCGGGCTTTCCGATCGCCTCCAACGGCGATTTCCAGGCGGTCAATGAGATCGCAAAGATCGCGGCCAACGCAGTTGTATGCGGCTTGGCGAGGGCCAGCGACAAGGACATCGACCGTGCAGGCGAGGCGCTCAAGCCCGCCAGCCGTTCGCGCATCCACACCTTCATTTCGACAAGCCCGGTGCACATGAAATTCAAGCTCCAGATGGAGCCCGCCGATGTGCTCGCGGCCGTCACCGCAAGCGTCCAGAGCGCCCGCAAATGGACCGATAACGTGGAGTGGTCGCCGGAAGACGCAACCCGCAGCGAACCCGATTTCCTTTGCCGCTGCGTCGAGGCGGCCATAAAGGCTGGCGCCGGCACGATCAACATACCCGACACCGTCGGCTACACCGTGCCCCATGAGTATCATGCGCTGATCTCGATGCTCCGCGAAAAGGTGCCGGGCGCCGACGAGGTCGTCTTTTCGACCCATTGCCACAATGATTTGGGGCTCGCGGTAGCCAATTCGTTGGCTGGCGTCGCAGCCGGTGCGCGTCAAGTCGAATGCACCATCAACGGTATTGGCGAGCGCGCCGGCAACGCGGCGCTCGAAGAGGTCGTCATGGCGATCGATACCCGCAACGACGTGCTGCCTTACTGGATGGGCGTCGATGCGGGCTACATCACCCGCGCCTCGAAAATGGTTTCAGCCGTCACCGCTTTCCCGGTGCAATACAATAAGGCGATCGTCGGCAAAAACGCCTTCGCGCATGAGTCCGGCATCCATCAGGACGGTATGCTGAAACACACCCAGACCTACGAGATCATGACGCCCGAGAGCGTCGGCCTGAAGGAATCCTCGCTCGTCATGGGCAAGCATTCAGGCCGCCACGCCTTTCGCGAGAAACTCAAGGAGCTGGGTTACGAGCTCGGCGACAACGCCCTGCAAGACGCCTTTCAGCGTTTCAAGGATCTGGCGGACAAGAAGAAGCACATCTTCGACGAGGATATCGAGGCCTTGGTGGACGACGAGATGGCGACCGCGAACGATCGCATCAAGGTGGTGGCGCTCACCGTGATTGCCGGCACGGGCGGACCGCAGAAGGCGACGATCACGCTCGAGGTTGACGACAAACACCACACCAGGGAGGCCACGGGCGACGGTCCGGTGGATGCGACCTTCAACGCCATTAAGGCGATTGTTCCCCACGAGGCGCGTCTGCCGCTCTATCAGGTGCACGCCGTCACCGAGGGAACCGACGCCCAGGCCGAAGTCAGCGTCAGGCTCGAAGAAAACGGCAAGTCCGTCACCGGCCGCGGCGCCGATACCGATACCCTTGTCGCCTCGGCTCGCGCCTATGTGAGCGCTCTCAACAAGCTTTTGGTTAAGCGTGAGAAGTCCGCGCCGGAAAAAATGCTCGCTTCTTGACCCAAAATGCGACCTGGCTCATTGCCCGGCGTCCCAAAATGTCTCATGATGGATCACGTGCCTGTAAGTAACGGGTTGTAGTGGATGGCACGCTTGTTGCCTGTCGTTAGCTGCACGCCCGCCAGAGTTTTCTTGCGGCGTAACGGTGTGCGAAAGGGGCGTCGGGCACATGTTGTCGAGTTTAGTAGGCGTATTTTCCAACGATATGGCGGTGGATTTGGGCACCGCCAACACGCTCGTCTATGTGCCCAATAGGGGCATCGTCCTCGACGAGCCTTCGATCGTTGCATTCTCCCATCGCGATGGCGCACGAAAGGTCCTGGCGGTCGGCCATGAGGCCAAATCGATGCTGGGCCGCACCCCCGAGGACATCGAAACAATCCAGCCCATGCGCGACGGCGTCATAGCCGATTTCGTGGCCGCGGAAGAGATGATCAAACATTTCATCCGCCGCATTCACAAGCGCAGCTCCTTTGCCTCGCCCAAGATCATGATTTGCATACCCGCCGGCGCCACGCCGGTCGAACGCCGCGCCGTCCAGGAGGCGGCACTGGCGGCGGGTGCGCGCCGGGTCTTTTTGATCGAGGAGCCCGTGGCGGCGGCGATCGGTGCTGGCCTGCCGGTCTCTGAACCCAAGGGCGCAATGGTCGTCGATATTGGCGGTGGCACCACCGACATCGCCATCATCACTATGGGCAGCGTTTTTTATTCGAGTTCATTGCGCGTCGCCGGCAACGCCTTCGACGATGCAATCATCAATTACATCCGGCACAAGCACAATCTGCTGATTGGCAGCGCCAGCGCCGAAGACATCAAGCTCGAGGCGGGCACCGCAATCGCCAAGGCCAATGGCGCGTCGGTGGAGGTTCATATCAAGGGCCGCGATTTGCGGCGCCACATTCCCAACGAGGTGAAGCTTGGCCAATCCGACATTGCCGATGCGCTCGACCAGCCGATCGAGGCGATTGCCGATTCGGTGAAGTTGGCGCTGGAGCGCATTCCGCCGGAACTGGCTGCCGACATTTATAGCGACGGCATCGTGCTGACTGGTGGCGGCGCGTTGCTCAAGCGCATCGAGGTCAAGCTCGCCAGACGCACTGGCGTTAAATTCAAGATTCCGGAGGATCCCCTGCGTTGCGTGGCGCTGGGCACCGGTCTTGCGCTCGAGCGGTTGGACGAGTTGAAGGATTTATTGGCCAACGTCCATTAGCGGCGTGGCCGAATGCAGTGTTGAGTGTATCCGCCGGAGTTGAGCCCGTATGGCTTGGGCGGTGTGGTGAGATTGCAATCAGTTTGCAGTCGTGTGTTGGACGGATTGTTGGGTGATGCGTAACGGTTTGCGTTGGAACAAGCAGCGAAACATGAATCTGGCCGCCAGCAGGCGCAGCCGGAAAAACGGCATTTTGCTGTTCACGCTGTTCTTTGCATCCATCATTCTGCTGATTTCGAGCCGCCTCGAGAACGAATATATGCAGTCGGTGCGCGGCGCCTTCGCCGATTTGGCCGCCCCTGTTCTCGAAGCAGCCTCTCTGCCCGCCTCGATGGCGCGGCGCGCCTTCGACCGGGCCAACGCATATCTGGACCTATTCGAGGAACTCGACCGTCTCAAGTCCGAAAACCAGCGCCTGCAGCAGGTTGCGTGGCGGGCCGAGGGATTGGAGCGGCGTCTTTCGCAAATGCGCACATTGCTGAATGCGGTCGACGAACCGGCTTTAGGGTTTGCTTCGGGCCGCGTGATCGCGGATGCGCGCGGGCCCTTTGCCCGCTCCATGTTGCTCAATATAGGCGCCGAAAACGGCGTCAAGGCGGGCTACGCGGTCATCAATGAAGACGGTCTGGTGGGCCGCATAGTCAATGCCGGCGAGAGGGCCGCCCGCGTCATTCTGCTGAGCGATTTGAACAGCCGGGTGCCCGTACTCGTCGGGCCCTCTGCCTCACGTGCGGTTCTGGTAGGCGACAATTCGAGCACCATGACCCTTCAGTTTCTGCCCGCCGACGTCACCATCTATCCAGGCGACGAGGTCTACACCTCCGGTCACGGCGGCCTTTTTCCACGCGGTTTGCGCGTCGGCGTCGCCATCAAGGATCCCACCATGGAGCTGCGCGTCGGCGCTCACGCCAAATTGGATGAGCTCGAATATGTGAGCGTGCTGTTCTTCGATTCCCCCATTTTGGTCTCCAAGGAGGCCGACGAGCTCGTCTCGCGCCGGGCCTCGCGCGAGGAGGCAAAGCTCCTCAGTGGGGCTGAAAGCGAGGAGACGCCGATCCGCGCCGCCAGCCGCCCATCGTCGAGGAGGCGCTGATGAGGGCGGGGCCTGCGTTGCACGACACCACATTCATGTCGCGGACCTTTCCCAAACTCGCCATTGGGCTCGTCATCGTTATCGCCGCCATGCCGTTGGGCTTGTCGAGTGATGCCGTCTTCGCTCTGCCGCTGACGGCCATGATGCTGGTCTTTGTTTTCTCTTCCCTGAGACTCGTGACCGTTCGGCCGTGGTTCGTGTTTCTGGCGGGTCTTGTCATGGACATCACAACGGCGGGCCCTTTCGGGTTTTGGGCGTTGGTGTTTCTCATGGCCCACTGTTTCGGGCGCGCTATCGCGCCCTATGGGCCGGGATTGGGACCGATCGGTCTGTGGCTCGCATTCATTGCAGCCGCCGGCGCCATCGGCGCGCTCGGCTGGGCGGTCGCCTCGCTCTATTTCATGCGCCTTCTCGACCCCTATCCCATGGCTTGGGGGCTGATCGCCGTCATCCTGTTCTTTCCCTTCGCCGCCTGGGCGCTCGAGCGCCTCGTCCGCATCGGCCAGCCGGCCGGCAACCTGTCTTTCAGAAGCTAGGGCGCGCCAGCGATGAAACGGAAAAACAAAACCAAGGCCGTGGCCGCCGCCCAACGCAAGCGCGACGAGCTCGCCGAGCAGCGCGGCAAATTCACCAGGCGCTCCCTGCTGGTGGGCGCCGGTCAGCTCGGTCTCTTTGGCGTGCTCGGTTGGCGGCTGCACCAGCTCCAGGTTGTCGATGCGCCGAAATACGCGCTGCTTGCCGAAGAAAACCGCATCGATATCCAGTTGATCGCGCCCGTTCGCGGCGCGGTCTACGACCGTTTCGGCGAGGTTTTGGCCGATAACGTCGACAGCCTGCGTGTCGTGGTCATTCCGGGTCTGGTCAAAGACATGGGCGAGACCCTCGACCTGCTCGGTGGGCTGATTGAAATCACCGATGCGGCGCGCGCGCGCGCGATCCGATTGGCCAAGCGCCAGAGCTCGCACATCCCCATCGTCGTGGCCGAACAGCTCAGCTGGCAACAGTTCGCCAAGATCAACGTGCTGGCGCCCGGTCTGCCGGGCATCAAGACCGACATTGCCTCACAGCGGAGCTATCGCCACGGCGCGGCGATGGCCCATGTGGTGGGTTACGTCGGCGCGGCAAATGAGGAAGAGGCGGAGGAAGATCCGGTGATGCGCATGCCGGGCTTCCGCATCGGCAAATCGGGCGTCGAGAGGGGTTTCGACCAGACGCTGCGCGGACGCGCCGGCAATCTCAAGCTGGAGGTCAACGCCCGCGGCCAGGCAATCCGCAAGTTGCACACCGTCACGGCCGACCGGGGCGACGAGCTGGTCACCACCGTCGATCACGAGATCCAGACATTTGCCATGCAGCGCATTTCGGGCGAACGCCGCGCCGCCGTGGTGGCGCTGGATGCCCAAACGGGCGACATCCTGGCGCTGGCCTCGGCACCCACCTTCGATCCCAATACGCTGGTCGATGGCATCACCGCAAAAGAGTGGAGGGCGCTCACCACCGCCAAGGACGATCCCATGACCTGCAAGGCCACCCGCGGCCAATATCCGCCGGGCTCGACCTTCAAGATGGTGACCTCGCTCGCCGGGCTGGAAGCTGGCGCGATCACGCCCAAATCGCGCATTTCGTGCCGCGGCGGCTTCTCATACGCGAACCATTATTGGCGCTGCTGGCGCCGCGGCGGTCATGGCTCGGTCAATCTCCACAACGGCATCAAACAGTCCTGCGACACCTTCCACTACGAGGTCTCGCGCCGCATCGGCATCGAAAAGATTTCCGCCATGGGCCGCAAGCTCGGTCTCGGCCGCACCTATGATTGCGGCCTGCCGCTGCAAAAACCTGGCGTCATGCCGACGCCCCGCTGGAAGATGGCGACGCTCGGTGTCAAATGGTATGGCGGCGAGACCATCTCCTGCGCCATCGGCCAGGGATATGTGCTCACCACCCCGCTCCAACTTGCCGTGATGGCCGCCCGCATCGCCTCGGGCCGGCAGATCGAGCCGCGCATCGTGCGCCCACGCGCCGGCGAACCGGACGAACCGGCCGCCGATGTCGAGATCTCGAAGGAGAACCTGACCCANATCCGCAACGCCATGGCCGCCGTCGTCAACGAAGGCGGCGGCACGGCAGG
>JGI24023J19991_10000411_pt1 | contig 33539 bp, 40 predicted proteins | sample Cruoilmetagenom1_FD_19991 | JGI IMG/M metagenome (IMG submission 19991)
ATAATTTTTTTTAAAGAAAAACTTGCCGGTTTTGTTTGGCTATCAGATACCTTTTCAAAAAAAGCAAATATACATGGAATTCTTTTTAAAGAATTTTGGGGTAAAAAGGCTATTAAAATAGGAAGTTTTGTGCTTAATTTTATTATAAATTTAAAGTTTAAGGATAAATTTTTATATGATGTGCTTGTTGGAATTATTCCTGCCGAAAATTTACCCGCTTGTTCTTTTGCGCCAAAGATAGGCATGCTTTATTCTGGGGAGATACCTTTTTTTTTATTTTCTGCTAAACAAAAAAAACAAATTCCAGCGCATTTTTTTTATTACGTCAGAGGTTCATAGGCTATGAAAATAACGACAAAAATTATATACAACATGGAAACATGGGATGTAATAGAAGAAGAATCTTTTGAGTATAATGGTGAAGTTAGCCTTTGTGGTGGCAGTGGTGGGTCATCGCAAAAAATAGATTATGAATATAATCGGCGGATGGCTGATCTGGCTGAACGCGAAACAACTATGTCAGAAAAATATTTTGATGCCTGGAACCTTAGCCCAAGAAGATTGGAAGAAGAAACTGCCGCTGCTAATATAGGTCTTTTGCCATTACAAACCAGAGAAGAAAGAGCCTCAATACCTCTTCGTGGAGAAACTGAAAGATTAGGCTTAAAACATCAGCAAGAATTAATGGAAAGCAGCGGAAGATTTTTAAGAGAACGTGCGCCAGTTCAAACAGAATTTTTCAAACAAGCATTAACCGGGGTTAACGTTGGCAAGCGTAAAGAAGAAGCTGTCGCAGGGGTTGAACATGCATATAGTCAAATGATGCCACAATATGAACAGAGTCTTGGAAGGCGCGGACTAACAGCCAGACCTGGAGATTTGCGTAAAATGTTATTTGATAAAGCTAAAGCAAAAGCCGGAGAATCAACTCATGCCGGGACAACTGCTGAAGCTGAAAACTTTGAAAGACTCAATCTTGCCACTGGTTTTAGGCAATAGGATATAAAAAAATGATAAAACCTTTTTATGATAGTCCTGACACCGATAGACTGAAAAGCCCGGCAACACAAGGATTAGGCAGAGCACGCGGTTTATTGGGGAGTATGCAAAGAAAGGAAAGCATACCTAAACCTCCAAAAACAGTAGCGGGGGGGGTATTGTCTGGGGTTGGCGGTGGTGAACTTGGGTGGACGGCTGGTAAAAGTATTGGAGAAATAATACTGGCATCTAAAACCGCAACAGAAACAGCGGTAGGAGCAGGCACAGCCGGAGCTGCTGGTGCAGGAACAGCCGGAGCAGCAGGGACAGCGGTAGGAGCAGAAACATCTGGGGCTATCGGAGCAGGGTCGGCAGTCGGAGCCAGCGCGGCTGGGGCAACTGGAACAGCAGCAGGAGCAGGAACAGCAATCGGAGTAGGTACAGCCGGAAGTGGGGTAGCAGCAGGGACAGGGACAGCAGCGGGAGCCGGTGCAATGGGAGCAGCGGGGGCAGGGGCATCCAGCGGTAGTTTAGCCGGGCCAATTGGAGCGGCTCTCGGTATAGGGGCAGGGCTTGCAATGTATTATTTGTAAAGAAAAGGTGAAAGATGGATAGATGGGGTAGACCAGAGGTTAGAGACTTCATAGGAGTTTCCAATATTGTTAGAGGTATTGGTAATGATGTAAGGACATCAAGAGAGAACAAGCAAGCAACAGAATTAACCCAAAAATTTTTAAAAGACCCTAATGCCGATGTTAACCAAGCAGCATTAGGGTACTCACCTAAAGCCATAAAATCAGCAACAGGGGCGGCAGCAGGATTAAGCAATATCCAGGAAACGAGAAGAACTCTTGCTCAACAAGGCCAACAAAGAAATGTTGACAATCAACTTGCAAGCATGTCTGTTGAAGATTTATCGCAAATAGGCCCTAAAGAATTTGGCCAGTTTGGTGATAACGCTTTTCATGCAAGGCAAACGGCGGCTACACTTCTTAATGATTATTCACAAATACCTGAAATAAAAGAAAGGATAAAAACTGGTAAAGTCAAGGAGTCTGCGGGGAAACATTCTGATTTCATTAAATTTTATAACAACATTGAGTCTGCTGTTAAAATAGGAGATGATAACAAAGCCTTGCAATTATTTTCAGCATTAACGGATCAATCACCTACTCCATATAGAACCGGAGAAATTAAGAACGGCAAAATAGAAGTTTTTATGATTGAGGATGGAGAAAAGCAAGAATCTACTTGGATTTCTCCGCAAGAAGCTCTTGGAGAATTGTCAAAATTTAAAGATACAAAAAATTTTGTTGTTCAATCAATGCATGCGGCCGATGTAGCGAAACAATTAAACATGGAATCCGCCTTAAACCCAATAGTATTTGTTAATCCAAAAACAAATAAAAGAATTAATGTTATTCGTAGTTTAAGAACAGACACTAATAATGTTGGTTATGAAATTTTTGATGACAATGGTAGGTTGGTAGATGTAACGGAAGACCCAAAGTATTTCACAAAACATGGCTTTAAAAAAGCAGTAGCGGCAGGTAAACCTATGACTGCGGCTCAAGCGGCAAAACAAGGGCTTGCTGAACGGAAATATGCCAGGGAAGGCACATATACTACGCCAAAACAAAAATCTGATTTTAACGCAAAGGCATTGAAGCTTACGCAAGAAAATTTAGCTATAGGTGAGTCTATGACGCAAGAAGCTCTTTGGAAAACATATGGGCAACTACATGGGCTTGATGTAATCCCAGGGATAGGAGCTAAAACAGGGCAATTTTTGCTAGGAAAGGGTAACAAAAGGTACAACCAGTATGGGCAGGAATTGAAGCCGGCAGGCGGCGCAAAAAAAGGGGAATCTGGTCTGGCTACCAAAAATAGAATTAAACCAGGAGCTGGCGCAAAAACAAAAAAACCGCAAATAGGATTAACTCCAAAAAAAAAACAGCAAGTATTCCAACGGTCAAAAATAACTGGTGATCCCAATAAGCCTGTTTTTGATACAAAAGATATTGCAAAGGCTGCTAAGGCTATATTTAAAGTTGGCATGAAAGCGAGTGACCTCGCCGATGCAGCGCGAGCGTATTTAATAAAAACAAAAAATAAAGTAACCGATGCTGCGGTTAATCAAATAGTTAAAGCTGCAAAAGCGATGACTGCATCTCAGGCAAAAGCCAGAAAACAATCATTCGGGCAATAAAATATGACACAAGAAACATACAATCCTGATGAATGGGGAGTAGCGTCTTCGAATAAACAAAAACTTCCACTTGCGGATAGAAATAATAATCCTGGCAATTTAAGGTATGCTAACCAAAAAAAGGCATCAAAAGGAGAAAGTGGATTTGCTCGTTTTGATGCTCCTGTGGAGGGGTTTAACGCCCTAAAAGATCAAGTTGTCCTTGACTCTTCAAGAGGCCATACCCTTGGGAGTTTTATCAAAAAATATGCACCCCCTTCTGAAAACAATACTGCAAACTATCTTTTATTTATAGAAAAAGAACTCGGCGCTAAGGCAGATACGCTACTTTCTACTCTTGGTGTAAATAAAATTTCTAATGCGATTGCTAAGTTCGAAGGCGGGACGAAATTAGGCAAACAGCCAGAAAAAATGGAAACATACAATCCCGATGAATGGAGCGCAGAACCACAGGATAAGACAGAAGCAGGCACTTATAATCCTGATGAATGGAGTTCGGAGCCTATTGGTAGCGTGGGGAAACCTGAGCTTGAACCCAAAAGTACTTTAAATGTTTTTGCAGAAGGTATTAGCAGATTACCAAAAAACTTGGCTAAAGAAACAATCGGGCTATTCCAAGGCGCAAAGGGTGCAAGCGTTGTTGATCAAGGATTTCTCGATAAGTGGTATAATAAAGTAGAGGCCGAGAACACTGCCTTAAGCGAAGAAGCTAAAGCTGGTGGAGGTAAATTTATACCTGGTGTATCAGATGAAGCTGTCAGCAGTGCGCTTTCAAGCTTACCCTATACAGGTTTGGCAATGGCCGGTGCTACTGCCGGAGCCGCGGCTACTTCTCCAATCCCTATACCTGGGGCAAGGGTAGCAGGCGGTCTGGTCGGATCGCATCTTGCTACAAATAGGGTAACAGCCTATGCCGCTATGAACCGGAATCTTAAACGCCTAAATGATTTAAATATACAAACAACAGGCGAACCCATAACAATAGAACAGGAAAATGAATTTAAAGAGGTCTACGGTTCTGAAATTGGGAAAATAGCTGATTGGGAATCTATTCCAGAAGCTGCGAGCGCAGTAATTGAATTAGCCATCTATGGAATAGGTGCAAAATTACCTGCACCCATTCGGGAAAAAGCTGGAAAATTAGTAGCCAGTTTAATCAAAAATAAGGTTGCAAAAGGTGTCGCGGGCAATGCAACCAAATTACTTGGTACCCTTATATCTGAAACAGCAGAAGAAGTCGTCAGCAATATTGGCGGGGGTAATGTTGAGGCGGGGATATGGGGAGATAAACAGCAGGAATGGGATGTCCCCACAGTATTAAAAACAGCTAAAGAGGTAGCTCCAACCGTTGCTGTAACAGCAGGTCTTGTGCATGGTGCTGGAACAATCGCTGGTAAACTTTCCAAAAAAGAAAAATCAGGAGATCAGCCAAAAGATCAAAAAGTTTTTGCAGACCAACTGAATGTCTTATCGGACGAACTTTTAAAATCAAATAATAAACTTGCCGACATAAGCACAGCGGTTGGTCTGCATTCTCAACTGGCCGGAGAACCTGAAAAACAGGCTGCTCTTGACGAGGTAATTACACAGACGGTAAACCAAGGATTACAAGACGGTACGTTAAGTTCAGACAATTTGTCTGAAATAACAAAACGATTATCTGACGATGAACCACTGGTTATGACTTTAAATTCTTTAGTAAAACCGGATAAGGTTGTCAAAGAATCTGATAAGGTTGTCAAAGAACTTAATAAAGTTGTAAAAGAACCATTAAAAAAGGAATCAAAAAAAACAGGTGCAGAGGTTATCCTTGAAAGAATCAAAAAAGATAAAGGTGTTTTAAAAGAGAAAAAGCCAACTAATGCAGAACGACACCAAAAAAGAATTAAAGCCGCCGGTGAAATAGAGAGACCGTCTGAGATCATCAAAGAAAAATATCCGGATGGCCAGACAGTAACGATGCAAGAAATAGAGAATCTGCTTCAACAAAAAAAAATTACAGGGGAGAAAGATAACGCCAGAATCGAAGAGCTGTCAAAAGGCACACTCCAAATGCCTATTGATATTGATATTGCAAAGGGAGAACTGCAAGATAAATATAAAATAGATAAAGCTTTTAATGTTATCGAGACTGCTACGGAAAAACTAGGCGGTAAGCTTGCTATAAATATTGTCGATAAAAATGGCAGACCAATAGCTCCTGCCGGGATACGAGAGCTTTCTTTAGGGGAAAAAAGAAATCGAGCTGCTGAATATATGGAAGATGGGATTAAGAAACAAATTGAAAATAAAAAAGTGTTTAATGATGAAGAAGATTCTTTTAAGGATTGGAAGAAAAAAGCAAAAGATAAATATTGGAGTGTAGGTCTTTCAGAAGACGAAATATTTGAACAATGGCGTCAGACTGCTAACAGATTGAGACCCAAGGTTATGATTATGTCTGATAAGCCAATTATACGAACAGAAGGACAGCGTACTCTCGAACAAATAGAAAAAGAAATAACCGATAGATGGAAGAAAGCCAAAACTCTTCCTCCCGGTAAAAAGAAATCTCAGATAGCCAATGAAATTACCGCCCTTAATGCTGAAATGGAAAAAACCATGATGGCGGCTGAAGGTGAACCACGTGGTGAACGTGTTGCTCCGGAGCGGGGACGTGTTGAGAAGGCTCTTAAGATACCAAAAGAAAAAGCTGTCGAAAAAATAAAAGATATTGAAACAGAAGAAATACCTATCGGGAAAATAAAATTGTCTAAGGATGTTCCGCAATTTAAAGAAGGTGCGGATGCAAAGGGCATTGTAGAACCGCTGAAAGGCAGATATGAAAGAATTGGTACTCCACCTGTAGTTTTATGGGAAAGAAAAAATGGTGATTTAGAATTAATCACAGGCAGGCATAGATTTGATCTTGCTCAAAAACAAGGTGAAAAAACAATTCCGGCACAAACCATAAAGGAAACTGATGGTTTTACAAAAGAACAAGCAGCTATTTTTGATGCTGAATCCAATATAAGAGATGAAAAAGGGAGCGTGAGGGATTATGCCACGTATTTCAGAGAAACGGAGATCACGGAAAAACAAGCATCCAGGAGAGGACTTTTATCGAGGGTTAAAGGGCAAGATGGATTCATTATTGGAAGGCATGCCTCAAATGACCTCTATGCAATCTACAGAAACAAAGAGCTTGTCGAAAACAAAATAGTAGCGATCGCCAAAGCAGTGCCTACCAATAAAGACCTCCAAAGTGTAGGTGCGAAATATGCGTTTACGCATTCAGCTTATGAAACAGCAAATTATCTTCAAGCTGTTAAAACGATAACGTCTAAAGCTACAGGCGCTCAAATAAGTTTGTTCGGAGAAAATGAAAGCTGGCAAATTGAAGCTGATAAAATGGCAAACGTGGCCTCTAAGATGGGGCGGGCATTAAAACAAGAACGCACATTATTAAAATCTGCCAGCAAATTAGATAAAGCCAAACACAAAGAATTTCTTGATAAATATGGTATTAAGCCAGGCGACACACAAGCCATTAATAACAAAATTTTAGAACTTGATGAAAAAATAGGGAAACTCGACAACTGGGCAGCGCATTCAGATGTTGTTGTGGACATAAAAAAACAAGCAGGGATTGAATATGAAAAAGCAACCGAGGACAAAACCACAAAAGTATCCGAGCCAACCGGAGGGGCTGGTCTCACCGAAAAGAAAACTGGTAAACCAAAATGGCCGAAAGTCGTATCCAATAGAAGAAGAAGGTATCTTTCACATACAACTCATATAAAAAACAATGGTGACGCGGCTGCTTTTGCTGATTACAATTTATCTGGTTTCCCGCAAGAAAGGCTTGTTGCCCTGCTTTTAGGGGAAGGCGGGGAGATATTAGGCGCTCATAGATTTAGTGTTGGCACGGCAAATCAATCGGTTGTCAGTTTAGGGATATTAGCAGGACAGGCTTTAAATACCAAAGGTGTTAAAGAGGTGATTCTTGTTCATAATCACCCGGGTGGCGGGGCAATGCTTTCAGACGCCGATGTAAACACAGCCAATGCATTTCGCAATCTTTTAGCGGAAACAAAGATTAATGCCGGTACTATTATCGCTGCGGGAGAAGGGAGTTACAGCGCAAATAATAAGATTGTACATAGAACGCCAATAATCAAGGAAGCTACGGTCAGAGTTCCAATGATGGTTAGGCGGTTCAAAACCCGTGGTGAGAATTTAACTGTTATCACGGATGATAGAAGCGCAAGGAAGTCTGGAAAAAAACTTATACCGAAGGGCGGTCTAATGTTTCTGAATGGCGCAAACGCTGTTGTGGGAACTATGAGAATTGATAGTTATTTAAAACTAAGGGGTAACTACGCAACCAAGATTTTAAAACAGGCTGAAAAAATAAATGCCACGACCATGATCGCTTTCAACCCCACTAAAAATAGTGAGAAGATAGGCGTAAATAATTTAAAAAAATTTGCCAACGCATCGCATTTAGGGTTGCTTGATGTTATTGATAGAAAAGGTTCTCTTCACAGTATTGACGCCATGCCTACGGAAAGCAGCTCGATTTATTACGAAACATCCAAAACCGCCAAAACAAAAGGCCGGCCATTAACAAACGAAGATATAAGCAAAACCTTTGCCAAAATGGAAAATGTCACTACCGGCCAGGACAAGGCAAATAATTTCTGGTTCAGGTTTAAAGGCTTCCCGAAATTCACGATTCTTGAAGTAGACTCAATCAATGACCGAATCGGGCTTACAGATAAAAGGCTAAAAACAGGTGCCTTTTTACGTGAATCAAAACAAATTTGGTTTAAGACCGGAGGTGTGGGCGCAAAGGCTGATATAGGAACGCTGCATCACGAGAACTGGCATTTGTTCAAGAAGATGGGTGTTATATCAAAGCCAGATTTAAGAGCTGTTAAGCGAGCAATCAGGCGCAGTGGCAATTTGGGTATTATCACAGAAGAAACAGAAGCTTCATGGATAAGCGAAGCCGCAAAAAGCAGGGAGTATACCAGGAATTCTGTTATAGGCCGTATCTTACAAAAAATCGGTGATTTCCTTGACGCTATGGCCAACCTGGTTACGACTACCAGCCGGGGCGTTATGCGTAAGATGGAAAGCGGGAAGATGGTTACGCAAGATGCTGATGTTGGGCATATGGCCTTATCTCCTGCTATGGCTTTTGAAACAATGGCAAAAGAATTTGGAGTATCGCCAGAGCAACTTCAAAAAGAATTTGAAGAAACAAAAGCGAAACACAAAGGTACAGATCAATGGATGAAAGCTCCAAATGGGGAGCCGTCAAACCTTAAAGAACATGCCTGGGTTATGGCACAAACACCAAGGTTTAAGGAATGGTTTGGTGGCAGCAAGGTTGTTGATGAAAACGGGGAACCTCTGGTTGTTTATCATGGAACAAGTGGTAATTTTTCAGTATTTGACAAGTCATTATTGGGTGACAATACGCAAGACTGGGCAAGTGCTAAATGGGGGTTTGCGTTCACCCCTGACGAAGGGTATGCAAAGGGATATTCCAGCGCATATGACAGGAACAAAGATGATCCAACATTAATATCTGCATATTTATCCATAAAAAACCCCTTAAAAATGGAATTGTATAAGGAATATTCACCCATTGCTAAAAATGAAAAAGTTGCTGCAAAAACAAAAAAGGATGCTATCACTAATGAGCATGACGGAATAATTATATATTATAATGACCATGTTACGGGTAAATATAAGGAGTACGAAATATTTGCCTTCAACCCAACCCAAATAAAATCAATCTACAATACCGGAGCTTTTTCTCAAACCTATCCTGACATCCGGTATGAAACAGCAGAAACAAAAGACGTAAACCTATCAGAAGAAATAGAAGAAGAGGACACAGCCTTTCAGCAAGCTATTGATCTGATTTCAACGCATTGGGGCAAGCAAGGCAAGTATACTAATGAACGTAAAAAACTGACTTTTCTTGAGCATCACCTCGGAACCACCATGTACAACGCCAAGCGTATAGGCGGCTGGTATAATAGATTTTATAATGTAATCCGGAATCTGGGCCAGTATAAATTCGAGCAGCAAAACCGGCTTAGAGGTGAGGGCGATGCTTCATTGTTTGCACCGCTTGAGACATTTTCCAAGAAAAACAAAACAGAATACCGTAAATTAAAAAAATACCTGGTCAACAAGGATATCCACGCTGAAGGATACAAAGTCAGGCCAACGTTAGAAGAGGGCGCATTATATGAAGGTGCATATGATATAATTAACGAGAAAGGCACGGTCATTGATACCCAGACAACTGAAGATGAAGCCTTTAATGAAGTGTGGGAGATGGAGGCCGATGCAACCGATTTTACGGATGCCGGGAAAGAGGCATTACTTAATTTCCGGAAAATGACCCGCAACCTGTACAAGCACTATGCTAAGGGTATGAATGAGATTATTGAAATGGCGCGGTTGTCCGGACAACCTCCGCCGAAAGTTACCACCATAGTAGGCGGCAAGCCGGTTAAAATTAGTCTCAGACAAGCTATTCAGGATATGGGCGACAGGCAGGGCTATTATTTTCCAAGAATCAGGGAATCAGGAGAATGGAAAATTGAAGGCCGGAAAGAAGGCATGCCAGCTAAATCAAAATTCTTTGCGTCAAAAGCGTTATCAAAAGGGTATGCTCAGAAATTAAGGCGACAAGGTTATAAGGTTGAATCAACTCATTCAGGGGCTTTCTCAGAAGACCTGTTCCAAACGCTGGCGCCACTTCTTGCTCAAGAACAAGTGGTTAATAGCGTAATCGACAGAGTATCTAAAAACGAAGATTTCGACGCTGTATATGCTGATATGTTCGCCAAGCAATATGCTGAGATGTTAAAGTCTCATGGTTCAAGAGCAAGGATGATTGGCCGGTCAGATGCTATCGGGATTGATGTAAAACGAGGATATGAAACTGACCCGGTTAAAGCTATTGCGATTGCCACGGAAGCGGCTGCTGGCGGGTATGCCAAACAACTAATTGCGATTAATGCTATGAAAGCAATTACTGGGCGTGATTTATCCTGGGAAGAATATCAGAAAGACAATCCAGGTAAAAAACATGAAGATTATTTAAAGGACATTCGTAAACGGGGTGCCGATGCCTCAAGACAACAGACTGAATATAAAGAAGCTACTGAAACACTGCAGGATATATTAAAGAATCAGGAGCTTGCAGACAGGATTGTCGGGACCCTAAAAGGGATGGCTGTCGTCTGGTATTTAGGCGCACGGGTAAGTTCCGCTGCTGTGAATTTAACAAATATGGTTATTGGTGTGCCGGCCACGATGGTTGGAGAATTGTCAGACAAGGCCAGTAAGATTTCTTTCAGACAAGCCTTTAAGCATATTTGGAATGCTGGAATCGCATACGGAAAATTCAGAGCGGGAAAATTAAAAAATATTGGTCAGGCTGATTTATTTCAAGAAATAGAAAAGCGTGGGTGGGACGCTCCGCAGTTCAACATGGAAGCGTTAAATGCCCTCCAGAACAAATACGGTAAAGCCTGGGGACAAGTTATAGACAAATCTATGTGGATGTTCGGGGTAACAGAGAAGATCAACAGAGCAACCACTATAGGCGCAAATTACATGGCCTTATGTAAAAAGAATAATGTCCGGCTACGAGATACTTCCGGCAAACTTAATGAAAAATTGTTGCTGAAAGCCAGAAATGCTTCTGATGTCGCCCACGGGGTATATGAAAAAGGAAACCGACCGTACCATATGAGGGGTGAACATATTGGAGCAAGAGTTTTACAGATGGCTTACGTGTTCCAAACATTCACCCACAATTACCTGCAAGAAATGATAAGACTTGGGCTTGTTAAAAAGCAATATGGAGCAGCGGCATACATGGCCTTATCTGGAGGGGTAATCGGTGGTCTTGGTGCTACCGTCCCGATCGGGATTGCGAAGGCCATTGCAGCTTTATTTGATGCTGACGATCCAGAAGAAGAAATGATCAAGTGGGCGGAGGATGCATTTGGCGGCGGTAAGCTGGCAAGGTACGGATTACCCGGACTGCTTGGGATATCCTTAAAGGGCAGTCTCGCTACAAGGTTTGATGTTCCGGAAACAACTCTTGACTGGTTCGGAGCTCCCGGCAATGTTGTAGCAGACATATGGGACGGCACAAAAAATCTTACAAAAGGTTTTTACCGCGAGGGATTTGAACAGATCGCTCCGGTTGCGGCAAGGAATATTTCCCGAGGTTTGCGCGAGTCAAAGGAAGGTGTTACCACAAGAAGCGGTTCGCCTGTTTTCTTTGGCAAGGATCGGCTTAAAGGCAACTCGTACGACATGGTGTTGCGCTGGCTGTCCTTCAATCCTACAGGCATTTCAGAGAAGCGCGAAATACAGTGGAATGAGTATAAGACGATGGGTCGGTATAAAGAAAAACGGAGTGAACTATATAAACGATATAAAAGATTTTATTCTAAACCCCCAGGCAAGCGAAATACAAAAGATAAAGTTGACATTTTAGCCGATATAAGGGACTTCAACATAGAAGTGAAGCGCAAAAAAATATCACGCATTGTAAGGCCAATCACAAAAAGATCTATAAAGCAAAGTATGCGATCTTTAAAACCGAGCAAGCGAGAACGGGAGAGGTAAAGATGGATATAAAAAAAATATTATGCAAAATATTCGGGCATAAATATTATGTTTTTGCCAAACCAGCGGAATCATGGGGTAATGGTATTAGGTGGATAAAATGCAGTCGGTGTGGTGCTGATTTTGCTGTTAACGATAGAGTTAAAACGCTCCTCCCGATGGATTTTGAAATAAAAGATATGCATGCTTGGAAAAAAATTAAATCAACGATTCGGAAAGGTAAAAAATGAAAACATTACATAATTCTGATGCATCAGGGGCAACAAAAAACGTTGCGGATATTAAATTTTATGGAGATGGGGATTTATTTCAACTTATTTGTAAGGCCAGCTCAAAAAAAGAGGGCTGGATGAAAAGCACTAAGGCTATGGAAATCGAAGGTGTGGGGTGTGTGGTGCAATGTACTACCCAACAAGGCGATAATATTGCAGAGGCCGTTTGTTTTGTGCCTAATGTAAGAATTGTAAAAGATGATGGTGGTAATAAAAAAATTATAACAGGTATGCCACATTACCACGGCACTCCTAACCATACCTTCTACTAAGATTTTTTGGCTACATAAGAAAAGGGACAAGCATCCATGAGTGATTGGACAACAAATCCGTGGACAAACAACCCGTGGACAACAACGCCATTTACAACAAATCCTTGGGGAGCGGATGATCCTGTAGTTGGTGAAGAAATAACAGATAGGACGGGAGATGCGATCACAGACAGAACGGGAGACCCAATAACAGACTTTCAGTTTTTGTTTTCAAGCTTGATACGAGATGAAATAGGTGAGCCGATCACAGACAGAACAGGAAACCCAATAACAGAATAAAATTTGGCGAATAGTTAATATTATTTACTAAAAGAGAGAAATTAAAATGGCAGAATTTGGTTCTTACTATAATGAGGAAATAACACCGGCTAGTACTGACATCATATTAATAGCTGATGCATCAAATATAAATAATGTCGAGGGTGTACTTGCGGAAGATTTGCCTATTAACGCTGCTACGCAAACTGCTTTGAATGAAAAAATTGTTGCCTCGGATGTCGAACAAAGAACTTATGGAGCAAATCTGCGTAGATTTAAAAAGAAAGCACGAGATTGGAGGTCTGGTCGTAGATTTGCCATTGCTCCTAAAATCGTTTTAATAGGAGATAGCATTTGTGGCGGGAGCTGGGCGGAGGATTTTAAAACCTGGTTATGCAATGCATTTAATATTCCATATAAGAATTTTGGAATCCATTGGTATGGAGGATATGCCATTGAGCATATGATCTCTTTTATTGAGGATATTGCCATTTTCCCTAACCCGGATTTAATTCTATTTGCAGAATATGGAACTATAAGCGCTACAGATCAAAGATTAATGTCTATAGAAAATATAATAACTCTGATGAGAAATAAAACAACGGCAGATATTGGCATTCTAACTTGGTCTATGTCGGCCACAATCGCAGAAAATTATATCGCTGATTCCACAACGCTTATAGATGATGATCAATACCAAACTTTTAATTGGTACAGGGACATAGCTGCTATATATCAGTGTGAGCTGATAGATTTTAACGAAGCTATGAAAAATGCCTTTGACGCAGGGTATAGCGTGTCTGACTTAGGTATGAGTGGGCCACACCTCTCTACAGCAGGGTATACGCTTGTTCATTTACCAGAAATTAAAAAACATTTTAGCCTTAGTGATGATCAACTTGCTCAAAATATTCCATACCCTCTTACAGAAAAAGAAGAAATTCTTTACTTATCAAATGCAGAAAAAATGGAATTATTTTCGTATTCAGATAAACTTTCTCTGACGGGCACTTGGACGACTGATAATGTATCTCTTGAATCGACAGATGTTGGAGCCACAATTGAAATTGCAATGAATAATATTATTGGTTTTGAGATACTACACGGGGATGATGCTGGTGCGAGTATCGAACTGAAAACAGTGGGTGGCTCTTATGCGAGTCCATCAACCTTTCAATTAAACAATAGACCATTGCAATACATTTCTGAGATTACATCTGTAACTTACGCATCGTGGGATGACTGGGCATATAAAAGACCTTTTAAAAAAGGAATTATAACTATAAATGAATTGGGTGATACAACTTTAATTTCAGGTAGATATACAATTAAAGTAAATTCTGTCGTGGAGGAGACAGTAACTTGTGAAATGTTTGACCCAGATGCTGTCAGCTTAGGAACCTTCATCGTAGGTCAATCAGCTACATTCACTACCGGAAATCTCTCCTTCCCACAGAAATATAACGGAGAAGATAATTATCAAACGGAGACTGTTTTTGTCGTTGATGATCTATATGAATTCTATATACACAACAATTGGTGCAATACCCTCAAAGCGGCTAAAGGGAAAAATATTACTGATGAAACAGCCGTAACGATATATAATATTTTACCAAATATTGCTGAATTTGCTAATGGTATTTTTCACTACAAATATGTAGAAGGTACCCCTTTAGAGAATAAACCATACATGTCGTGGAATAATGATACTGGCATAGTTGCAGGTCATGTATATGAAATTATATATGAAGAATTATCAAGAGAAGGAACTGGAATTTTATGGGTAGCGAATTCTTTTGCGACTAATGCCTCTTATATAACTCATCAATGGACAGCCACCTCTCCCCTTTCGTATCTCCGATGTGAAAGATTATCAGGGACAACTGATTTTGACATTACTTTTAGACTATCTGTAAGAGATATAACTGCCAATCAAGAATATGAGAGTACAAAAAAAGTTTTTGGGTTGGAACGAGACGATTATGTCTTAAAAATGGCTGTAGCATCTGCAACGAATCTTTTTGCCATAAGAATGCTGCACTAAAAAATTGGAGTTAGATTATGAAAGCATCAGAAATAAGAAAACAATTAAAGGCGTTCTTTCCATTTTGGAAGCCCTCTAATATTATTCTGACTGATCCTGAATATGATGATATTTACAGTGATGATCTGCAAAGTGAAATCATTAATATCACCACAGACGGTGATTGCGATGATTATGCTCGAAAACTTGAATATCATATTAGGGATATAAGGAAACATTATCAATGGCCAGCAGGAAGGGTCTTGTTGAACAAAGTTGCCGGGTTAAAAACCAACCATGCTATGGTTGTTGCTGTTTGCAAAGATGGGGTCTTTCTCATAGAGCCCCAAGCTGTGTGGGATATCGGTCTGGCCGGGATGCAGAAAATGTGGAAAGCACGGCCTGAAGAAGATCACTTCTATTCTGTTTACATTTAAGAGGATATTATGGAAAAGTTTTTAATTTTAATTATGCTGGTTGGTGTTCTTTCTGGATGTAATGATATTGAGCAGTCAGAGCAAGTTAAAGCGCCTTTTGCTTCATATAGTCTTGAAACACCTGCTAACGCTGACAAGGTTTTATTTTCAGATACAGACGATAGCGATACACTTCATACTGCCCTTGCTAATGATTTGCCAATTGGAACTGCCACGCAAAGTGCCTTGGATGACAAACAGGCATTAAATGAGCATCTAACCGATCTTGCAGAAGACGGGATACTGTCAGGATCAAAACTTGGCCCGTGTGCAAATACCACAGGAGCTTTGCCGACTACAAGTGGAGTCATTGATGGCTATGTACCCAAAAAACAGACTGATGGCTCTGTCGCTTGGTTGGCAGACTCTACTGGCACAGGGGGCGATCAAGAAGTAGATATAGTAGCTACCACACCCTTGTTAGTAAATGAAACAACAAATGTAGACAATGCTCTCCCCGGTGCTGATGGGGATGTTACATTCAGTATGCCAGCAGCGACAAACGCAGCCGCAGGGCATATGACAGCCGCGCAGGTGACTGCTTTAGAGGGAAAACAAGGAACCCTCACAAATGAAGCTGGACTTTATTCAGCATTAAGTGATGTAACGAACTTTACACAGCCTAATATAGTAGAAACTATTACAGAAAATTGGATAAATACTGCCTATCCCTGGGCTGATGATGAAGTAGCTAATAACATTACTATTGATCTTGCAACAGTTGCTACAACAGCTAATGCTGGTGATTCGGCTACTTCCTTTTTTGCTTCCGGTACAATCGAGGATGAAAGAATAGCCTCAACAATAGCTCGTGATTCTGAACTGCATGCAGAAGTTACGCTTGGAACGGCAAACGGGCTTTCCTTATCTACTCAAGAACTGAGTTTAGCTGCTGCTACAAACAGCACGCCAGGTGCGGCGACAGCGGCGCAGATAACTGCGTTAGAGGCTGCATTAACTGTCTCTGGCACACCGGCGGCAAATAATATAGTTGGGAGAAACGCTGGTAACGATGGTCTGGAATACAAGAGCTCTATTGATGCTACTTATGGGGGTTTTACGGCTAACCGGGCGATACTTTCAGATGCTTCAGGTAATCTTGAGCCTTCGGATGTAACATCCACTCAGCTTGGATATTCAAGTACCTTAACCAGCGATGTCCAGACACAACTTAATGGAAAAGAGAGCATATTAACTAATTCAGCCGGACTGTTGGCCGCGTTAAGTGATGAAACAGGAACAGGTCTATCTGTTTTTGGGACAAGCCCAACATTAATAACGCCAGACATAGGAACACCTTCAGCGGGTGTCTTAACAAATGCAACGGGATTACCTCTATCAACAGGGATTACAGGAAATTTACCAGTAACTAATCTTAATAGTGGAACCAGCGCATCCGCAAGTACCTACTGGCGGGGTGATGGTACGTGGGGGACACCTTCTGGTAGTGGCAGTGGTACGATGACGACTGTCAAAGAAAATGATGTCATTGTTGGCGATGCAGATATTGTTACAATAGATTTTCTCGGTGCTGATTTTGATCTTACAGAATCTCCTGATACAGAGGTTCAAATTGTTATTGCTGACGGACTTATGCGAGATGCTGAGTGGACACAGGGTACGGAAAGCGCGCAAGGTAAATTGGAACTTGCTACAACTGCTGAGGTTGTCACTGGTACAGATACCGAAAGAGCCATCACCGCCGCTGGTATTGCGGCAAGGTTTCCTATTGCATCTACAAATCCAACCACAGATGCAGCGGGAGAAATAACAATTGATACGGACGATAATTTTATAGAGATTTATGGTTCTGAATCCAGAAGCATTCCAACGGAGTTCTCAATCCCGATATCAGTTTATAAACCAAATGAATGGGACGATGATCAAAGGGATTTTATGCCCTTTTTCACCAATAATACTGGTGCAACAATAACAATTACTAAAATTTATGCAATGGCTGATATTGACGATTGCGATTTTCGGATTGAAGAATATGATGCCGATGGTGCAAGCAATGAATCTTTGGTAAAGGCTGAGACTTGCGATACAGGAACCGGGCCATATACTAACGATGCCCAAACAACTATAACCAATCCTACTATTGAAAATGGCCATATTCTTGTGTTGGATTTTGACGATACGGATATCCCTGATTACGTCCACGGAACTCTTTGGTATACAGTAGGAGGCGTTGATTGATGAAAAAATTATCATTAACAGTTATAATGTTTCTTATGCTGGCTACGCTTGCAGGAGCAAGTATGGTTATTCAAAAAATTGTGGATGGTGGCTCTTCCTGTGAGTCAGGGTCATATTGTACTGCTGAATATTGTGTTTATGATGCAGATGGTTCAATACAGAGTCTTGGAGTAGATGCATATGGGCAAAGTTTTCAAGTCCCGGCAACAAACGGGATATACAGTATCGAAGTTGAGGCAGGTTTTGCTAACAATGCGTCGATTACAGTAAGAATCGGAACATCTACAAATTTAAATACTTTCATTGTTGAGGGAACTGCATCAGGGATAGGTTCAGGATGGACAGAGATTGTTGTTTCTACGCATCCAGAACTTAGCAGTGGTGTAACCTACTATATAGGAATCATAGAAACAAGTGGAGACTTTCGATGGGCTTATGAAGCTAGTGAATATACTCATGGAAGTGACTATGGAACAGATTCAGTGTGGCAATTAGGTAATGCAGGTGCTAGATGTTACAGTTTTAGGATAAAATTATGCGACTAATTAAAAATATAATTATTGTAATTTTGTTAATCTTTCCCTGTAACGCAATGGGAGCTTCATGTATTATATCTGAAGATTGTGAATATACAGGATATTCAGAACATTTTCTTGAAAGATATTATGGTTCAGGTTATGTGACCTATTGGGAGGAGTTTAAATCTGAAGTAACTCGATCAACTAATACCCCTCATGCGGGTAGTGCCTGTATGACCTACAATCCATTTGGATCGGGAGATTCTCATGCTACTGTGGGCGTTGGGGTTACAGATCACGGTAGCAATACGTCAGAATGGGATCCTTCATTAGTTCACAATCGAATATGGTATTTTCGTTGGTATCATAGATGGGAAACTGGTATTCAATGGAATGGAACACTTAATAAAACTATTCATGTAAATCAAAATAGTACGGATCAAGGTACTTCTTTGACGGTCATTCGTGAGGGTTCAACAGTATTTCATATTACGTTACGGAATAATGGTAATATAATTGTTAACACATGGGCAAATGTCGCTCAGACCCTTGATGATATGCAATGGCATAAAATGGAGTTATATATAGACTACGGAACCAATAATAGTGACGCAGAATTATTTTTTAAATGTGATGATTCAACAGTTTATAGCGGCAGCAATATTTCAATGTTAGGTATCGAGAGTAATCCTGTTAAATTTCTTAACGCCTGGCCTGGAAACATTAGTGGGGTAGCTCCAACTGGAACCGCATGGCAATGGCTTGATGATCTTGAAATTTGGGATGGCCTACCTGACGCTGAGGAACCGGCTTTAAAAGAACTATCAATAGGCGGTACGAAAGAATTAATAACAGGCGGAACAAAACGGATATTTTTTACAGAACAGGTAGAAGGTGAGGCCGTTACTGGCTTTAACGCTGAAAATATAACCGGCTTCAGTGCCGAGAATATAACTGGTTTTCCTTAAAGATATGAGGTTTTTATGAAAAGAATAATAGCAATATTTATCATTTTTATTTTGGGTAGTGTTCCAGCGTGGGGAACACAGTTTAATCTTCATGACTTAGAAACACCAACAGGTGCTGACAAACTTTTATTTGCAGACGAGACAGACGAAGAATTATACAATATGTTAATTTCTTCTTTGCCGGCGGTTCTTGATCTTGAAATAGGCATTGATATCTATTCCATAATCGCTGCCGATGCCGCATTTCAGTCAGCGGATGACGATTTAACGGATTTAGCAGATGGTTCTTTAACTGGAACCAAAGTCGGTTTTTCTGATTCAGACAGCAATTTCAATTCTGACAATATTGATGCTGCGATGTCAGAATTAGATAATGTTATTAACGGTGGTGTACCAAATAGTGCTACAGCAAAAGTAAACTGGTCTCAATTAGTGGATGTGCCTGCCGGATTTGCTGACGGAAGCGATGCGACTGGCACTGGCGGAGATCAATTAGTAGATATTGTGACCACTACTCCGCTTTTAATAGATGATGGTGCCAATAAAGATAATGTTTTGCCTGGTACGGATGCAGATATAACATTCAGTATGCCCGCGGCTACAAATGCCATTGACGGACATATGACTTCTGCATCTATGGTTATTTTAGAAAATAATGCAAAAAATAAATACAGTCTGACCATAGACGGCGGTGGTTCAGCAATTACCACTGGGGTAAAATACAACTCTTTCTTTTTCATCCCCAGAAACTTAACATTAACCGGGGTGGCCCTAACTACCAATGAGCAAGTTGGTTCATGCACCGTTGATGTCTGGGCAGGGATGCTGGGCGGAACTACTGGCTTTTTAAATATTACAAATTCCAACAGTTTGTTTAATGTTGCTACACCTCCATCAATTACAGATGCAAGTGTTGATAACACCATAGGTGTAAGCTCTTTTGATGTTGGTGAAGCAGATTTTAATAATTTGACTGTTATTGGTGTTAACATCGATGCTTGTACAACACTAACCAGAATTTGCATTGTGTTTTATTTTGAATAGGAGGGGAAAGTATGAAAAAACTGATATTAATAATAGTGTTTATACTTCTTCCTTCTTTGTGCTTCTCACAAAATTATTATGTAAAGAATGGAGGTAATGATAGTTTAGCAGGTACTTCAGATGCTACTGCATGGGAGACTATTGATAAAGTAAACAATACGTCTATGGTCACTGGGGATGACGTATTTTTTAAATGTGGGGATGAGTGGAGTTTAACTGCTAATATCAATAGAATCTATATGGATTGGGAAGGGACGGCTGTTAATAGGGTAATTATTGGGGCTTATTATATGGATGGGGATACTGAAGTCATAGGAGTGTCAGGGAATAAACCTATTTTTAATGCTAATAAAGTTTATCCTTTAGGCGATTGGGATGAGTCAAGAAATGGAGATGCATTTCGATGTTGGTATATGAGTTATATAACTATACAAGACCTACGGATCATTAATTCTAAAGGGCGGGGGATTAATGTTGCTTGGGGGACGAGCATGGAAGCATTAAGGGTCGAAACAGACTCTACTACAGCTTCTGGGATTCAATTTTATGACATCGAAGATGGACTAATCGAAGATTGTGATGTTAGGGAACATGGTCAAATTTTCAATGAATACCCTGGCCACAACTGGCCTGCTGGAATAGCTGTTGTTCAAAATGGCCATAATGTGACAGTCCGGCATTGTAAAATTCATGAAGGATACGGAGAAGGAATAGGAAATTATTTTTACAGTGATAATACAATTATAGAAGATAATATTTTATATGATAATCGTTGTCATCAAATATATATTTCTGCTGCTCAATACGCTACTATCCGCAGGAACGTTATCTACCATACAACTAATCAAACTTATTGGAGAGATCATACCGACGGTGTAAGGTCTCCTTCGTATGGTATCGCTGTAGGTGATGAACCTTATTACGCTCCTTATATCTCTTACGTAGATATTTATGACAACTTTATCAGTGGAGAGCGAATAGGGATATCTTTATTTACAGATAGTAATGATCATCCCAATGATTTATTAAAAGATGTAAATGTCTATAATAATAGTATTATTGATTGTAAATGGGGATTTTACATTCCCATAGGCCCATTTCAGAATTGCAATATTAAAAATAATATCATATGGTCTATAACTTCTACAAGTGATTGGCCAGCAGGTAGTTATTATGGCCTCGCATCTACACCAGGAATTACTTGGAGTAATAACAACTGGACAACAACAGCAGCTTATCCTTACAGTGGCACAGGCGATGTCATAGGGACAGCTAATCTTTTAAAAACCAGTGGTTGGCGTTCGATTGTCAATTGGGATGATTTGGATTATGATGATTTCTCTGTGACAGCAACATCGCCTGGCATTGAGACGGGTGTTAATCTTGGCTCTGCCTGGAAAGACCTCCTGGAAGCTGAGAACATCAACTGGTCTAATGACTACTTTCCTACTAAAGATCAAAACAATTATGGAACTGGATGGGAAATGGGAGCTGATATTTACGATACTGGCGGTAGTCCGAGTACTGAAACGGAAAAAGTATATAAAGGGATATTTTTCTAATGTTGATATACAATATCACAGGCGGTCAGATCAGAAACGATCTTGGTGGTCGTGGCTACTTTCATGCTCATAGAAGTCGAAAAGATGGTAGTTTTTATGAGCATAAAGGTATAGACATAACCTGTAAAGTTGGCCAGGAATGCTGGTCACCGATAACAGGGAGGATTAAAAGAAAGATTCAGGCATACTCTGACACAGCACTTTATACTGGCTATGAAATCGCCAACGATGATTTATGTTTGAAAATTCTTTATGTTAATATTTCCGAAGCTTTAATAGGTAAAAAATTTATTCAAGGGGATATTTTAGGTTTTGCTCAAAACATAAATAAAAGATATCCTAAGTGTTTGCCACATGTGCATATAGAGGTTGAATGGATTAACCCTTTGTTGTTAATGTAGAGGAGCCAAGGTTATGAAAAACTTATCAATAGATGCAAAACTAATAATCTGTTATGTAATTTATTTTATTTTGTGTTCTATCGCAATTGTTTCGATAGTCAGAGCGCAAGATTCTGTTAGAATGATATTTTCCTGGGATGCTGTAACAACAAATGCAGACGGAACCCCATGCGATGATTTGGCAGGATATGTGATTTATAAGAGTAGAATAAATACTCCTGAAAATTGGGAAGCTTTGTTGACTACTGAACAGGCTGTTGCGATTATACCTCCCGATCAGACCAGTGTATTGATTTATATTCCTGAAGGAGGTGTCTGGTATTGGGCTATCCGGGCATTTGATAGCAATTGTAACATTGGTGGTTATGGCGGGCCTGAAAATATTGTAATGACAGATGTTGATGCAACAATCCCCGGTATGGTTACGGGATATAGTTATTGCAATCAAGGTGATTTTGATTGTGACGGTGATATAGATGGAAGTGATCTTGCCATCTTTGTCCAAAATTTTGGAAAATAATAATAGAAATGATTATTAATAGTATGCCAGTAGGTAAGTTAAAAGGCGAACGGCTATTCACACTAACGATGCCTTTTCAATTTTACTCTGAAATATTGTGGGCAAAGGTAATTATCCCGGTTGGTTTTACCTGCGATTTTGAGTCAATACCGTTTTTAAGGGGGCTTTGCCGTGTAGGAGGGATAATTCATGATTATTTGTGCCGAACGGATTCCCATCCTTGTGTTACAAAGAAAGAAGGAGCAGATGTCTACCGGGAAGCTTTAAGATATTTTGGGCATCCTGAATGGAAGATTGCTATTAAATATTGGGCTGTTCGTATATCTTGTGGATATTTCCATAAAAAATCAGTAAAAGGAGGATACAAATGAAAAAAATTAGTATAATACTATTTGGAATAATACTGCTATCTGGCTGTACATATAATATAAGCCTGGTAAACGGAACAAAAAACGAAACAGGTGTCAATGCTCCGGTTGATAAGAACATCCCTGTTTCAACTGATGTTAAGGTTCCTGCATCTATCACTGGAGGGTAAATTATGAAATTTTCAGACGAGCAGATTTGCATAGTTGCACTTTTTCTTTTGGGAGCTGGGTCTCTTATCGGATCACTTTGCGTTAATGGGAATGCAAGTGTTATCCTTGCCTCAAGTTCTCAAAATGTAATATGTGGACTTTTGGGTTTTTTGACTAAAGGCATAATGGAGGCCGGGAAAGAATGATGCTTAATTGGGAAAAAATTATTGAGTACGGAGCCGTTTTTGCCACAGGGTTGGGAGTAGTTTTTGCTTGCGGAAAAAACCGACAAGTACAGGATGAGCTCCGGAAAGATATAGAAGAATTAAAACATAATATTTTCCCGGATGACCCCGAACGTGAAATTATCAGGCAGAGTGTTCTAGACCGTCAATGTATTCAAATTGAAAAATTGTTCAATGTTATGGAAAAAAATTTAATTCAAAAGATAGAGTTGATGTTAAGAAAATGAACGATACAAAATATATTCCAGAAAAAGAAAAGTGGCTTGCAACAAAACTTATTGAAAGCGATGGGCTATTACAGACTCAATACAGAGGGTTATGGAATACGGAGCAAGAAGCGTTAAGGGCTCCTGCTCCGATTCTTTGGAATGGTCAGCGGGCGTAAATATCATTCTTTATCTGTGTTTTTTGTCTCTTCAAGTAAAAAATAAACTTGGAGCCATCCAAGAAAAGCCATAATAAAACCAATCACTGCTCCCCAATTTTGATTTATAATAGCAAGTATTAAATTTAGTGCTATTATAAATAATAAGCATATATGCATTGTTTTATATCCTTTCATTGTCATAATAAATTTCCCCCTATCATCTAAGCCTCTCCATTTCACCAACAAGATAATCAAGGACAGCTCTAGTTTCAACTTTTTTAGTACTATGCCCTCCCATCAAGCCACCTTTCGCATCTTGCCACTTCCGGAAAGGGCTCCCTTCTTTTTCGCATTGAAATCCATCCCTTTGACTGAGATCACCTAATATTTTCCATGAAATACACTCTTTACATTCCATGTAATCGCAAAGAAAACAAAAATTATAAGAACTGCTTTTTCCATCTAAAATAATATACGCCTCTTGTTTGGTTATATCAGGATTCATAACCATCAGCTTCCATTGCAAAACAGTTTGTTTTAATACTGATTTTAACATGATTATTCTCCCCGGTTAAAAATGTATTGTGATTTCTATAATTCTTTGCGGTAAATAAATTGTTTTTCTTTGGACATAAGACGGGCCAAGCGGCTCGTCAATTCTTGGTTCTGGATAATAAATTGTTTTTGAATGGTATATATCTATAGAAAAAAAATAAATTAACCATAAAAAATTCATTATCGTCCAAAATCGCGCCGATGCATCTTTCAGAATCACACTATAAAAAAAAATACCAACGCAAATTATAACTATACCGATGGTAACTACCCATACACCATATTTCCCAAATATATTATCACATTTTTCTCTTTTTATTTTTATTTTCATTGTCTATCCCCATTGAGCCGCCATTGCATCGGCGATCCCTTGAAAGGTTAATTGTCTTAACCTTTTGTTTTTTAGGTTATTTGTACTCGGACTGTTAGCATGAAATTTGCTCATTCGTTTACCGGATGGGAAAATTATCCATTCGACATCGACTGTTTTTGTAGGTTTCAATTGGGGTAAATTCTTTAGCCATAATCCAGTTTTTTTTGATACTGGATGTCCGAAATTTAAAGGTTGAATATATTGATCAGGTTTCCTGATATGGGTAGATATAACACCCACCGGATTTTCTATGCATATTTTTTCTATATCAGCATTGAATAATTTATGGACAAATAGCATAGCATCTAACCTTTTCTTCCATCTTTCTGGGTTATTGACAAAAGCTCTATTCCCGGTTACCGTAAGATACTCGCAAGGCGGATGAAAAATGCCTAGATCAAAATGTTTTTTTTCCAATAAATTCAAAATATCTTCCTGAAAATGCCAGTTAGGATTGCCTTCTGTAGGGATTATGTCACATGAATACGCCTCATGACCCCTGTCTCGGAATGCTTTTGTAACAATTTGACTAAATTCACAGCCTACTATAATTTTCATTAATCAACTCCAGCCCTTAATATATCTAAACGCCTTATCATATTCAGTATTTAGATTAAGCTTCCTGTCAAAATAATTACTTAATCTATTTAACGAGATAATACACTTTTCTATAGCGACTTTTCTTTTACCTCTGAGCAAGTCAAGTGCATCACAAAAACCGGCTAAGCAAATGCACGTCAAACAGACTATGTGTATCTTTGTCTCTTTTTCCAGAACAGTTATTTTTTGTTCAATCCGGTTACAATCTTTTGAATCAAAAAATAACTCTGGATATAGTTTTCTGGCTGTTTCAAACCGTTTATCAATAGTGGCCAACATTTTTTCCACAGTTTTTGATGGATTATTTTTCCGCAATAGCTTTGTAACTAACGCCATTATTGCCAGGTATAGCAGAATATTTCTTTCTCCTTTACTCATATTTTAAATCCGCCCTTAATTCTGTTTTCAACTTCTGATGCAGTATTTTTCCCGGCATCCTTACCCAAAAGCGGTTTAGGTGTTTCAAGTCCTTCCATATATTCCCATAACCGCGCAGTGATGCTATGCATAGCCTGGCTCGGCCACCTGCACCCACTCCGGGCATAAACGATTTTAGAAATACCTGCTAATAGTTGATTTTTTGATAATGTTACTGTTATTGTTTCGTCACCATGATACATCATGCCAGTTTCTCCAACAGTCCAATAATAGTTTCGGCCTCTATAATATTCCAGAGTTTATCGTATATCATCAATTTTTGATTTTTATTCAAGGTAAGGTCACTACCTGTCTTTATTAATTCATCCAGTTCTTCACAAGCATTCTTAAGCGATTGCCGGCTATTTTCCCACGCAGAATAAAATGTTTCAATATTAAATGGACAAGAGTTTTCGTCCCACCATTCCATAAAGACTTTTGGATATGGGCATTCACATAAGCAATCTCCGATTGAATGAAAAATGCATTTTCTTCCGGCTGTGTCCCAAAAGATTTGGCCGCCGCAGTTACGGCATTGTCCTATGAAATATTTCATTATTTATTCTCCTTTTTTACAATCGCATTTATATGTCCCAGGTTCAACACGCTGCATTGCCTTGCCACATTCTGGGCATTCCGGGACGACCGGGGCTAAACAAAATGGTGGAATATAATTGCTGCCTGTTTCGGTGAAAAACAATACTTTCAATTCGTTCGATTCCATATCTCTTTGCCTGAGTTTTAATATTAATTTTTCAAATTCTTTGTCATTCATCTCTTTTTTCCTCTTTTTGGGGAGCCAACGCGTTAAACAGGGCTGTATACCCGCAATCTTTGCAAGTTGTTTTGTATACTTTTCCATTTTCAATTTTAAATAATACATTGTTCGACTTACATTTTTTGCAAACATTAATATAATTATTCATGTCTTTTCCTCTTGGAGTTTATAATTTTTAATTATAAACTCAATTTGCCGTAATTCTTCAATGGGAAGTCGGTTTCTGTTATTGTCATATCTAAATGAATGTTGAATGAAATCAATTATTTTCGTTGATTCCTTTTCCTCTTTCCATTCGGTTTCGCTTTCATATAATTGTGAATCTTGACAGTAAATTGTATCCTCGCCCCAAGATTTTATATAATACTGCCTACGGTTGTCGCACGAAAAATATATTCTTCCTACCTTCGTAACAGTGATGGACGTTAATTTTTGTTTAACATTCCTTGCCATATTTCCTATATTTAGGGAATATACTATTTGACCTACTTTTGGTTTTTCTTTCATATCAATTTCTCCTTTTTTAGACTCCTATAGATTCATCCGGCCGACAATGCGTCCTTTCCCTTTTTCGTTAAGCGATAAATCACTTCATCCCCCATCCATGAAGGGGGTGTTTCTGCTGTTGCAAAATCAGCGGAAACTAAAAGCTCAAATTCTTTTGAGTCTTTACAACTTTTGTCTGTCCCAAACCAATTGCGATCATGTCCACTGATCGTGTGGGCCATTAAGTCTTTTTGATTTTTAGTAAGTTCCATTTTTTTCCCTTTATAGTTAACATTTTAATCAGCCGTGCTGTTTGTTTTGTATCCACCGCACTGAATGGTCAGGCATTTCATATCGGATAGCATCTCCACCAGGTCGAGGGAAGGTGTCACCTGTACACCATTTCCACCCGTATTTAGTTTTTTCCCAATAACCGCCTGTTGCCGCTATAGCTTTTGTCCCGATCGGGTATTTTCCAAAATCCATAAATAAAAACTCCTAATGTTATTTATTATATTAAATAAAGCCATGCACTCCCCCCGCAGTTGCCAGCCGCCCCGGCAAAATATGACACAGGCGCATCTACCGGGAAAAATCAGGGGGGAGCTTTGTTTGCCCGGGGTCATGGCTACCCGGAAGGAGTGACGCGTCCGAACTGGTTTATTTGATCTTTAAAAATTCAGGGTCAATCATTTCAACAATAGCGGAGCGAACCATATCTTTATAGAAAATATTATAGCTTACTGTTTTAGTAAGCCAGTAGCCACCGTAAATAAGAAATAGTACAGCTATTATACCGACTATAGTTATTCCAATAAGATATATGTTTTCAAATTTTTTTTTCATGATATATTTTCCCCTTTTATCTTTCAGTATATTCACATTTAGCTTCTTTGCCGCAATGCTTACAAACAACGTCTTCTGAATCTTCAGGATTATCATACATGTCTTCACAAAGTTCATTGCAATAAGGGCATGTCCATACATATCTTTCTTCTGCGGTGGCTGTAAAAGTTTTCATGGTTTCCTCCTTGTTTAAATTAATTCTCTGTCTATTGAATAAATTGTTCGTCAATATCGGGTTCTATAATTATGCAGTTAATCGATTTCCCAAAAGAACCACGGGTATCTATATTTGCAAACTTCGCCTCCACAATGTTCCCACATGGATTGAGGCAGCATCGTAAAAAAACGTCCGCGTCATCTGGAATATTTTGAATTTGTTTTTTTAAATCACCGTTATTCATTCTTTTCCCTCCTAAGATATAAAACATCTTTTTATTTTTGTTTCCAAGCTCTACAGCCTTATGAAAGAATCAACTTTCTGCTCAAGCTTTGAACGAATTATAATCTAAGGGAAAAACAATGTCAAACAAAATAATAATAAAAATTATTATTGACATACTCATCTTTAAAAGATAGACTTCTCCTATAATTTTAACAGGAGGTAAAAATGAATATTTATAATGAAAAATTAAAAAGTATGATTCAAAGTCGAGGTTTAAAAAACTCATGGATAGCAGGGAAAATGAATATTGACGCTACCTTACTTACCTATTGGATTACAGGCAAAAAACAACCGTCACCTGTACAGGAACAACAATTAGCATCCATTTTGGGTTGCCATATATCACAAATTACAAAGGAGAAATAAAATATGGAAAATGAAATAATTGAAATGGAACAAAAGTTTGAAGTATCAAAAATTTTGTTCCCAACAGAGAAATATATACAAGCTGTAGAAAATGAATTTAAAGATTTTCCTACAGATATGACAGTACCGGAAAACTATGCGCTGATTAAAGCCGGTGTGAAAAAAGTAAAAAAATATCTCACGGCAACTGAGAAATATAGGAAATCTTCTCAAGCAAAGGCATTAAAGTTTTGTCAGGATACAAACGCAGTTTCAAAAATTCTTTCCGGTAGATTTTCAGCCGTAAACGATCCGATGGTGAAGGTTGTAACAGATCATGAAACAAAGGAGGAAATAAAAAAAAGGGAAATTGAGCGGTTAGAAAAAGAACGGCAAGAAAATATTGAAAACAAAATTAATAATATTTCAAGGCTGGTGTCTAGTTGCATCCTTTCCACTGCGGATGAAGTGAAAAAACAAATTGATGCTTTAACTAATGACGATATAACGTCTTGGGCCGATGAATATAAGGTCAAAGTTGTTGAATTGAAAAATTCTGTCATAGTGCAGCTTGGAGAACTGTATAGCATGAAAATACAAGCGGAAACGGCTAAGGTGGCCGCAGAAAAAGCAGAGAAAGAAAGAATCGAAAAAGAAAAGGAGGAACAAGAGAAAAGGAATGCAGAACAAAAAGCTATACGCATTGAAAACGCCAAGCTTCGGGCTGAGAATGAAAAGGATGCCGCCAAACTAAAGGCTGCTAATAAAATTATTGCTGATCAAAAATTGGCGGCTGAAAAAAAAGAAGCGGCGGCGGCTATCGCTGAGCAAAAAAGGGAAGAAGAAAAAAAACAGGCCAGGCTGAAAAAAGAAGAAGAAGAAAAAAAAGCTGCCAAGATGGTAGAAATTGCTAAACAGCAAACAGCCTTTTATGAAGCGGAGGCAGAGGGTTTGATCGAGCATGAAAAAATAGCAGCCAAGATTGAAGCTGAAAATGCGGAGGCGGATAAAATCGCAGAAAAAAAAGCTGTTGATTTAACTACGAAACAGCTTATTACGCAGATGATGGATTGTCTTGGCAACGTTGGAAGCCCCGATGAAGAAGAAGAGGCTTTTATCTTTTTTCTAATAAAAGCTATCAAAGAAGACAAATTTAATCACATTAAATGGGTAAACTAAAACATAATATATTTTTTTAGCCTGGCAGGTTAAATCTCTGTCAGGCTTTTTTTTGGGAGAAAAATTATGATAAAACTTTGCAATTTAGGATCAGGATCAAGTGGAAATGCCACATATATTGAGCTTGATGGTTATGGCATTTTACTTGATGCTGGGTTTTCGTTCAAAGAATTAAAGAAAAGGTTTGGATTTATTGATAAAAACATCAAAGATGTTCAAGATATTTTTATTTCACATAATCATATAGATCATATCCAAGCCTTAAAACAAATACAGAAACACAAACCAACCTGTAATATATATCAAAATAATTTTCCGAAAGAGATAAGAGACATACAAATAACACCCTTCTTGCTCTCCCACGACTCACCTTGCTACGGTTTTGATTTGACCTATAAAGATTTCAAGTTGACCTACATACCTGATACCGGATGCATCTCTGAGGATGCCGCAAAAGCTCTGTTTAATCTTAAGGGTATAGAAAACCATGTCATAATTATTGAATGCAATTATGACCTAAAGATGCTCACTGAGGGACGATACGAATCAGGGCTAAAAGAACGCATTTTTTCTAATGAGGGGCATATGGATAATATTGAATCGGCCAGGATTTTAAAAGAAGTCTGGAATGACAAACTGCGGCTTGTGTTGCCATTCCATTTGTCTACGGAAAATAATAACCCTGATTTAGTCGAGTATGAAATCAGGAAAGCTGTTGGACATGGGGTTGATGTAGTTTGCACAAATCAGGGAATACCTACTAAAGTTTTTTATTTTATATAGCCGTTTCTAAAAGGGTATGTCTGAATCGTCAAAATGGTCAAAATTAATTTCTTTAATTTTTGGCCATTTTTCATTATGATCAAGTAATATTTTTGTTGGTTTTGCTATATCACCACAATCAGAAGCAACCATAAATTCGTCAATATTTTCTGGAAAAGGCGCATCTGTAAATTGTGCCCAAGTTGATTTTGCTTTTTCAACTGCATAACCTTCATAGAAATCAGGCATACAGAGCCAAACATTTACGAAAGGGTCTCCATATCCACTGTATATATCTTGAGCGCCAGCATCATAAAATAAAGATATCTTTCCAAGCTTATTCTTGTTTTGTTTTGATATATGAATACTTGCTTTAATATCATATACGTCATGCCAAGTTGGAGGTATATCCGGAAAAAGCTTTTCTGGTTCTTTTTTTTGAAATAATATTTTTTTCAATTCTGGCATTTGTTTTGCAATAATTTTTTCATTTTCTTCAACAGTCCATTCGAAGCCACATTTAGGGCATATTCTAACAATAATATGAACTTTTTCATCACATTCAGGACAATATTTTTCATTTTTCTTTTTGCCCTGCTCACTGGCTGTCTTGGGAATAATTACTTTCATATTATCAAGATCAGTACCGAACTTTTTTGTGTTGGTCGTTAGGTCAACCAAAAGAGCTTTTTTTTTCCCTTCTGACGTCCGTAACACACGCCCTATTGCTTGTAAAAATAAACCTGTTGATTCGGTAGGTCTGACCATTATTAAGCAATCGAGTGGTGGAAAATCAAAACCTTCAACAAGAATATTAACACTTGTTATGATTCTTTTCCTTCCATTTTTCCATGCTGCCATATTTGCCGCGCGTTCAATTGCTGTTAATTTTGAATGAACAGTTGTTGCTTGATCTGGAAAAACTTCATTAATTGCATCTTTTAATCGTTCTGCATGGTCTATGGTACATGCAAACACGCAGATATGTTTATACTCCTCGGTATACTCTTTGATAGCTTGGACAGCAGTCCCTATGTGAATAGGTTTAGTCATAACCATGCCGAGCTGTTCAAGGGCATAATCTCCGTTCTTATCTACGCCTTCAAGATCAGTTATTAATTGATTTTCGAATGCTACTTGGCCTATCAAAGGCATAAGATAATTAGGTTTAGAATCCCGTAGTTCTGCATATGTTATTTTGTGATTGATTTTTGAAAATAAATTTATAGTCCCAGGTTTACATCTATCGCCATAAATGTAACCCGAATTTAAACGGTGAGGCGTAGAAGTACATCCAAAAATCCGCATATTTGGTGTTTTAGCTCGTAACATGTCAATTACCTGATCATATTGTGAGCCTGTGCCTATCTGGATTAAATGCGCCTCATCTATTATCAGTAAATCACAACCATAGTAAAAATCTACATGATTGATAAATGTTTGGATTGACCCAATAGTTACACGTTTATTTATCTCTTTCCTATTCAACGCCGCGCAACAAATGCTAATATTACTTGCAGGAATATTAGTTTGTTCTATAAATGTTTTATAGGTTTGTTGAATAAGTTCTTGCTTGTGCATTAATAATAAAAACTGTTTATTAGATATATTATAATATCTTTCTATTAATCTACAGAACATTAATGTTTTCCCGCAACCAACGATGCCATGTAGAAGTACGTTCTTTTGTGTTTTTAGATCATTGCTGATTACAGTCAATGCTTTTTTTTGATAAGGTCTTAAACTAAATGCCATACTTTTTTTTCTCCAAAAATAAAACATGAGCAGTCATTCACGCACTGCTCATGTTTTAAAAAATTAAACTTACCACGGCTCATCATCTGTTGCAGGTTGATTAGATGCTTCAGGTATAAAATTTGGCTGTTCAAGAGATGCTTCAGCCACAAAATCAGATGGCACAGGATTATAGGCTGTGATTTTGTTAACATTTTTTGTTTTGTCTTTGTAATAAGGCACCACCGTAACAGTTCCAAGAATCGGTTTACCAAATGTTTGTGTGCTGTCAGGTGGTGGAAAAGGAACGCCTGCAATTCGACATATTCGTTTATATTGCCCCTGGCCTATTTTTTCTGCTTCAGGATGATTTTTATTTTTAAGATTAATCCAATCCTTTAGAATTGTATCTGAATATTGCCCATCTACAATTTGCAATACCAATTCAATTCCCTTCCCATTGTTATCACTCGTGGCCCTGACGTCATCTTTAACAATGACAAATTTATATTTACCTTTAGGGATTAATGTTATTCCTCCTGTACCGGTGCCATTGTCTTCTTGAACGTCTGCATCTAAATCCAAATCACTCAAATTACTCATTTGTTTTTTCCTTTCCTTTTATAAGTTTTAAAAAATCGGTAAATCCAGTTCCTTCTGGAAATGGTATTTCGTAGGGAATTTTTTTATATCTACATTTAGCAGAAAAAGCAGGTCGTGGCTTCGTAAAAATTGCTCGCTCATCTGAACCCACAACTTTAGCTTTCAACGCGCCTTTTTCTTTTGTAACATATGCTTTATGGTTAAGAAAAAGAACAGCATCACAAAATTCTTCATATTTTTTTGCCGCTTTTTTGTGAAGTTTTATGATGTACTGATCCCAATTTTCTCCCTCTGGATTATTAAAAGTTTTAATTTCGTTATGAGCCAGAAGAATAATTGCCATTTTTCGTTCTCTACGTAATTTTGTCAAACCTCTTATCATTTTTTCATGATAATTCATGGCAAAATCAAAACCTTTTTGATATCCAATTTCAGATATATTATTGACTTCTTTTTCTTCGCATATTTTTTCCCAAACAAGAGCCTCAAACCAATCAAGAGTATCTATAACACATGTTTTATAGCTATGTTCATCAGAAATAAGCATAGCCATAAACTTAAAAACATCATTGATTGAATGTGCAAGTGGGAACCGTGGGGCATCAATTTCACTCAAACCATCTTCAGTTTGGATAAAAATAGGCGATGGTGAATTTGCGGCCCAGCTTGATTTCCCAAGACCGTGTTTTGAATGCAATAATATCCGAGGTGGTTCTTTTTTTGCATTTGTTGTAATTAAATCATTTAAACTCATTATTATTACCCCCCATTAAATGATGAACAAACAATAGAATTTTCTGGTATTCCGATATCTGCTGTTCCAATAAAATCAACATCAACATTATCAGGCGAAGCCCAAGACTCTATTGATCCTGGGCTGATAAGCCGAGCAGCTTCCCGGGTTGCAGCACAAACCACTGCGGAATCATACGTA
>JGI24023J19991_10000413_pt1 | contig 33467 bp, 27 predicted proteins | sample Cruoilmetagenom1_FD_19991 | JGI IMG/M metagenome (IMG submission 19991)
CTGGATGCAGGTCTAAGCGTTTACAGTCCTAATACTACAGGGATTCTGCGGCTGGCAGGGATGAATAAACAAGGATTAAGTATACCGATATCTGCTGATTTACTTTATCCAGCAGCTATACCTCAAATTCCAGCTACAGGGACAAGAGGAAAATTGATTTACAAGGATTATCATGAATATGATTCATCCGGTGCTTCAACATTGAAAAACTATACCTGGTCGCTTCCTGGTGACCAGGTATACCCCTATACTGACGGTGGCCGTACAGGACCTTATATTGTAGGAACAGGGTCGGAAATAGATGGTGATGCAGCTGTTTTTGATTATGATTTGGAAGCCAGTGAATGGACAGGAGGGAGAATACCTCTTACTCTTGGATCAGAACCCCTGGATCTTTCATCCACTCAATCTATATCACTTAAATGGAAGCACATCCCTACATCCGGTACTGTAACCATGTATATACGAGCAGGGAAACTGGCTGAGGATCTTGATAATGATGTAACACTGGATGAAGAAATATCCATTTATGAATCTGGATTTAACTTTTTCAATATGAAAGTGGGTCTGTCTCCGGATAGTAGTTCCGGAAACGATCAAATTGACACAGAAGATCTTGATGGCAATGGAATTCTTGATGAAGAAGGTACAGATCTTGTTTTTGTAGAAAACCCCACTGTTCCCGGAAGCAGCTGGGAAACTCTAACTCTAAATTTAACCACAACAGAACGTGAAGCGTTGAAAGCTGTTACAGGATTTGAAATAATAATTGTCGAAAACGATGGTATTCCTGCACCTGCATCAGGACGCATTCTTATCGGAGACATTACTTTCTCAGGTTCATCATTTATAACAAAACCTGCAGGTTCACAGGAAGTCAGTGTTAAAGAAGTAAATGAGCTATATTCTTCATTACCAAGCCCTCTTTTAACTACATCTTATCCTGAGGTAAGTATATACTCTTCAGGATCAGGCGCACAAAATATTACAGAAATCAACTGGGATATTGGTGATGCAAGCCCATGGGAAGCCACAACATTTGTTGAAGCAGTNGATCTNTCAGATTATAACAAAATAAGTTTTTACATGAAAACTCCAACTTCAGAACCCACAGATATAACATTTTCACTCTTAAATCCTTCGGGGCAGGGAGTTTCCCTTAAATTTGAACCTGAAGTGAACCCCGATTGGATTAAGTACACAATTGATTACAGTGAAGGAAGTCTTGAAGCTGACGGAGTAAGTAAAAATGTACTTTCATGGTTACAAAGAGACTACAATGCAGATAATGTTAACCGACTCTCTTTGGCAGCAAACTGCGGCAGTGGAGGAACTCTGCTGTTAGATGAAGTCCACATGGAAGACCCTGTTGTAGGAATAAGCGCTGCCGCAAGCACAAACTTTAACTATAGTTATCCTGGTACTATTCTAAGTTTTAATGAAAAGCCTGTTCTAAGTAATTTTAATTTTGGTAATTCATCCAGCATTAAAGGTCCAAATTTTGCATCCGGATTTACCGATAATAAAGATTCTACTATCTACACAGCCTCTACTTCAGGACTCTCTCTTTTTAACATACATATAAATAGTAACCTTGATCTGCAATGGCAAAATACTAAACTTTTTACTTCACCGGGGATATCCTTTTTAATTCCTTTTTTTAATAATAATCTAATTATTTATGATAACTATAGTGAAAAGGATCTGCCGCTGAGTTCTTCTGTTCTCAGAGAAAGTTCTATTACCACAAAACTTGGATTATCATCTTTTATAATATCTGCTAATTCCTCTCAAAGCTTTCCAACTATGACCAGGAACTGGGGATTTAATTCTAATTCAGCCTGGGAAAAAGGATCTACCCTCAGCAGTTCTGCAGATTTTAGAATGACAAGTATTGAAGATCCTTACAAAGGAATGAATCTTTTTGAAAAATATACAAATTCGTATATCCAGTATCTACCAGCTGATATTCTAAATGATAGAAACATCAATATCAGTTTTAATCCAACTTTAAAATTACCATCTGCGACAATTGGAATAGAGGAAGCTTTGGTAAGCAGTAATTCAGGGCTAACTGAAAGAGTAATTAATTCCAGTCAACTAATAACTTTATACGGAAGTTTTATTTTAAATTCAGAAAAAACAGATGAATGGAATATTAGTTCAAAATATAAAAAATATATAAATATTACTAACTCAGCAAGTACAAATAATAATTTTTTGACAGATACAAGCGAAACAATAAATAATATAGGTACTCAAAATTATTATTTTACAGGGTTTCCACTCTGGGAAATTCTTTATCCTGATTTTGCTGTTCAATTTGTTAACACAAGTTCAATACAGCAAAATACAGAATACACACCGGATTTTTCACTTCAGTTTTACAAACAACCAGGATCTCATCCTTTAGATATGATTATACCATCAAGTATAGATATCCAGATGCAACGTAATCTAAAAAAAGATTTTGATTCTATTACAGACAGTCTAAAAATTAACTTTGAAACAAAAGCTACTGCTCTTAATATCTTTGGCAATTTGGGAACAACTCCATTTTTTAACTGGTATCAGACTGAGGAAATAACGAATATTATGTCTATAGGAGGAGAATTCCAAACCTATATGACAGAAATATTCGAAAATCCAATATTCTCCTTAAATTATTCTCTTTTTATAAATTTACTTATAAATCAAAATGACTCAATTGACCTGCAAAGTAGTCAGCATTTCGAATGGATTCCTCTTATATGGAAAAGCAGTAGTTCCGGCAGCTATAATTGGCAGGCGGTTCCAAATAAACCAATTGTTATATCATTTCTCTATGGAACAGATGAAGAAATTGATCCCTATTTTGAACATAAAGAAAAAATTACACTTTCAACAATTACCAATTATGAGCAAAAGGAAAATTCCTTTACTTTAACAGCAAATCATTCCACAGACCTGATTTTTCCTGAGAAAGGGAATATCTCTATATATGCAGGAATAGGCTTTGACAAAAAAAGTATATCAAATACTAACAGTTCTACAGATTTTTTCCTTGTAGGGATTGAAGCTGGAATTTCGCTAAAACTAACATTCTAAATTTTAAGCTAATGGAATTTGTAAATGTGTTTTTCATTCCAATTACTGTTTTTTTTATTCTTACTGGTGTATACTTTATTAAATTATGATTGGTACCAGCTTTGTTGCCTGAAGGAGATTTTATGAATTTACTAAGAAAAATATTTTTATTACTTATTATAACAATGTTAGTTATTCCTGCATTTAGTGAAGAAAGTGAAGATACAGGTTTTGATTTTGGAATGGTTATGGAAATAGGAGCAGAATCTATAATTGAAAATGGAGATACTGTTTCATACCAGATGCTTTCTATTAATCCGGAATTTGCCATTGGAAAATAGGTGTCGGATTAGATCTTACTTTTCATTATCGGTTTGATGATGGAAATGGAAATTTTGATTTCAGAGAGGAAGACTGGATTCCTGAAAATGATCAAACCTACCTTGATATATATCTGCCTATCTTTAGATATGTACGATATGGTCATAAAGGAGACTCCCTCTATGGTAAAATTGGATTCATAGAAGATGGAACTCTTGGTAATGGCTTTATTATGGGTAATTATTCCAATACACATTTCCTGCCGGAACAAAGAATAGTAGGGCTTGCTTTAGATTTGGATGGTAATTTATTTAATTTTCCTTATATAGGTATAGAAACTTTTGCAGGTAACCTTGCAAAAATGGATGTATTTGGATCCAGGATGTATGTCAGACCACTGACTTCCCTGGAAATACCAATTATTAAAGATCTTCAAATTGGTGCTACAGCTGCATTTGACAGAGAACCTGATGCTCTCTATGTGTTTACTCAGGACGATGGTATAACTGAATATACACCTGATATGGTATCAATTTATGGAGTTGATTTTAAACAGCCAATTATATCCAATAATGCGTTTTCTCTGGCATTATTTGGAGATATGGCATTCCAGTCCGGTGGAGATTCAGTAAATACAGGTGGATTACTGGGTATTGGCGGTCAATTAGTAAGTTTTATTAATTACGGATTAAATGCGCTTTTTCTGGGTGATAATTTTATGCCGTTTTACTTTGATTCCGCTTATGATCTTTTTAGAGAAGCAAAATATGAAGTATACGACGGCAGTTCAAATATTGATAGTTATAATGGATGGCTGGCAAGCTTAGGTTTTTCATTCATGGATGGTATGTTTGTATTTAATACCTCAGTAGACGGTGCTTTCAATCGTGTTGANGGACAGGAAACCACCTATCCGCACTTAAGAACTGTACTTGTTATGGGAGAAGGTCTTCTTCCTGGTATTTTTCTTGATGCCAGTTATGACAAAAGATATATTAAAGACTGGGCAGATTTAGTTGATCAGGACAATGCAGTAATCGGCGTAAATATCAATTATAAAACAGGTCCTGCTGTCATCACACTTGGTTACGACCTACGTTATGTACCTGAAGATGGAAGTTGGGATACTACATCAAAACTATCCACTTCAATTAGTTTATATTAGAAAGAACAGGAGGTTTAATAATGAAAAAAATATTAATATTATTGATGTTAACAGCAGTATCCTTCAGCTTGTTTGCCCAGTATGGGGAACCTGTAGCAATACTGGAATATTTTGACGATGATCTTGAACTTGAAATTACAGGAGCTGATGGTATAGCACTAGCTGATATTTACTATGGAATGGATCTAGAGGCTGGAGACACTATACGTACAGAGAGAACAGGAGCAGAACTTAGGCTTGATCCTAATGGATCAATCATAAAACTGTCCCCTTTTACAGTTTTTACGATTGAAAATCTACAGAAATCAGCAGATGAATCCAATGATTTCAATCTTGTTTCAGGGAAAATCCATGCTGTAGCCGCCAGAGCAGGCATTGGATCAAAATATCAGATAAAAACTCAATCTGCTGTCTGTGGTGTCCGCGGTACAGATTTTGGAGTTATTTCAATTCCTGGAAGTGAAGAAAAAGCTTTTGTTGTAGATGGTTTAATAGATTATACCAATAGTTTGACTAATCAGAAAATACAGTTAGGTTCAGGTATGATGGGAGATGCATTGGCAGAAGTTTTTCAGGCTATAGCAGCCAGTGCGGAACAGATGAACGAACTGGTAAAAGATGTTCTTTTTGAACAACTGGATCCGGCTGTTGTACCTGGACATGGTGCAAAAGTTCAGGTAGAGGATGAGGAAGAAAGCGAAGAAGTGGCTAACGAAAAGGTTGTAGAACCCGAAGATTCCACAATAGAAAAAACGGATGAAAAAACTGAAAAAGAAATTGCTGAATCTGCACTTCTTTCTGCTATAAGTGATATTCTCGGCCTGGAAATTGGAACTGTAACTATAGATGGTGATACTTATTCAAAAGCTATTATTCAACCAACCTTTAATATAGGAAAACTTAAACTTTCACTTTACCTGCCTGTTGTTTATCAAACAGATCTTTTTGATCCTGAAGACTGGTATCATCCTGAAGGCAATAACGAATGGTCATTTGGAACAGACCAGGACGGATATGAAGATATGGCATTGGATGCTCTTTCAGATTTATTTCTAAAAATCCGCTATGTAGAATGGGGTGAACAAAGAGATCCATTTTTCTTTAAAGTAGGGAATTTGAGTAACATGACCCTGGGTCATGGAATATTAATGAAAGATTTTGCAAATGATGCTGATTTCCCGTCAATTCGCAGAGTTGGCCTGAACCTGGGAGTAGATAATGGAGGTTTTGGGTTTGAAACAGTAGTTAATGATCTGGCTGATCCTGAAATATTTGGATCCAGACTTTATTTTAGACCTATTGGAAAACTTGCATTAGGATTATCCGGTGCAGTTGACATAAACCCTGATGACTCAATAAATCCTGATACTTTAATACCAGTCTACTCAGATACGATTTTTCTTACAGCTGCAGCTGATCTGGATTTTCCACTGATGGAGAATGATATACTTTCCTTTATTTTCTTTTCAGATATAGCAGGAATGCTTCCTTATATGAATGGGGAAATGCAATATACAATGATGTATGATGATTCAGCTACTGATTTCTCTTTTTCTAATTTCAGAAATTATGGTTGGAATGCAGGTTTATTTGGAAATGTTCTTTTTATAGATTACAGACTTGAATACCGATACTTTGATGGTGTTTTTAAACCATCATTTTTCAATACTTCATATGAACGTATGAGAGGTAAATATATTGAAGATATAAGTGAATACCTTGATACACCTACAAATGATGATCCGGTTATGGGTATTTATGGTGAAGCGGGTTTTAGTCTATTTGACAAAATAAATACAACCATTGGTTATATGTGGCCATGGGATGCCAGCGGACCTTCTGAAGAAGATGAATTCCTGTTTGAAGTGGATGTACTCCCGGGGACTATACCTGTACTGGATATTTATGGTTCAATTGCTTACCACAGAACAAAGTTCATACCAACTCTTTTAGATACATCCTCAGAATCTGATTTGACTCTTTTTGATGCAAATACTACTTTTACAGGTGAAATTGTTTATCCAATAGCACCAACATTGCATCTTGCAGCTATAGTTTCTACAAGTGTAAGAACAGATAGTAACGGAGCAATTGTCTATGAAAGTAATGGGTATCCTGAAATTGTACCTGTAATAACCATTGAAACAAGGATTGGATTTTAGTAAGCTAACTAAATGAAAACACAAAAATTATCCGGTCGAATTCAAATTCTTCCGGATTCTGTTGCCTTACGAATAGCGGCCGGTGAAGTAATTGACCGGCCGTTTTCGGTTGTTCGGGAACTTCTTGATAATTCAATTGACGCTGAATCAACAAATATAGATCTTTATGTTGAAGCTGGAGGTGTGAATCTTATAAAAGTCATTGATAATGGCCTTGGTATGAGCAGAAATGATCTGGAAATTTCTTATCTTCCATATTCCACCAGCAAAATTGATAAAATTGAAGATCTTGATCAACTACAAACTCTTGGATTTAGAGGAGAAGCTCTTTCCAGTATAGCTGCCTGTTCAAAATTAGAAATTACCAGTAAAAACGGTAATAGTGTTCCCAATAAGATTATCATCCATAGTAGTAAGGTTTTATCAATTTCAGAGTCTCCAGGTTCCAGTGGTACAGTAATAGAGGTATCTGATCTCTTTTATTCTATTCCTGCAAGAAAAAAATTTTTAAAAAGGTCTTCAGCAGAAGCAACAGCATGTAAAAAAATATTTATCGAAAAAGCAATCCCCTTTCCTGATATTTCTTTTAAATTTTTTTCAGATAGAAAGTTAAAAGCATTTCTTCCGGCAGCTGGTTTAAAAGAAAGAATCCTGGCAGCATACCCTGATGTTTTTAACAAGCATCTTCTTCATGAGTTTTCATCAAAACATTTAGATTTTCAATTAAATATAATTGCCGGAGATCCTGCTTTACATAGACAGGACAGACGATATATACAAATTTTTCTTAATAATCGGAAAATAAATGAGTTTGCTCTTGTTCAGGCTGTAGAATATGGTTTTTCAGAATTTTTACCAGGTGGTAATTATCCAGTTGCATTTCTTTTTATAAATATTGATCCATCATTAATTGATTTTAATATTCATCCAGCAAAAAAAGAGGTTAGATTTAGAAATCTTAATGAAATTCATAGAGCTGTTGTTGATTTAATAAAATCTTTTTTATCTACATTTGAATATAACTATACTAGAAGTGCTATAGAAAATAAACCTCCCAGAGATTTTTCAGGATTTACTGAATTGCTCAAAGAAAAAAATAATAATTATACTGTTTCTTCAGAAAATACAGGAAAAACCATTATTCATCATATACCAAACAATAACTCTAATAGATCCTATTTCCCTGTAGATCAAATTAAAGCAAATGAACAAATACCTCTTACTGTTAGTACCACAAAATCAGAACATAAAATTAACTACATGGGGCAACTGTTTAATCTCTTTTTATTAACAGCAATTGATGATATTTTTTATTTTATTGACCAGCATGCAGCACATGAAAAAATTATTTTTAATGAGCTGAAAGAAAAAAAAGATACGACGCAGGAACTTCTTATACCCTTTTTATTTGATCTTGAAAAAAGTAAAGAAAATATATTCAAGAATGATCTTAGTAATTATAAGTCCCTTGGTTTCACTTTTGAATCTCTTGGAAATAATAAATGGCAGCTTGTAGAATTACCAGCTATATGTGCAGGAAAAGAAAATATAGTAATTAATTTCATACAATCACAAAAAGGAACAATTTCAGATTTAGAAACAGAACTATATGCTGATATGGCATGTAAGTCTGCAATAAAAGATGGTGATATCATCGATAATATAACTGCCATGGATCTTATACAAAAAACACTTAATTTAAAAAATGCCAGATGTCCTCACGGAAGACCTGTGTGGTTTCAAGTCTCCCGGGAAGAATTATTCCAATTTGTAGGAAGAACATAGGGTGATAGGCTTCTTATAGTAAATTTTCTATTTCAGATCTCTTCTCATAATCGGGATTCTTATCAAGAAGAGCTTTAAAAATTATTTTGGCATTTTCAATATCATTACTTGAATACATTAATTTACCAAGAGTATAGTATGCATCCCAAAAAGAAGGATCAATCTTAATAAGTTGATTTAGAGTTAAAATAGCAGAATCATTTTCATTTATTTCTATGTATGCAAGGGCCAGATTGTATCTCATAAGAGTTGCATTTGGTTTTTTTATAATTGCTTTTTTGTAGTGACTAATACTATCTGTATACAGTCCAGAATGGAGATAAACATTTCCAAGATTATTATTTACCTCTAAAGAACCTGAATCAAGCTGATATGCTTTAAGAAGATATTCCAGTGCGATATCATATGATCCTTTTTCATCATATATTTTACCCAGGTTAATTAGCGGAAGAATATAAGTAGATTTTCTTGAAATTGCTGCCGAATATGCCTGAATTGCACTATCAATATTCCCGGTTGCTTCACTGGCATTTCCTAAAGTATATAAATATTCAGCAGATTCCGGTTTTAACTGAACAGCCGCTGCTGCATAAATAAGAGCATCTGATGCTTTGTCCAAATGTAGCTTTGTTAATGCCATATTATTGTTTGTAACTGCATTTGAACTATCCAGTTCCAATGCCTTTTCATAAGATTTTTCTGCATCCTGGTATTTCCCCAAATCTGATAACACAACAGCAAGAGATCCATGATAAATTGCCTTTAATGGGTCAAGTCTGACTGCTTCGTTATAATAATTCAGAGCACTGTTTTTATCTCCTGATATTTTTTTCAATTCACCCATCTGATAAAAAGCTATTGCATTTTGAGGATTAATTACAGATACATTTTCAAAGGCTTTGAATGCAGAAGTAGAACTCCCAAGACGCCTCTGAGTAAATCCTAAATTCATATATGCTTTTTCATGCCTGGGTTCGATATGAATACAAGCTTCAAAGGATTGTCTGGCGCCATCATAATCCTTTGTCCTATACTGAGCCTTACCCAATTCAAACAAAAGCTCTGCTTTTTCGGGATTTAGACGTGCTGCTGTTTTATATGCATCAATTGCACTGTCCCACTGATTCTGCTTTGAATACACTTTTCCCAGAGTCTCATATGGTACCCAGAGGTTTTTATCCTTTTCGATGGCCCTATTGGCATACTCAACAGCTTTATTTATATTTGGCTGACTGTTTTCATCTTCCTGAAAGTAGGACTCTCCAGTTTCAGCATAAGCTTCTGCAGAATTCGGGTCCAGACTTATGGCCTCTTCGAAATATCCTCTTGCCCTTGCATGTTGCTCAATTTCCATCTTTTCTTTACCGGACTGAATTAGTTCCTTAACTTTATCAGCTTTTTCCCTTTCTGCCTGACTCAATGCTGCCAATCGATCTTCTTCTTCCTGCCGTCTTTTTTCTGCTTCAAGTCGTTGTTCTTCAAGTTTCTTCAACTCTTCCGCTTTTCTGGCCTCTTCTGCAGCCTGTGAAACTGTTGATTGTGATGAAGAGTCTCCTATTGTACTACCAAGATCAGATAGACTTTGAGCCAAATCATCCTGAGCCCTTAAAGAATCTTCATTCCGCTGTTCTTCCAGTAACTTATCAGAAGCTTCCAATTCTTTTTTCTTTTTAATAATCTCATCTCTAAGATTTCTTGCATCAGTATTATCTGCATTTTCAATTAATAGTGAATTTATTAAGTTCAGAGCCATATCAAACTCTTCACTTGCAAAATACTCTCTGGCCAAACGTAGTGTATTTTCAGATCTTGAATCACCATCTCCTGAAGATAGTTTTCCTTGTAAGAAAAGTCCTCCTAATACAAGAAGAATTATCACCAGTAATATTGTTGCAATAATAATTATTTTTGTTCTATCCATATGTTCCTCATTAACCTAATCTACGATATCAAAATCTGTTTCATAGTCTTCGACAGTTTCAGATCCGGCAGATAAATTTGTTGTATCTTCACCTGCAGAACTAAGAGAGTTTAAAACCTGACTTAATAAATCTCGCTGTCTGGCTTCCTCTTCAAGACGTTTCCTTTCTTCTTCAAGATATTTTCGAGCCAAATCATCAAGTTTCAATTCAAGTAAACTTATTACTTTTCTTATCTCGGTCTCCTGAAAAGGTTCTGATTCTACCATCAAATATAATTTATAATCATCCAGTGCATTAGCATAAGAATGATTACGAATATATTCTCCTGCTCTGTTACGTAGTGCGTCTCCATTGTTGTCAAGTGTTATGGCTTGTGAATAATATTCAATTGCACCATCATAATTCCCCTGAATAACCAAATTATTCCCAATATTTGTAAGGAATACTGACTTTATATCACCAGCATAATCCAGTCCTCTTTTATACGTTTCAACTGCTTTACTATTTTCTCCAATTTGTTCATAAGCAATTCCAAGATAATTGTATATCTTTATATTTTCCGGATCTTTTTTTAAAGCAAGTTCAAACCAGCTAATCGCTGAAGCAGGGTTATTAGCCATAAATTGATCAATACCGGAAGTAAGTGCATTAGTATTATCAGCGGAATAAACATTGGAAAATATAAAAATAAAGATTATAGTGATTAAACTTGATCGCAGTTTGATAATTTACCTCCTAATGGTTTGACAGTATTCAATTTTCTCATTAATCTTACAAAAGGAGAAGTATATGCCCCTTATTATTGTTCTAGTTATTATCATCGGAATTGCTGTGGCAGTTATTACAGTTTTTATAATGAAGTCTGTACTAGCCCCTAAAAAACTTGCTACTGTAGCAAATTTCCAAAAACAAGGTAAACATAACACTGCAATAAAAATAGTAAAGCAAATACTCGAAAAAGAACCTAGAAATGCAGAAGCACATTACCTCCTGGCATGTTCTTATAAAGCGGAACATAAAGCAGAAATTGCTTTAATGGAACTAAAAAAAGTAAATGAATTAGGTAGTTTTGGTGGGTATTGTAAAGAAAATGAATTCAGACTTATTATAGCAGAACTCTATGCTCAATTTAATCAACCTGAAGAAGCTCTTAAAGAATATATCTTATTAATCAAACTAATGCCTACGATGGGTCAATATTACTTTAAAGCTGGAAAGCTGTTTGAAAACAGAAACAAGGCTGACAAAGCAGTGCAATACTATAGAAAAGCCATCCAGCTTACTCCGAGGCTCAGTGATGCTCACTTTAGTCTTGGTTATATTTTATTTAAAGCTAAAAAAAATGTAGAAGCTAAATCAGAATTTGAAGCTGCATTAAAATACAAACCAGATCTTTATGCTGCTCATTTTTATTTGGGAAAACTGCAAAAAAACAATCATGACTACATTCCTGCTCTTCTATCTTTTGAAAAAGCCAGTAGAGATCAGGAATTTAAGGTAAAAGCTTTAGTAGAGAGAGGTTCATGCTATATGAATCTAAAAAGCTATGATAAAGCTATTGTAGAGTTGGAAAGGGGTATTAAATTAACAACAAATTCAACATCCCCGGAAACTCTATATGCCCGATATTTTTTAGCTGCCTGTCATGAAAATGAAAGGAATTTTGAAAGTGCTATTGATGAATGGGAAGAAATATACGCAAAAAAACCGAATTTCAGAGATGTTGCTGAAAAATTAAGTCAATACCAGGAACTTAGATCTGATGATAAAATGAAAGATTTTCTTACTTCCGGAAATACTGAATTTCAGGAAATTTGTAAATCACTTACAAACTCTATGGGTTTAAATATTACAGAATTAAGTGATATATCTAATGGTTGCCAGATTATTGCTGTTGATGGAGACACAAAATGGCGTGGTGCCAGAAAAATGCCAAAACTGATCTGGTTTTTGAGAATACCTGAAATAGTCCCTGATACAACAATCAGAGCTATCCATGAAAAAATGAAATCTCTTAATGTATCCAGAAGTATAATAGTTGTAAGTACAAATTTTTCCAGGAAAGCACAGGAGTATGCAGAAAGCAGACCGATAGATTTGATAGGAAAAGAACTTCTTCAAAAGGAACTAAAAGGAATTGACTTCAAAGAAATCGATCAGGCTTTAAAAAATAAAAAATAAAATGCCTTTATTAAAGATACTCTGCATATCAGATAAAGTTGATCCACTTATTTATTCAAACAATATAAAAAAAAGGTTTGGGAATATTGACCTTATTTTAAGTGCAGGAGACCTGGAACTCAATTATTACGGTTTTATTGTCAGTTCCTTAAATAAACCATTATTATTTATATTTGGAAATCATAATCTTAAAACTTTTCATAATTATCGAAAAGATTCATCAAATGCAATCTCAAAAGGATTGGGATCATTTAATAACTTTCAAAGAAGCTATGGCTCAATATATATTGGAGATAAAGTAAAAAATGTAAAATCCATACTAATAGCAGGCCTTGGTGGAAGTAAAAGATATAATGGCAGTAAAAATCAACATACTGAATTTGGAATGTTATTAAAAATATTTAAACTTATTCCTGTTTTGATTTTTAATAGAATTGTTCATGGAAGATGGCTTGATATATTACTAACTCATGCCCCTCCGAGAAATATCGGAGACAAAGAAGATAAATGTCATCAGGGATTCAAAGTATTTAGAACATTTATTAAGTATTTCCATCCAGCATATCATTTACACGGCCATATTCACTTATATGACATCAACGCAAACCGGGAAACCATTTTTTTAAATACAAGAGTAATTAATATTTACGAACATATTATTTTAGAGGTAGAAGTTCCATGACAGACAGTAATAATTCCCATTTTATTAACTATCAGGCAAGAGAAGATTTTAATAAAGCCAGATCAAAAGCAAATATCTCTCAAATTCTTAATGCATTGACACCGGAAAGGCAGAAATTACTTGCACTGGAAGATATTAGAAAATTAATTAAACCTAAATCGGAAACTTATATTGGAATGAAAGCAGTCGATATTGATCTGATTATTGGAAGTGAAGGAAGATATAAGGATTTTAATAAAACCTTCCTTCCAAAAAAGGAGTTTATTCGTAACCGATGGGAAAGTATTGATAAGGCGCATCTGAAGTCAGTAATTCTACCCCCTATAAAACTTTACGAAATAGGGGGATCTTATTTTGTTCGGGATGGTAACCATAGGGTATCAGTCGCTAAAATGCAGGGTGTAATGAGTATAGATGCGGAAGTAATCCGTCTTGATACAGAAATACCATTAAGCCCTGGAATGACTCAAACAGATATGAAAAAAGCTATTATAGAGTACGAAAAAGAATATATTTATTCTAATACTGAAATAAAAGCATTTATAAAATATAATGAACTTGATTTTACAGCTCCAGGTAGATTTTATGAAATATTACGTCATATTCAGGGGCATAAGTATTTTATTAACGAAGGGTTACAGGATGAAATTACTTTTACTGAAGCTGGTATTTCCTGGTATAAAAATCTCTATTTGCCTATAATAAAAATAGTTAGAGAAGAACATATATTATCCAGATTCCCCGGAAGAACAGAAAGTGATCTTTATATGTGGATTATAAAACACTGGGATGAACTTAAATTAAGGAATGGGAATAATTTTTCTTTAAAAGGAGCAGCTGATAGTTTTTCAATAGAATACGGGAAATCTTATATACAGCAGTTTTTCAGTTTTATAAATAAAATATTTAGAAAATAAATTATTCATTAAATAAATATGGTCCTCTTATTAAACCAGTTCCTGTTTCCTCATTAAAAGAATAGATACTAATCCAATAAGCTTTATTATTTGTATCATTTGATATTACAGATTTATTAATTTTCCCTTTTTCTATCTTAAGGTTCTTAAGTAAATCCATTGATTGATCATATATTCTTAATGAATTATCAGTAAAATCGGACTCTATTATAATATCAGACTCTATTGACAATTTAGGAAATCTTATATTTTCATCTAATTTCAACATATTTGAAGATATATGTAATTGGATAGTATCACGTTCACCTGCTTTATCTATTACCATTACTCGATATTTTCCTTCCGGTAAAATAGAATTATCATTCATAGAAAGATTATTACTTCCAAGCCAGTTTTTACCACCTATAACCTTTATTGACCAGGTTTCTGTATCAAGTTTCCAAAATAATTCAGATTCATCATGAATTATATAAATATTTTCTATATCTGAAATACCATCTTCATCGTCAATCAAAATAAAAATAGATAAAGCAGGAATAACTTTATTGCTTTCAGGAGCTTTTACATAATTGATTTGCCATATAATTTGACCTATTTGAGGAACAGATCCACTGCAGGAGAAAAAAAATAGTACAGATAAAATAATTAGCAGTTTAATCCTGATATTTAAAAGCATTATTACTAACTACTTCCTGGAAATATAGTTTTCATAACTTGTTACAGGATTAGCATAAGATTCCAATACTATTTCTCTGACTTCTCCGGAAAGTCTTTTATATCTGTTAAGAAATTTCTCAACATCCAAGTTAGTATACTTATTATCATATTTTTTACTTTTGTTGAGTAGATCATAGGATATATAATTTGTTTTCCATAGTTTATAGCTTCTATGTATTTGATCATCGAGGATATCAGCAGCTTTTCCCTCATTCTTAAACTTCCCGGACAGGGGTTCAGAAAAAGCAAGATGAACCTTTCCCTTATACCCTTTGAGACCGCTTGCAATATGTATAAGATCTTCATATTTTCTTTTTATATGAGAACCATGAACTCTTTTTCTATAGATCGACCAACCTTTTGCACGATCAAGCGGATCATACTCATAAGAAATTGATACAGGTACAATAGAATATTTTTTTATAAAATCACTAAAACTTAATTCCTTTCTTTTTGAAAGATAAATCATTTTTAAGACTGCAGGATTAGTTTTATCCAGACCATCTTTTGCTCTACCCTCTCTTTGTGCAATCCAAATTGATGTACCATTATCAATTACATTACACATATACGAAGATAGGTTTAAGGATGCACCAATTTGTTCACGCATAGGAAGGTTTCGCTTAACTATAATTCCATTATTAACTCTTATAATATCTGAAACAATATCATTAAACATAAGATTATCACCAAATGCAATTTGTGGGAAATTAAACCCGTATTGGTACAAAGTATTTATCATAAAAGCAGGATCAAGTACTATATCTCTGTGATTTGAAATAAAAATGTAATTTTTATTTAAATCAAGATTCTCTAAACCAGTAAAACTAATTCCTGCAGTTGTATCTCTTACAAGGTTTTTAACCAGTATGTTTAGTGATATTTTTTCTCTAAATTTATCAGTAGTTTTAATACCTGCTGTTTTTAACTTTAAAAACTGATATATAAGACTTTCAATAAGCTTATTTAAAAACTTTGGTAATTTTGAAAAATAAGCTTTCCGTATACCTTCAAGAACCCATTTATTACTTCTTATTCTTTCTAAAACTTTAGGTAATTCAGCATCACTGTATGGTCTTATATCATCGAAATCCATTAAGATACACCAACCACCGACTTAATAAACTGTGATCGTTCATATGCTTCAGGATGGCTGCTGTTTTCCCTGTTTAATTTTCCGTTAAATTCTGATATTTTTGTGTATCCTTTTTTATCCATCCAGGTTCCTATCCCTGTGTTTATATCAGAAATGCGGCCAAGCCCATTTTTCATTAGTGTAGAACAAAGTTGAACAGATTTTGCTCCTGCCAGCAAATGCTTAATAGCACCTTCAGAATCATGTATACCTGTAGCAGAAGAAAAATCAGCAGAGACCTCTCCCGATAAGAGAGATATCCATTGTAATGATAAATATATTTCGGAAGGTTCACTTATAATAGGAGATGCTTTAAGTGTCATATTCTCAATATCAATATCAGATTTATAAAAACGATTAAAGAGAACAATACCCTGAGCTCCGTGTTTAGCTGCTGTATTAATAAAATTTCCCATTCCGGAAAAATGATAACCAATCTTAATAGATACTGGTATATTTATATTCTTCTTTACATCATCAAGAATTTTCAGGTAGGTTTCTTCTATTTTCTGCCCACTGGTCTCTATATTTGAAGGAAGAATAAACATATTCAACTCCAGAGCATCTGCGCCAATATTTTCAAAGCGCTCAGCATAATCAGTCCATTGTCCTGGAGAAACACAGTTAACACTGGCTATTACAGGTATTGACAGTGATTCCTTTGCATCCTCTACAAGACCCAGATATTCATCAAGATAGTGATCAGTGCCTGCTGCATTAAAAAAATCATATGCATCTGTATAGGCGTCAAAGTTCATATCACCAATCATTCTGTTTTTATCAAGTGTTATCTGCTCTTCAAAAAGTGATTTCAAAACTACGGCCCCGGCTCCTGCATCTTCACATTTTTTAACACCCTCAAGTGTTGAAGTTAAACTTGAGCTAGCTGTAATAATTGGATTTTTTAGGTTTATCCCCATATAAGAAGTACTAAGATCGGCCATAATTTTCTCCTCAGGTTCCATAGGCGAGCAGGTAAGGTTGCATTGTCGAGCAGCAACGAAGTTGCGACCAGACAAGCTTGCTTCCGGCCAGCCTGATTATAATTATATTTATTTATATCATATTAATCTTTATTATTAAATATTAAAAACAGAAAATAAAGTAGGGGCAGGTCGCGACCTGCCCCTACTTAATTTAAATATTATTCAGTTTATTCAGCATTCCATTTAAGTATTGGCTGTTTTACTGCAAGAACTTCATCCACACGTCTGACAGCAGTATGAAGAGGTGCTTCATGTAGTTTTTCAGGATCATCTACAGCTAACTGATAAATTTCAAGCATTGTATCCACAAAACCATCCAGAGTCTCTTTTGATTCTGTTTCTGTAGGTTCTATCATAATAGATTCAGGTACAATAGAAGGGAAATATATTGTAGGAGGATGATAACCATGATCCAGCAAACCTTTTGCAATATCAAGTGCGGATATACCATATTCCTCTTTCATTTTTTTTGCAGAAAGAACAAATTCGTGCATACAGGTTGTATCATAATAAAGGTGATATGTTTTCTTTAATCGTTCTTTAAGATAGTTTGCATTCAAAACAGCATATTCACTGGCTTTCTTTAAACCATCACTTCCCATTGTAATAATATAAGCATAAGCTCGAACAAGAACGGCCATATTACCATAAAAACCTGCAACACGACCCATAGTATCAGGAATGTTGTAGTCAAAATAGTAACCATCATCATTTTTCTTAACATCAGGAGTAGGCATAAAATCTACAAGACGTTCTGAAACAAGAACAGGCCCTGATCCTGGTCCTCCCCCGCCATGGGGTGTAGACATTGTTTTGTGCAAATTTAAATGAATTACATCAAATCCCATATCACCAGGGCGAACCTTACCCATAATAGCATTCATATTTGCACCATCATAATAGAGAAGCCCACCGACCTCATGAACAAGCTTTGCTATTTCAATAATATCTTTTTCAAAAAGTCCAAGAGTATTGGGATTAGTAAGCATAATTCCCGCAACATCTTCACTAAGCTGGCTTTTTAAACTTTCAACAGAAACAAGACCTCTTTCATCAGCCTGTATTTCCTCTATATGGAAACCGGCTATAGTCGCAGATGCAGGATTTGTACCATGAGCAGATGTTGGAACCAGAACTTTTGTACGATTTAACTCACCTTTTTTTCTAAAGTATGACTTAAAAAATTTCATCCCTGTATATTCGCCATGAGCGCCTGCATATGGCTGAAGAGTTCCCCATTTCATCCCTGTTATTTCGCAAAGACTCTTAGTTGTTTCATATAACATCTCAAGAAATCCCTGTACACTCTCTTCAGATTGAAGAGGATGTATTCCGGAAAAACCTGAAAAATTACCAACATCCTCATTTATTTTGGGATTGTACTTCATAGTACAGGATCCAAGAGGATAAAAACCTGCATCGACACCAAAATTTTTCTTGGAAAGGCTGTTATAGTGCCTTATGATATCTACTTCGGATACTTCAGGTAATTCAGGTACACTTTCCCTTAGCAAAGAAGGTTTGATCTGATCCTTCAGGGGTAAATCCGGTACATCTATATCAGGAAAACGATAACCCGTTCTACCGACTGATGACATCTCAAAAATCAGTTTACTACTCATTTCAATACCCTCTTCATAAGTTCAACATATGCATCCATCTCTTCTTTAGTCCGTTTTTCTGTAACAGCAATACTTACAGCATCTTTAAGATCCGGGAAAAATTGTCCAAGTCCTACACCAGCAAAAATTCCCTGGGATTCCATATCTGTAAGAACTCTATCTGCATCTGGAATGACAAGAGTAAATTCATTAAAAAAGTCCTGTTCTGCAATAGCCTTCAATCCCAGTTCTTCAGTTAATCTTTTATAAAGATAATGAGCTTTTTGAAAGCTTTGAGAAGAAGCTTCTTTTAGTCCCTTCCATCCAACAGTAGAAAGATAAATACCACTGCCCATAGCAGCAAGAGCCTGATTTGAACATATATTAGATGTTGCTCTTTGTCTTTTTATATGTTGCTCTCTTGCCTGCAGAGTAAGGACAAAAGCACGTTTTCCATCAACATCTTTAGTCTGACCGACAATTCTTCCAGGCATTTTACGTGTATTTTTAGTACTTGTTGAGATATAACCAACTGAAGGCCCACCAAAATAGGTTGATAACCCAAAAGGCTGAGTTCCCCCAATAGCTATATCAGCACCCCAGTCTGCCTGTGATTTCAGAATACCCAGGGACATAGGATTACTGGAAATTATTAGAAGGGCTTTATGTTCATGTACAAGATCTGCTAATCCTGTAAGATCTTCAGCCCAGCCATAAAAATTGGGTGTCTGTATTAAAACAGCTGCAACAGATTCATCTATGGTATCTTTTACAGCATCAAGAGAAGTAACATAATTTTCAGTTTTAATCTCTTCGATTTTTACAGGGATATCAGAAAAAAATGTTTCTATTACAGCCCTTGTATTAGGATGGATTGTTCCTGAAACTAAAATACGATCTGCTTTTTTTCTTGTATTTACAGCCATAGTTATAGCTTCACTTGCTGCTGTATGATCATCATAAAGGGAAGCATTTGAAACTTCCATTCCGGTAAGTTCACAGATTAATGTTTGAAATTCAAAAATTGACTGCAGTATACCCTGGGATATTTCCGCCTGATAAGGAGTATAGGCTGTGTAGAAATTAGGCATTTGAAGAACATGCCCCACTACCGACGGAATTATATGATCATAAGAACCGGAACCCATAAAGGAAAGTCCCTGTCTGTTTTTCTGTGCAAGTTCTGTCATGCGTTTATAAACTTCATATTCTGCAATACCCTTAGGTATATTCAGTGGTGTTTTTTGAAGAATCTCTTTTGGAATATCCTTAAAAAGTTCATCAATAGAATCCACACCAATGACTTCCAACATCTCTTTGATGTCTTTTTCAGTCTGAGGTAGGTATGAAAACATTGTTACTCCTTTTCCAGGAATTCTTTGTATGCATCTGCATCCATTAAACTGTCAAGTTCTGATAAATCTGACATCTCAACTGCAAAAATATATGCACCATAAGCATCTGTGTTCATCAGTTCTGAATTATCTTCAAGATCTTCATTAATCTTGACTATTTTACCAGAAACAGGTGAATAAACAGGAGCTGCTGCTTTTACAGATTCAATATTTGTAGCTTCTTCTTTACTTTCAATTTCTGTATCAATTTCGGGAAGTTCAACATATACAATATCACCTAATTCATGCTGTGCATGATCTGTTATACCTACATAACCAACGTTTCCTTCAACTCTTACCCATTCATGTCCTTCTGTGTACTTTAAATCGCCTGGTATATTCATAATTATCTCCTTACCTAAAATTATATATTTTTATAAAAAGGGGTTTTTACAAGTTTTGCTGCTTTTAACTTCCCCTTAATGTCTATTTGTATTTCATCCCCAAGTTTTAATCCCAGATCTCTTTTAATTAAAACAAGACCGCAGAATTTATTTAACATTGGTGATTTAGTTCCACTTGTTACATGACCAACTTCATTGCCATCAAGAAAAACTTTATAACCTTCTCTTGGAATACCTTTATCTACCATTTCACAACCACGTAAAGATCGTGGTATCCCATTTTGCTTTTGTTTAACAAGAGAATCTTTACCACAGAAGTCATCATTTTCAAGATCTATAAAATAACCAAGGTTAGCTTCCAAAGGAGTAATATCCTTTGTTAATTCATGACCATATAAGGGAAGTTTTGATTCAAACCTAAGAGTATCCCTTGCACCAAGACCAATTGGCAGAACACCTTTATCCTTAGTAGTTTCAAGGATATATGACCAAAGAGCAGGAGCATCTTTTTCATCTACATAGATTTCATACCCAACTTCTCCTGTATAACCTGTTCTTGAAATTATACAATCAAGGCCATTAATTTTAAGATCATCTCTAAAGTAGAAGAACTTAATATCATTAACTTCCTTACCTACCATCTCTGCAAGGTACTCAGTTGATTTTGGACCCTGAAAGGCAACTGATGACATGCTTGTAGAAAGATTTTCAAACTTAGGAAGATTTGACTCTTTCTTTACCCATTCATTTTCTTCTGTAATCCACTTATAGTCTTTTTCAACATTAGATGCATTTATAACAAGCAAATATTTACTTCTGTTATATTTATAAACAAGAAGATCATCTACAACACCACCGTCAGGGTAGCACATAGGAGAATAAAGGCATTGATTTTCCTGCATCCCCTTAACATTATTGGGAAGCAGCCAGTTAAGAAATGCCTCACTGGTTTCGCCTTCAACGGTTACTTCTCCCATATGAGAAACATCAAACAATCCGGCGTTTTCACGAACAGCCATATGTTCTGCAATAATTCCACTTGAAAAATTAACAGGAAGTTCCCAACCTCCAAAATCAATTAGTTTTGCTCCCTCATAGGTCCGATAGACTTCAAAAAGAGGCGTTCTTTTTAACATATAATTCCCTCCAGATATAAAAAAACTTATATAGCATTATAGTACATATGGAACAGACAAGTCGATACCTTCATAAACTACAAAAGTCTCAATATCCTGAATCAATTCAATTTTAGATAACTCCTGGCTAAAAAAATCGAGAAGACTGAATCCTTCTGCCGGATGCAGTAAAACATAGGCTATAAGATCATAACGTCCTGTTACCACACTAACAGAAATAACTCCTCTAAGATGACTAAGTTCTTCAGCTTTTGCTCCAAGTTCAACTGTGCTCATTTTTAAAGATGCAAGGATCATTTGATGCCCTGGAAGGGCATCAGGGTTTACCAGCCCGGAAATTTCAAGAACACCATCACTCAAGAGTTTATTTACCCTTGAGCGAACAGTATTCTCTGTAATTGCAAGTTCATCTGCAATTACACTATATGGTTTCCGGCCATCCCTGAGAAGTTTAATTATTGAAAGGCTTGTACTGTCAATTTTTACAGGATCAGCCATTTTTCCTACTAAATTCCTTCATAAATCCAGCTAAAACTTCAACATCGGACTCAGGAACACCATTGTAAATAGAAGCTCTGCAGCCACCGACACTTCTATGCCCTTTTAAAAACATCATTCCCTCTGCAGCTGCTTCTTTTACAAACTGAGCTTCCAGTTCTTCTGAGGGCAGTCTGAAAACAATATTCATTGTGGATCTAAAATCAGCATCTACCGGAGATCTGTAAAAATTATCTCCTGAATCAAGAACATCATAAATAAGCTTAGATTTTCTATCTGCCAGCTTTTCCATACCGGAAACACCGCCATTCTTTTTAACCCATTCAAGAAAAAGTTTTACTCCCCAAATTGTAAATACAGGAGGTGTGTTATACATAGCATTTTTATCTGCATGTGTTTTATAATTAAGATAAGCAGTCAGGTTATCCGGAGATCTTTCCAGCAAATCATTTCTAATAATCATGAATGCTGCACCAGCAGGTCCCAGATTCTTTTGCACACCACCATATATCATAGCAAAATTATTAAAAGGTATTTCCCGGCTCATAATATCACTGGACATATCACAAATAACAGGAGTATTTCCAAGTTCAGGCCATTCTTTCCACTGGATACCGCCAATAGTTTCATTTGAGGTAAAATGAAAATAAGCAGAATCTTCAGATGCTTTCATTGAAGAAGCAGCAGGAAGTGTTGAATATCCACTATCTTTGCCATCAAAAACAACATTAACATTACCTACTTTTTTTGCGTCATCAATGGCTTTTTTTGCCCATGTTCCGCTATTTACATAATCAGCTGTCATGCCCTTACTTAAAAAGTTCATTGGAATCATTGTAAAAGCAAGAGTACCTCCTCCACCTAAAAACAGTATGGAATAATTATCAGGTACTTTAAGAAGATCTTTCATTAAAGATATTGCTTCGTTATGAACGTCATCATATAGTTTATGTCTATGGCTTACTTCTGCAAGAGAAATTCCATTCCCCTGATAATCAGCAAAGTTTTCCTGCATTTCGTTCAAAACTTCCAGGGGAATTGCACATGGCCCAGCTGAAAAATTTAGTTTACGGCTCATATTTTACCTCCCTTTACTAATTCATCAATTATACTATGGGCTTCACTCCCAATTCTTAACAAATTCTCTACACTGCTTGCACCAATATGGGGTGTCATAAAAACATTTTTAACATTTCGGAGAGGACAATCATCATCAGGAGGATCTGTCGGATATACATCCGTTGCATATGCTCTGATCCGACCGTCTTCAAGGGCAAGCTTCATATCTTCAGGATTGATACATGCTCCCCTTCCAGTATTAATAATTACAGGCTTTTTAGTAAAACTATTTATTATATCCTTATTCATTATTCCTTCAGTTTCCGGTGTTAAAGGAAGATGCATGGATATATAATCAGCATCTGCAACAGCTTCATTTAGTGTTCCCTTCATATCAGCAAGATCACTATTTTCAATATACTTATCATAAGCAACAACCTTCATACCGAATGCAGCAGCTCTTTTTGCTACTTCTTTTGATATATTACCTAAACCTACAAGACATAAAGTTTTTTCAAAAAGTTCAGTACGTTTAAGTTCTTTCTTAATCCATTTACCATCGACCATACTGGTATGACCTTCTACAATTCTGTTTGGAACAGAAATCATGTGAGCAAAAGCAAGCTCTGCAACTGCTATGGAGGATGCTTTTGGTGTATTTCGAACAACAATACCCTTACTCATCGCATATTCTTTATCGATATTATCTATACCAACACCACCCCTGATTATCAATTTTAGATTTTTTGCTTTATCAATATATTCCTTATCACAGGTAGTTTTACTGCGAATAAGAATTACTTGAGCATCTGCCATTCTGGATTTATCATCGGTAACCTCTCCAAAGGTAGAAAGTCGACCGGCTAATGAAGAATCAAAAGCATCTGAAATTAAAATTAACATAGAATCCTCCTGCTGTATTTTGTAAATATCGTAATCCCTTCTTAGGTAAATGTCAAATATTTTGTGTATTTTTTATGAAAACAAAAAAAAAGACCAGTATTAAAATACTGGTCTTTGTTAGGTTGAAATTTTGTTTGTTCTGATTAGTAGTTCTTCAATGCCTGAACTTTCCTCAGTTTTTTCATTTGTTTTCTAAGAAGGGCTTTATTTTTACGATTCTTGATTGTTGATGGTTTTTCAAAGTGTTCATTCTTTTTCCACTCTCTGATTATGCCCTCTTTTTCAACCATTCTTTTAAAGCGCTTAATTGCTTTTTCCAAAGGTTCTGATTCATCTATTTTTACGAATGCTATGGGAATCACCTCCTCTCTGACTACTCAGCCGTATAACTGTTCACTATACTCATAATCAAAGAATTGTCAATGAGTCCATTCTCAAGACAGGCCTCCGGGTTTACAGGGACACCTCCAACCCGGAATTCCCAATGCAAATGAGGTCCTGTGGCAAGCCCGGTAGCCCCAAGGGTCCCTATTACAGTATCTTTTGAAACTTTATCCCCAGGTAAAACATAAATTTTATCCATATGAAAGAAAACGCCATACACTCCAGGAAGGTACTCTATTACAATACTGTTTCCTGTAATTATACGACTACTGGATAAAACAATCCTGCCTTCACTACCGGCACATATTTCAGTACCCACAGGGGCTGCAATATCAATCCCACTATGTATGGATTTTGAATTTTTACCATCAGAGTAAATAAAATTTCTACGATCTCCATACCATGATGTAATTATTCCATCTTGAAGAGGAGAAACAAAAGAATTACTACTAAAAACAGATTTATTATCGGAAGTTTCATAAATTTCATGTATAGCTGCTGCCTGTCGGGAAATTTCAGGATCAGTATCTGTTCTTAAGGATGTATTATCATAGTTTAATGAAATATTTTCTTTTTTAAAAAGATTTTGATGTATAAAAATAGCACCTTCTTCTACAGTAACGCCATCCTGGTTCTTAACCCGTAAAGTATATTCACCTGAGCTTAAAGTGGAATCCAGACCTATAAGAGCTGCCTGTCCCTGAAAGTTGTCAATATTTACAGGGAAAAAAATATTTTGGGTTATATATTGATTTGAACTGTTAAACAGCTCCAAACTATATGATTTTTCAGTTTCTGTTATTAAAACAGTAACAACTTCACCTCTGTCAAAACTTGTTTTGTAATAAAAGTTTTGTTCTGCAAAAACCCCTGCAGTAAAAAAGAAAGATGTAATTAGTATAATGTAGAATGATTTCATTCAGTTGACCGTTTTATATCCATAACTGTCAACTGCAGTTTCTCAATATTCTGAAAGTAGTTTCTTCCAAGACGAAAAACAACATCTACCTTCTCACCTGTTGTAAACTCTACATTAACCTTCTCTGCTGCTCTCCAATAGATTGCAGGCCATTTAATAGAACCTGTGTTTACAAGCATCTTTACATGCTGCTGTTCTGTCCGGCCGATTATTTCCATATTCTGTAAAGTTACCTTCCTAAGAAGAAAAATTAAAGGAGGATTCCCCTCTCCGTATGGTTCAAAGGTTTCAACAATGGAAATAATATCAGGAGTCATATATTTTATTGGTAATTCAGCGTCTATTTCCAGTGATTCTACAGTTTTATCGGGAAATACTATATTTTTTGCTTCTTTTGAAAAATCTTTACGTAAGTTTTCCAGATTATCTTCTTTAAAACTAAATCCTGCCGCATAATCATGTCCGCCATAATCTATAAAATATTTTTCAAATTTAGAAAGAAACTGTTTTACATTTACTTTCTTAGCACTTCGCATGGAACCTACAAGATGATCTTCCAGATAAGAAACAACTCCTGCGGGCACACCAAATGTATTTGCAAGACGGGATGCTATAATTCCTGTAATACCTCTGTTTATTTTCTTATCTACTACAAAAACCATTTTTTCATTTAATTCTTTGAAACTTTTCTCAGCTTTGGGTAAAACAGATTTCCATGCTATCTCTCCAAGCTTTTTACGTTCCTTGTTCATTTTTACAATTTCTTCAGCTAATTCTTTTTGTACTGCAGGATCATCTGTTATAAAAAGTTCCGCTGCTTTTCCTGGTTTTCCCAATCTTCCGGAAGCATTAATTACGGGAGTAATCTGCCAGCCTAAATCTGTAGTACCTATTTTTTTCCCTAATAGATTTTGTTTAAATAATAGTTCATTTAAACCAAGACGGGTGGAGTTATTTATTAACTTCATACCATGCCTTAAAAGTATTCGATTTTCATCCTTCAAGGGCATCATATCTGCAAGTGTTCCAAGAGCTACAAGGTCAAGATTATTCTCGAAATTTGATTTCATCAAATCTATTTTTCTGTAAATATATGAATTAATAAGGTTAAGAAATATATCGATTTCTTCAATATTCTTACCTATATATCTTGAAGATCTGCTCTTTTCTCTCATTTCGAGAATACTCATATTTTTTAATTTAGGAAAATTTTCCCAAATTTTAGGTGCAATATCAAGAAGTTCAAACTCGGTATTTTCTCCAAATACTTTCTTTAACATATTTGTCTGCATAGATTCGTCATATACAAGGATTTGTCGATTATAGAGGAATTCTCCCAGACGTGTTTTTTCTATTCTTACTACACCAGGGACAATATTTTCAGAAATTCTTTCTATTTCAACCATATTTACCATTCGAACAGCATCAATTATAAACGTATCGTTTCCAGGTCGAATATTCAGAAGTACAATCTCTGTTTTATATAATTCGTTTGTAGAAAATGAAAGAGCCCAGACTACCTTGGAAACAACACCACAGGCAGCAAGATCCCGAAAAGGATAACAGGAATCATTACTTTTGGGATTTATTATTGCTACTGCAGGAGGGATCGTATCTGCTGGCAGATGGTGATCAATAATTATTGAATCAATCCCCTTCTCTCTTGCATATTCTATTTCTTTATTGTTTGAAATACCACAGTCGACGGTAATAAGAAGACTTCCATCTTCAGACGCAAATTTATCAACTCCCTCCATAGTCAGACCATAGGGATCATTGCCCTCCGGTAAAGACCAGTCAGCATTAATTCCAATACTTGCAAGTCCATTCTTTAGTATTACTGTAGATGTTATTCCATCAACATCCCTATCTCCAAATATTTTTACTTTTTCACCTTCATCCGCAGCCTGGCGAATTCGGTCAATAGCATCTTCCATCTCCTCAAAAAGAAAAGGGTTATGAGTATATCTTAGATCACTCTCAAGGTAGAATTTTAAATCTTCAGCTTTTGTAATTCCTCTTCTATAAAAAATAGAAGCTGTTAACAAATCAATTCCATATCTATCTGAGAGCTGTTTAACTGAATCAGCATCTATTTTCTTTTTATTCCATTCCATTTTTTATCCTATTTACTAGTTTATCTTTGGTAGATTAAACCCTTTTTCAAAGTATTCAGGGGATATTCAACTATGCCCTGAACCATAGCAATCAATATACGTTTTAGTCCATCTACTGATTTACTGTCCAGTCCAATATTCATGCTTTGTTCAATTTCCAGCTTAGAACTATATTTTAAATATTTTAGTCCTCCTTGTGAAAACTGGAACATATCACCTTGATTTTTACATCCGGAACAAACTACTTCATTTTTTCGTTCATCAAACAAAACTATTTCAGACTCTGAAAAGCTTTTTTCACATCTTGAACAGTTATTTAGATCTGACTGAAACCCTGAAATTTCCAAATATCTCCAAATAAACTGAATAAGAATAAGATTTTGTTCATTATTATCTGCCCTATTTAAAATAACAAGACTCTTTGCCAATAAGGGATATACTAACTGAGATTCACCACCACCCGAAAAAGACTTTAAAACAATTTCTGCCCAAAAGGAAGCAATATAAAACTTCTTAAGATCAAGTCTTATATCAGGAAAAATAGTTTTCTGTTCAATTTCAGAAACTTTATAATTATCCTTAACCGGATCAAAATACAGATATAGATATAATAATGAAAAAGGATCTACAAGTCCTGAAAGCTTGCCTTTCCCTTTACCTGCACCATAGGCCAATGCCTCAATAATTCCATGCGTTCTGGTTAAGCAGGTTAATCCCTTATGCAACTCACCAATTCTTCTGCTTCGCAGAATAATACTATCAGTTTTAATATTACGATTCATTTTAGGCTATGATAAGGTAAGCTTATTAGCATGTACAGTGTAAATTTGAATTGTTTTTATTATGTACATTATGTTTATGAGTTTTTACATGTTTTTGTGAAGATTTTAATGAAAAAGCGTAAAAAGCTTTAATATTTTAGTTGCTCTATCCCAAAAATATCATTATTTTACTAGCGTTGAAGATTATTGTCTTATTAATAAAATACCAATTAACAAATACCAAGAGGATTTATGCTCGAGAAACAAATTATTCCTGTAGAACAGTTACTGCCTAATAAACTTTTTATTATTCCATTAATAGGAAAACCTATTTTCCCGGGAATATTCACTCCATTAATTATTGAATCGTCCCATGATCTCGAAGTAATTGAACTGTCTTTAGCCAGTGATAATATGATCGGACTTCTTCTTGATAAAGAAGATTCTGATGAAAATGCAGTTACAGAATCATTGTACAGCATTGGAACTGCTGCAAAGATAGTGAAAAAAATAAATCTGCCCGATGGTGGAGTTAATATATTCATATCGACCTTAAAAAGATTTAGAGTTAAGAAATTTCTTTCCGATACCGGTCCAACAGTTGCAGCTATAGAATACCTTGAAGATGAAAATGACAAAACACTTGAAGTTAAAGCTTTAACCAGGTCNCTNTTATCTGAAATGAAACAATTATCTGAAAACAATCCTCTTTTTTCTGAAGAGATGAGACTAAATATGGTTAATATTGATCATCCTGGGAAAATTGCGGATTTTATTACATCAATATTGAATACAGACAGGGAAGTACAGCAAAGAGTTCTGGAAACCCTGGATGTTCAAACAAGAATGGAAGATGTTCTTATTTTTATAAAAAAAGAACAGGAACTTTTAAGAATTCAAAAGAAAATACAAAAAAAGATAAACGAGAAAATTGAAAAAAGCCAAAGGGAATATTTTCTTAAAGAAGAACTCAAAGCAATTAAACAGGAACTGGGTATGAACGTTGATTCAAAAACCAGTGAATTTAACCGCTTAAAAGAGGCTATTGAAAAATTTAAGTTTAAAGGCGAAGTTAAGGAACAGGTTGAAAGGGAACTTGATAAGTTTTCTATGATGGATCCTAATGTTTCCGAATATATAGTTACCCGAAATTATCTTGATACTATAGTTTCATTACCCTGGAATAAATCTGAACCAAAAGATATTGATCTGGAAATTTCTAAAAAAATCCTTGATAAGGATCATTACGGTCTGGAAGATGTTAAAGAAAGGATTCTTGAATATTTAGCGGTTAGAAAATTAAAAAAAGATACAAAAGGATCAATCATATGCCTCGTAGGTGCTCCTGGTGTTGGAAAAACATCTGTAGGTATTTCTATTGCCAGAGCACTGGAAAAGAAATTCTTTCGCTTTTCTGTGGGAGGAATGAGAGATGAAGCAGAAATAAAGGGTCATAGAAGAACCTATGTAGGAGCAATGCCTGGTAAAATAATTCAAGGTCTTAAAATAACAAAAACCAGTGATCCTGTTTTTATGATCGATGAAATTGATAAAATGGGATCTTCATATCAGGGAGATCCTTCATCTGCATTACTGGAAGTTCTTGATCCTGAACAGAATTTAGCATTCAGGGATCATTATCTTGACATACCATTTGATATTTCAAATATTCTGTTTATTGTAACAGCAAACACACTGGATACAATTCCAAGACCTCTTTTGGATAGAATGGAAATTATAAGATTATCCGGATATATCGAAGAAGAAAAAATTGCTATTGCAAAAAAATATCTAATTCCAAAATCACTTAAGAAGTCAGGTCTAAAAAGAAAAGATATTCGCTACCACAAATCTGCTCTATCCGCAATATCTGTAAATTATGCCAGAGAAGCTGGTATGCGAAATTATGAAAAAGCCCTGGATAAAATACATAGAAAAATAGCCAAGAAGGTGGTTCTCAAGGAAATTGAACCTCATTTATCCTAAATTCAGAAAACCTGGAAAACTATATGGGAAAACCTAGATTTAGAGAAGAAGAAATTAAAAGAATTACAAAACCAGGTATGGCAGTAGGTCTTGCATGGACCAATTTTGGTGGTGACACTCTCCTTATAGAATCTATCAATATTCCAGGGAAACCAGGAATAACCCTTACAGGACAAATGGGAGATGTAATGAAAGAGTCTGCAAATATTGCCTTCTCCTATGTAAAGCACATTGCTTCTAATTATGATGTTAATCCGGATTTTTTTAATAAAAATACTATTCATCTGCATATTCCCGAAGGAGCAACTCCAAAAGACGGNCCNTCTGCAGGAATTACTATGGCGAGCACAATTNTNTCTNTAAGTTCCGGNAAACAGATNANAGANAATTTNGCCATGACAGGNGAACTNTCTNTNACAGGNCAGGTTCTTCCNATTGGCGGGCTGAAAGAAAANACTATTGCAGCAAGNCGNAATGAAATNAAAACAATCTTAATTCCAGATGCAAANTCAAGAGATCTTGAAGAAATTCCGGAATATATACGAAAGGGTATAACTTTTCATCCGGTAAAAACCATGGAAGAAGTTATANAGCTNATTTTTTAAGGAAATAAAAATGGAATTACTGGCTCCAGCTGGAAATATTGAAAAACTATACTATGCCTATAAATATGGTGCTGATGCTGCCTATATTGGAATAAAAAATTTCTCTCTTAGAGCAAAGGCAGATAATTTTTCACAGGATGAATGGAATAAAGTAAAAGATATTAAGGGAGATAAAAAGCTATTTGGTGCTCTTAACATTTTTTTCCATAATGCAGATCTTAAAACTCTTGAAGAAAATATTGATTATTTAAAACTCTACCCTTTTGACGCATTTATTATTAGTGATCTAGGGGCACTGCCAGTTTTAAGAAAACACTTCCCGGATATTCCCCTTCATCTGAGTACTCAGGCTAACTGTATAAATAAAGAATCTGCAAAAGTTTATACAGACCTTGGATTTCGTCGTATAATTCTTGGAAGAGAAACACCTTTAAATGAAATAAAAGAGATAAGGGACTTTCTTCCCAATATTGAAATAGAAGCATTTGTTCATGGAGCAATGTGCATTGCATATTCAGGCCGTTGCTTTCTTAGCAAAGAGATGTCTGACCGAAGTGCCAACCAGGGTGACTGTGCCCATTCCTGCAGATGGAACTACCGGGTCCTTGAAGAAAAACAACGCCCTGGAGAATATATGCCTGTTATCCAGGGAGAAAACTTTACAACTATAATGTCTTCCAAAGATATGTGCCTTATTGATCATCTTGATAAGTTTAAAGATGCTGGTGTAGACTCCCTTAAAATTGAAGGTAGAATGAAGTCTATCTACTACGCAGCTGTTGTTACAAGAGCCTATAGAAAGATGATTGATTCTCTTGAAGGACAGAAAATAGAAAACATTGAAGGGTTTAGAGAAGAACTTTTTAAAGTAAGCCACAGAGAATTTTCTACTGGCTTCTACTTCGGGAAAGAGGAAATGGACGAAGTAACTAAAACAAGTTACGAGCGGGAATATACCTTTCTTGGTTCTATTGGGAAACAGCTTGGTCCCAATAAGTTTGATCTTATAGTTAAAAATCAGATAAAAACCGAAAATGAACTGGAATATATTGGCCCGGATGTTTTATTCCTGAAAGACAATAACTACTCTTTATTTGACAAGGATAATGAAAAAGTAATTAAAGCTGATCATGGTAAGGTTTATACTCTGGAGACAAATCTGCCAGTTAAAGAGGGATATATTCTAAGAAAAAAAACTTAGAAAATCTTTGTATTTGATGATTATGTATATGTTTCATCCTCCTTTGACTTTTTTCTTTTATTAAATCTTTTTCTTACATTTTTATTGAATTCAGATAGATCCGCTAAGGCATTTTTCTTGTGTATTTCATGTCGTATTTCATGAATTTCCCATAGGGTTTCATCTTCTGTCTTTGAATAATCATTTTTATAGGTTACCATATTTATATCCTCCAAATAATTCAAGAGAGCCAATTTCAATTAATCCTAAATTTCTTTTCTGATTAATTTCATGTATTTTCCGTATAGGATTAACACTTACTATATGTTTAAAATTCCAGGACGCCAAACAGTCTATATTGTTAATGACCGCTGCAGCTATATGTAAAGCATCCTCTGGTTCACTTTTAGGAATAGCACCTCTATTCATATATTCAACACTTAAATCGTAAACATCCTTTGTTATATCTAAAACAATCCCATTATATTTATCAATAATATCAAGGATTTTATTTCTCTTTAATTCATTTTCCAGGTTATTAATTTCCTCAAGTGTTAAAGTTGATACATAAATTTCATAATTATCAGATTCAATTTCAAACCATTTTTGAGTTACCAACTGTCTAACAGGCTTAGAATTATCATAATAAGCACTGGGGATAGATGTATCAAGATAAATCCTAGTTTTCAATTATTCCTCCCAATAATAAACAATGTGATTATTATACCACATATTAGACTGAGGATTAATAAAATTCTTTAATTAAGAAAAAACCGGTACAAAATATATTGTACCGGTTTTAACCATTTAAAATCTAAATATTCTTAATCAACTATATAATGTGCTTTCATAAAATCCAGATCCAATTCAGGATAAACAGGATATTTAGTAACGAGATCTTTTACTCTTGCCTTTGCATTGGCAACAACTTCATCAGAAATATCAAACTTTGCCTTGCTAAGCTTACCTTCATTTTTACCCTTCTTAATTGTAGAAGGTTTAGCATTCTTAATAATGTATGCAATAATGGAAGCAATTTCCTTCATATCGTCTGTAGTCATTCCAAGAGTTGTGGCTGCAGGAGTTCCAATTCTAAGTCCACTTGTGTACCACGGACCGTTTACATCAAAAGGGAGCGCATTTCTGTTACAGGTTATATCACACTGCCGCAGAACAGATTCTCCCTGTCTTCCATTTAAACCAGTATCACCAAGATCTACAAGCATCAAGTGATTATCAGTTCCACCTGTGGCAATTTTTAAACCCTCTTCCTGAAGGGCCGCAGCAAGTGCCTGTGAATTTTTTACTATATTATGAGCATATTCTTTGTATTCAGGTGTATCTACTTCAGTTAACGCAACTGTCTTTGCTGCAAGAATATGTGGAAGAGGTCCGCCCATTACAAGAGGACAAGCCTTGTCCATAGAATCTTTAAACTCATTAGTACAAAGAACAAGCCCTGCTCTTGGACCTCGAAGTGTCTTATGTGTTGTAGTTGTTGCAACATCTGCATAAGGAATAGGATTATACTCTCCAGTCAT
>JGI24023J19991_10000415_pt1 | contig 33234 bp, 32 predicted proteins | sample Cruoilmetagenom1_FD_19991 | JGI IMG/M metagenome (IMG submission 19991)
TCTACGCGATTATGTCATAGCTCCAATATGAAGACAAGCATATCATCAGCGTAAATGTTCCGCCCATTATGATGAAGCTGTTGAATTATTTATATAGCGGTAGAATTACTGTATTAGTTTACTCGTGAAATGCGATCGCGCTCGCTCGCTATAGGAGTTAAGCGTGCTGCGGGGTTCCTTTATATTATAAGGATAGATTGCCGCGCAAACTTGCACTCAGATCCATGGGCAGGGAAATTTCCGCCATCATGGGGAGGTGATCCGAAATGATGGTTGCCACCGGTGCGGCGAACGCTGTTTTGATGCCTGCGCTCAACCATATATGGTCATAAGGCTGGCGCGGATTCCAGCTTGGAAAAGTCAGGTATTCGCCGACGGAATGCAAACCGAGCGTTTGCAGGGGCAGGAGGATTTCCTCATCTTTAGGGCTGGTGTTAAAATCTCCCATCAAAATCACATGACCGCACGGTTCCAGAATATCTCTGATATAATTAACCTGCGCATGGCGGGCTTTGCGCGTAAGCGATAGATGGACTGTGGCGATCCACAGGGCATGCGGAGGGGTGCCGATGCGTGCCAGCATGGCACCCCTTCCGGGAAGGGGGCCGGGGAGGGCGTGATATTGGACTTCTTCCAGCCTGAACCGGCTTAACAGACCCAGGCCATGGCGAAACAAACTTCCGAGCCGACGGTTGGTCTGGATGGCTTGATAACGAATGCCGGTTAATCGGGACAGTAGTTCCACTTGATTGACTCCGGCTGTTCGCCGGCTGCCGTGATCGATCTCCTGCAGGGAAACGATATCGCAGGTGGCAAGGAAGTGGGCGGCGCGCTTCAGATTCCACAGCGCTTGCCGGTTTGGCATGATATGGCACCACATGCGTGATAGATAATAGAAATAGTGGGGCGTATGAATTCCCGCCTGCGCATTGTAGGTGATCAGCTTCAAGGTCAAAGGCTCAACCTCGGATTGGGCGGAACTAGTCATGCATTATCCTGCTTGCATAGGTGGCATGAGATGATGATAAAATTTTTTGCTTTCTTTGCCAATTCTTGGATTCTCCCATATTTATATATATTATTACCGTAATATTTTCATTAGCAAAGTTCAAGAGGTTTGCGGTTTATGACTACATTAACCGATGAGAATCCGGATATTCTGAATGATTTGAATGTTGTCGCCCAGGAAGTGTTGATTACCCCTGAGGCTATAAAAAAGCAAAGTCCGCTTGCCCGTGAGTCGGTTATAAGGGTCGGCAAGCATCGTAAGACCGTGGAAAACATTCTGGCGCGCAGGGATCCGCGTCTGATCGTGGTCGTGGGTCCGTGTTCGATCCATAATACGGGTGCAGCTATGGAATATGCCTGGCGTCTGCATCGATTGGCTGAGCAGTGTCAGAATAGCCTTTTTCTGATGATGCGGGTTTATTTCGAGAAGCCGCGTACCACGACCGGATGGAAAGGGCTGATCAACGACCCTTATCTCAATGATACTTTCCATATCGAGGATGGATTGCTGCTGGCCCGTCGGCTTTTGGTGCAACTGGCGGAATTGGATCTGCCTGCGGCGACTGAGGCGCTTGATCCGATTGTGCCACAATATATTTCGGATTTGATCGCCTGGTCCGCCATTGGAGCGAGAACCGCTGAATCTCAGACGCACAGGGAGATGGCAAGCGGATTATCGATGCCGATCGGTTTCAAGAATACTACCGACGGTGATTTGGATACAGCCATCAACGCTTTGTTAGCGGCGCGCAAACCGCATAGTTTCCTTGGCATCAATCAACAGGGGCGGACAGCGGTGATAAGAACCCGCGGTAACCAATTCGCGCATATCGTCATGCGTGGCGGCGCCAAGCCCAATTATGATTCGGTTAGCATTGCCCTGTGTGAAAATCGCTTGCGAGAAGCGCAAATCCCTGCCAATATCATGGTGGACTGCAGTCACGCTAATTGCAACAAGGATGCGTCATTGCAGCCACTGGTTGCTGAAAACATTATCAATCAAATAGCTGAGGGCAATCGCTCTATCATAGGTATTATGCTGGAGAGCAACTTGAAATGGGGCAGGCAGAATATACCTGATGATTTATCCCAACTGGAATATGGTGTCTCAATCACCGATCCATGTATCGATTGGGAAACCACTGAAGATCTGCTGCTTCATCTGGCTGAACGATACGAAAAGGTTCTGCCCACGCGCTGAACGCAAGGAATTAAAGATATGACAGCCCATGAATTTGAATTTACCGCTATTGATGGTGGTGTGATGAAACTTTCAGATTATGCAGATACCGTTTTGCTGATCGTTAATGTCGCCAGTCGCTGTGGTTTTACGCCGCAATACAAAGGATTGCAAAAACTGCACGACCAATATGGTGATAAGGGTTTCAGTGTGATCGGAATTCCATGCAACCAGTTCGGTGCTCAGGAGCCGGGCAGTGAGGAAGAGATCAGGGAATTTTGCAGCACCCGTTTTGGCGTGACTTTCCCTATGACCGCCAAGGTTGATGTCAACGGACCAAACCGGCATCCTTTCTTTGCCTGGGTAGTAAATGAGAGTGATCCGGCCGGTGATATTCGGTGGAACTTTGAGAAATTCCTGGTGGGCAAGACCGGAGAGATCCGGCAGCGATGGCTTTCTCAAACCCGATTATCGGATCCGGATGTGAAACAGGCCATTGAGCAAGCGCTATAACTTCATTTTAAGCGACAACCTGCTAAGGAAGCTCTGAACAAGTCATGAACTCGGTTCTTGCGTCCTGGCCACAGCTGCATTGTGGTAAATCTTCGCCATAGCTCTGCTAACCCGCGCAATTCTCGCCTCGAATTTGCGCATAATGAATTACCCCTGAGCTTCGTCCATGCTTGTTCAGAGCTTCCTTATGATGATAAGGAACCTTCATAAACATATTCTGTGGCTCCGCTCATCCAGACCGTTTCACCCTGACCGTTCCAGTGGATATCAAGAGTACCGCCGGGTAAATGCACATGGACATCCGGCGCCAGTTTCCCCAACCGCCTTGCGGCAACTACAGCAGCACATGCGCCGCTGCCACAGGCGGGGGTTTCGCCGACGCCTCGTTCATAGATGCGCAATCGGGCGTGGTGAGGATCGCAGATTTCCAGAAATTCTACGTTGGTGCTTTCGGGGAAATCGGGGTGTCGGGCGAGCAGGGCGCCAAGGCGTTCAACGGGCGCGGCTGTTACCGATGGCACCAGAAGCACGGCGTGGGGATTACCCATGGATAACACGGCAATGCTGCACGGTTCGCCATCGGCCATAATTTCATAGGTGATCGCTTCGTGGTCGGCTATAAAAGGGATTTTTGCCGGGGCAAAGACAGGCTCCCCCATATCGACCCGGATATACCCTTCACTGGAAGTTTCCGCAGTAATGATTCGGTGCGAGGTTTCCAGTTTCAGATGCTCGTTGCGGCTCAAGCCCTGATCCAGGATAAAACGGGTCATACAGCGTATGCCATTGCCGCATGACCCGGCCATTGATCCGTTGGCATTATAGATATGGATGAAAAAGTCAGCTTGTGGTGATTGTGAATGATCTGCAACAAGAATCTGATCACAGCCTACACCCCAGCGCCTTCGGGCGATGGATTGTGCCCAGGCGCTATTATGGTCGACCTTTTGCCTGATGCTTTCGACGATCACGAAATCATTGCCCAGCCCATGCATTTTAGTGAATTTCATGCCCATGATGCAGTTCAACCTTTGGGTTTATCGAAACGACCGCTGATTAGAATATGGCGATCGCCGAGGCACTCGATGTTTAGAAATGTCCAGTCCATAGCTGACAGCTGGGCTTTGATTTCCTTTTCGGTATAGGCTGCGTGCAAGGAAGCTGAAAAATCTTTTGTCAGGATGTCCGGCGCTGCCGTGCAGTAATGACGCACCAGTTTTCCCAGGGTCGAGGCATTCCGGGGACGCCGCAGATCCATCACGGCGACTGCGGCGCCCGGAGCCGCGAAATGCTTGATGCAGCGCCAAAGATCCATAGGATCAGCCAGATGATGTAAAACGCTATTACTGATGATCATATCATAATGGCGCGAAGGTAACGCTGGGAACTCAGGTAACTGAGCATGCAGCAGGTGAACGCGTTGATCGAGTCCAAGCGCCTTGATGCGTGAACGCGCGGCCGTAAGCATGTTTTGCCCGGCATCGAAAGCATCGATATGGCTGTCAGGATAAGCATGGGCAAACCGGGTGGTTACGTCGGCAGGACCACAACCGGAATCAAGCAGGCGTGTGGGTGATAAAGTGGGAAAACGCTGCAGGCAGGCATCGACAAAACCCTGATGGGCTGCGCTGAAGTCGGCTGTGCTGTAAGCATACACTTGTTCGGCCGTATCCATCAATTCCGGTTCCGGAAGGCGCATGAGCGGGCTGTCAGGGCGCATCAATAAAACCAACCTGTTTTCAAAGAGAGTGAACGTTGCTTTCCGCGTGCGCGTTGCCGATATCGGATGAAAAACGGCGCCAACAGAAACCTGCAACATCCGAACAGGGCGTTTCCTATTGCTGTAAAAGCAGACCATCCCCCGATTGGAGTCAAGTTCGATGTGAAGAGCAGGAAGAATGGGGAACTGCGCAGGAATTTTATCTCATCCACATTATTTTTCGACTATGGTTTTCGGAGAATGTTGCATTTTCACTGGTTGAGGGGTAGATTCGGGACGTTTCAACTGGTTTCGGACCAGTTCCAGATCCTGCTCATCAAGAGTTTCTTCCTCCAGCAGTTTTTGGGCAGTCTGCTCAAGCAGAATTCTATTCTCGTGAAGAATATGTGATGTCAGTTCAAAAATCAATTGCATCTTTTGCCGTACAGCCTTATCGATTTCCAGGGCGGTGGATTCACTGTAATGACGCAGACCCTGGCTGTATGGTTCATTGCCTCCTAAAAAAGGGGATGAGTTCTGGTCTTCATAATGGACAAAACCCAGACGCTCATCCATACCGTATAGCGTGATCATGGAGCGAATAATGTTGGTGGCTTTGGCCAGATCATCGCTGGCCCCGGTGGATAAATGATTGAAAATAATTTTTTCGGCGGCTCTTCCGCCAAGCAGGACGGCAACCTTGTTTTCCAGTTCATTCTGGGTCATCAGGTAACGATCCTCCGTAGGGCGCTGGATGGTATACCCGAGGGCGCCGATACCGCGTGGTATGATCGAAATTTTGTGCACAGGATCGCTGCCGGTCAGGCTCATGGCTACCAGCGCATGCCCGGACTCGTGATAGGCAACCATGGTTCTTTCCTGCTGGTTGAGAACCCGACTGCGGCGTTCATGACCGGCTACCATGCGCTCGATGGCCTGATTGAAATCGTCCATGGTGACATTGTCACCGCCACGACGTGTGGCGAGCAACGTGGCTTCGTTAGCCAGATTGGCCAGATCAGCGCCGCTGAAGCCAGTGGTCAGCGCGGCTATTTTTTCTGGATCAGCATCATCCGCCAAAGGCAGGTGGCGCAAATGAACATGCAGGATCTGTATTCTGCCTTTCCTGTCGGGGCGATCCACCAGCAGTTGGCGATCAAACCGCCCGGCCCGCAACAGGGCGGGATCGAGGATTTCCGGTCGGTTGGTGGCTGCCAGAAGGACAATCCCCATGGTCGTATCAAAACCGTCAAGCTCGGAGAGAAGCTGATGGAGGGTTTGCTCCCGCTCGTCGTGTCCGCCCATCATCGGAGAAATGCTTCGCGATTTTCCCAAGGCATCGAGTTCATCAATGAAGATGATTGAGGGAGCCTGGGAGCGAGCCTGTTCGAACAGGTCCCGGACTCTGGCTGCTCCAACGCCGACGAACATTTCCACGAATTCCGAGCCGCTGATGGAGAAAAATGGAACTCCGGCTTCTCCGGCAACGGCACGCGCCAGTAAGGTTTTTCCCGTGCCGGGGGGGCCGACCAGCAAAACGCCCTTGGGTGGACGACCACCGAGACGCCCGTAATCTGCGGGATTTTTCAGAAACGACACAATTTCCTGGAGCTCTTCCTTGGCTTCATCAACGCCAGCGACATCATCAAAGGTGACTTTAATATCCTTTTCGACAAAAACTTTAGCCTTGCTTTTCCCGATAGTGGCAAATCCACCGAGACCCTGCTTTTCGGCCATGCGTCGAATAATAAACATCCAAAGGGCGAAAAACAGCAGTATCGGGACCATCCAGGATAGAATTTGAGTCAGCCAGCGATTTTGCACCACGCCGGCATAAATGACATCCTTGCCCTCCAGCATTTTGACCAGTTGTGGATCCACGCGCGTGGTTATAAACCGGGTTTTTCCTTCGTCGGTCGCTTGTTTGAGCGAACCATGAATGTAATCACCATCGATATGGATTTCTTCAAGTCGTCCCTGTTCCAATATTTGCTGAAATTCGCTGTATGGCATACGTTCTATCTGTTTTGCCTTGTCCCATATATCATGCAGGAACAAGACGCCGAGCATGGCAAGGATGATATACCATAAATTAAACTGATGCTGTTTCTTCATAGGTCCTGTTACTTCTAAGGTTCAAACTCTGTTTGTCATTATAAGGTATGAGTGAATATAATTAACTCATTATGTGATAAATACCCAGTTTGATGCTTGGGGCGTTGGCGTGTAATCAGAGAAGTTGACCATGAATTTTCCAGGTAAATTGTCAGATTGCGGGTGTTTGTGTAAACATGGGCATATGCATGCCCAATAATGGAAAATATATGCGAGCTGTGCAGATTGTCAGAAATCACCGGGTTGAAAAAAATAACACCCGGCGCTTAGATGAGAAGGAGCGATTGAAGGTGTCCTTATTTCGATCGTTCATGACGATATCGATGGGGATGTTTGCCGTTTTTCCGGTTCGCGCCTTCGGTCCTGAAACTTTGGTTGCCGCCGGCATCGATCATACCATCGTGATCATCGAGCAGGGACGGTTGATGGGTTCTGGGAGCAACCAGTACGGTCAGCTCGGGGTCAGTTCGGGCACCGGCAAGGCGTATTATGCCATTCCGGCAGGCGGCGAATTGTCCGATATCCGCAAGGTGTCTGCCGGTTGTGAATATAATCTGGCGCTTGATGGTCAGGCGAGAGTATGGTCATGGGGTCGTAATGAAACATTTCAGCTGGGTCACGGACTCAGAAGCCAAGCGGTGCCGCGACAATTGGAATACCTGCCCGAATCCGTGGTTGATATCGCGGCTGGATGCTCGTTCGGGATGGCCCTGGATGCTGATGGCAACTTATGGGCCTGGGGTGAAAATCGCTTTGGCGAGCTGGGTGATGGTTACATAGACAAGCGCTATATTCCCTGGCCAGTGCTCCAGAATGTCAAGGCCATGGCGGGTGGCTATGATCATGGACTGGCTGTTCTAAGCGATGGCATGGTCATGGCGTGGGGACGTAATGATGATGGTCGCCTGGGCGATGGTGGTTGGGATATTCAACTCAAACCGGTCGCCGTCAAGGATTTGACGAATGTGATTGAGGTGGCGGCAGGGGCGGAGCATTCGCTGGCTCTGGATGCCGATGGCAGGATCTGGTCATGGGGAGAAGGTGATAGCGCCCGCCTTGGCAATGGCTCCGGGGAGGATCGCAATTTTCCGGTACAGGTTCAGGGTTTGCCGACTATCCAGCAGATTTCGATAGGCAGCTCGCATAATCTGGCCTTGGATCACACGGGAAGGGTCTGGGTTTGGGGCGCCAATGATTTTGGTCAGGCTGGAACAGGTACAAGTGAACGTTTGATCACCGAACCTCGTATGCTTGCAACTCCGGAAGATGTGGTTATGGTCGCTGCCGGTGCTTCGATTTCCTTCGCCGTAGCTCGGGATGGAGTGGTGTGGGGATGGGGTACTGGTGAGGCCGGAGAACTGGGTAACGGCGGCTCCGGGACGCAAACCACACCGCTGCCCATGATAGGAGTTAAGGCGGATGTCAGTCTCCTGGGTACAGGTAAGCTCTGAACAAGTCTGAATGTTCAGATTCGAGGCGTAAATTGCGCGTAATAGCAAGGCTATTGCGAAGATTTAAAACTATGAAGCTGGGTCAGTAGGGACGCAAGAACCTGGTTCATGACTTGATCAGAGCTTACCTGAGAGATTTTCGAAAAGCGTGTCTCAATGCAACAAGGCGACGCCTTTGATCTGAGCAAATAACAACTGTTTTGGCTGAATGTTCAACTGTTGTATTGAACGGCGGCTGGTCCGCGCCAGAAAGTGCCGTTCAGGGCATGCGGTGGTTTGCAAGCGTACCAGATATTCGCTTCCATCAACGGGCTTGAGTTCTGCCACTATGACGGGCAGTATATTGAGTATGGTAGTATCCTGATGGCGTTGAAGGGCAAGGCTAACATCCCGGGCCCGGATACGCACGCGCAACTGGCTTCCAGTTGGCAGACGAATGCGCGGCACCCGCAACCCGCCCCAATCGAGTTCAAGCCAGGTCAATCCCCACTGGTCTTTATGGGAACCGACACGTGCCTTGAACACGGAAGCCGTGTCCGTTTGCATGGTCAACGGGCAGCTCAAGTCGCTGAAAGCCTGTTCGGCGGGCGCCGAGTAAGCGATCGATCCCTGATCGAAGATCAGAACATGATCCGCCAGACGCATCAGTTCATCAAGGCTGTGGGTGACATAAAAGGCTGGTATCGATCCGAGCCTTTGCATGGCTTCCAGATAAGGCAGCAGTTCTCTTTTGCTGAATTCATCAAGTGCCGATAACGGTTCATCGAGTAGCAACAGGGAGGGATTGCTGACCAGCGCACGCGCCAGCGCCACCCTCTGGCGTTGTCCGCCGGATAATTCATGCGCCCGGCGCGTCAGAAAAGAACTTAAACCCATCAAGTCGATGGTCTCATCCGGTCTGATAACATGCTCGGCTGATCGGGGCGCGCGCTTCCAGGCATAATCGAGATTCTGCCTGACATTCAAATGAGGAAAGAGCGTATCTTGCTGGAAAACGCAGCCGACCCCGCGTCGATAAGTTGGAATAAAGCACTTGTGTTGATGATCCTGCCACAACTGGTCACCAACTTTCAACCACCCTTCCGCACGCGCAAAACCTGCGAGACAGCGCAGCAAAGTGGTTTTCCCGGAACCGGATGGCCCATAAAGGCAGGTCACCTGAGGTCTGGGAACAGAGAATGAAGCGCGCATCTCAATCGAACCGAGGTCCAGACGTAGATTGGCGGAGATAGTATCTTCGGTCATATTATCGTGATAGGGCGACGATCCAGGCTGTTTACCGCCAGCAGAAGGAGAAAGGAAGCGATCGCCATGAATCCTGCCAGAATATGCGCCTGAGTGTATTCGATAGCCTCCACATGATTATATATGGCAATGGATGCAACCTCGGTTTCTCCGGGGATATTGCCGCCGATCATCAGCACGATGCCGAATTCCCCAAGCGTATGGGCGAAAGCCAGGGTGGCGGAGGTCATCAGGCTGCGGCGTATCAGGGGGAGACCGATGCTCAACCATCGGTCGAGAGGTCCGGCCCGCAGGCTGGCCGCCATTTCCATATAACTTTTTCCGAGGCTCTCGAAAGCGCTTTGCATCGGCAGTACCACAAAAGGCAACGAGAAAATAAACGAACCGATGACCAGTGCTTCGAAAGTAAAAGCCAGGGTTCCTCCAGTGAGGCGAATCCACAGTTGACCCAGTGGACCCGAAGCGCCCATCACCAAGAGTAGATAGAATCCCAGTACCGTGGGAGGAAGCACCAGAGGCAATGCCACCAGGGATTTGATGAAGGGCTTCAGTGGCCCTGCCCGGAATGCCAGCCACCACGCCAGGGGCAAGCCTAAAAGAATCAGTAGCAGGGTGGTGACAACAGCCAGCCTCAAGGTGAGGAGGAATGGCTCAGGATCAATCGGCATCATTGCTCGATGTCAGAGGGGCGCCGTAGCCGGAGGCGATAATGATCTCGAGAGCTTCCTGAGAGCGCAGGAATTTGAGCCATTGTTCTGCTGCGGGATTGTCCGCGCCATGGCGCAAAAGCACCGCCTGCTGTTGGAGTGGCTTATACTTATCATCGGGCACGAGCCATGTCGATCCAGCACCCCCTTTTACCTGGGAAAGGGCCACAAAACCCAGGTCCACGGCACCGCTTGAGACCATCTGGAAGGTCTGGCCAATGGAATGGCCGCGGATGAGTTTGGCGGACAATTCATCCCATAAATTCATGTGCTTTAGCACTTCACGAGCCGCTTCTCCGTAGGGCGCCACTTTCGGATCGGCGATAGCCAGACGGGTAAAAGTCCGGCTTTTTAGAATCCCCCCATCTTCGAGCGAGGGTTTATCCTTGGGAGCCCAAAGTACCAGACGACCGAAGGCATAAGTGAAACGGCTGCCGGGTAGCGTCAGTTTCTCCTCTTCCAGAAGCCTGGGCCGCCTGCTGTCGGCGGAAAGCATGACATCATAGGGCGCCCCCTGGCGTATCTGGGCATAGAATTGACCACTGGGGCCATAGCTGATTTTCAACTTATGCGCAGTGCGTTGTTCAAAGCGTTCCTGGAGCAGGGGCATGGTGGTGGCAAAATTGGCAGCTACCGCCAGACGCGCGGTTTCTGCATGGACAGGTTGGGCAAATATCCAGATCAGCGCAATCAGCAGGACAAAATGTCTGGTCGAAAACATGGAATATGTTTTTAATGGGTCCATGTGTTTCCTTTTTGTCATAAGGTATGTGTATTGAGTTAATCAATCCTCGACCTGTTACGAGGCGAATTAAATAGGTAAGATATGGCTTTGCGGAAGCCGCATTCTTCAATGATAGAGGGAGCAACAGTTTGTCCATGAGACAACAATTATGGAATGGAACTCTTCACTAACGCCTTCGTGATGGTTTCGCTCCGCTGGTCCGTAACGTCCATAATCAGTGCGTTTGCGTACCGCCAACAGTCAGCTTGTCGATGCGCAGGGTGGGCTGTCCCACTCCGACGGGAACACTTTGACCTTCCTTGCCGCAGGTTCCGATGCCCTCATCAAGTTTCAAATCGTTCCCGACCATGTTCACCTGTTTGAGCACCTCGGGTCCGTTGCCGATCAGGGTGGCACCCCGGACCGGGTTCTCTAATCGCCCATTTTTGATGCGATAGGCTTCGCTGGCAGAAAAGACGAATTTCCCCGAAGTAATATCCACCTGACCTCCACCAAACTGAACGGCATACAGACCATCCTTCACCGAAGCGATGATTTCTTCGGGTGATTCGGCGCCGCCCAGCATATAGGTGTTGGTCATTCTTGGCATGGGCAAATGAGCAAAAGATTCACGCCGACCATTGCCGGTGGGTTGGCTGCCGGTCAATCTGGCATTGAGCTTGTCCTGCAGGAATCCCTTGAGAATGCCGTTTTCGATCAACACTGTGTTTTGGGTAGGCGTTCCTTCATCGTCGATATTCAATGATCCGCGTCGTTGGTCTATGGTGCCATTATCGACAACCGTACATAAAGAACTTGCGACTTTTTCGCCCACTTTACCGCAAAAAGCGGAGCTCCCCTTGCGGATAAAATCGCCTTCGAGCCCATGGCCAACAGCTTCATGCAGCAATATCCCAGGCCATCCAGGACCCAGCACCACCACCATTTCTCCTGCCGGAGCTTCGTCTGCCTCAAGATTGACCAAAGCCTGGCGCACCGCCTCTTTGGCGTGATGAGCGATAAACGCATCATCCGCCAGGCGATCAATGGTGAAACGGCCACCACCACCGCTGCTGCCTTGTTCCTTACGACCATTGCGCTCTACGATCACGTGGACGCCCAGTCTGACCATCGGGCGTATATCCGCTGTCAGGACGCCATCGCTGCTGGCAATCAGAATCAGATCCTGGACAGCGTTCAAGCTGGCCATGACTTCACGCACGCAAGGATCGGCTGCTCGGGCGATCTGGTCGATTCGCTGGAGCAGGCGGATCTTGTCTTCGGCCTGGAGCGTTGAGATAGGATTGTCAGAAGGATAAAGGCTATGTTTGACGGGAACATTGTGAAGGCTTCCAACCCGGATGTTTTTGCCGTCTGCGGCGATAGCTCTGGCCGAATCAGAAGCCGAAAGCAATGCCGGCAGTGAAATATGATCCGAATAAGCGAACCCCGTTTGTTCGCCGCTTATGGCGCGGATGCCTGCACCTTGGTGTATATCGAAACTTCCGCTATTGATTCTGCCATCTTCAAGCATCCAGCCTTCGTGCATGGATGCTTGAAAATAAAGATCGGCATAATCGATATGTTTTTGCGCCACCCGGGTGATGATTTTTTCGACAGCGCCCCAATCCATATCGGCCGGGGTCAAAAACCGTTCTTTCGCCAAATCCAGCACAGTATGATTCATTTAGCCGACATCCTGTAATTTTCTATGTTCGAGGCAGGGGAAGCGTGTTCTGATGTTGTGCAGATATTCCAGATCCAGATTGCCGATAATGCATCCGGAACCGCGCTTCTTCTCGGCGATTACCGTTCCCCAAGGGTCCACGATCATGCTGTGGCCCCATGTTTCCCTGCCATTGATATGATGCCCACCTTGCGCCGAGGCTGCCACATAACAGAGATTCTCGATGGCGCGGGCCCGGTTCAGAATTTCCCAATGCGCCCGCCCGGTGGTGGCGGTAAAGGCTGAGGGTATTGCAGCCAGGACCAGGCCAGATGATGCCATTTGGCGAAACAATTCCGGAAACCTCAAGTCATAACAGACCGCCAGTCCCATGGGACCAACCGGCGTATCGACTACGGTGGGATGGTTTCCAGCCAGGATAGTGGCGGATTCGGCGTAAGTTTCCTGGCTGGCGGGAAGTTTGACATCAAAAAGATGGATTTTGTCAAAACGGGCTACCTGCTGTCCATTTTGATCAAAAACCAGGCATGCGGCCGCGATTTTATCCGCCCTGTCCGTAAGGATGGGAAGGGTTCCGCCGACAATCCACATTTGATGTTTCTGCGCTGTTTCGGCAAGAAAGTCCTGAATGGGTCCGGTGCCGTTCGTTTCGCCTACCGCCAGCTTATCTTGCTCATGATGGCCCATGAAAGCGAAATTTTCCGGCAGAACTGCGATTTCAGCGCCCTCAGAAGCGGCTTGGCTCAACCAGTTCCCTGCATCCATCAAATTGGTGGAAACGTTGGGTCCGGATGCCATTTGAATGACAGCTACCTTGTGAATGTTTTTTTTGGGAATGGTCATGACACAGATCGCATGGTAAAGCCAAGGATTATATATTATAAAGCAATTTATCGTTTGCGCCGCACTGAACAACCCGGTACTAATGATTGTTTTCAGGGATCAATGCAAACAATGCCCTTTGATTCCAGGATGGACGCTGATTGCATCAGAGAGGAATCAAGGGGAGTTGCAACCTGTCACATCCCATATAATCCAATCTTATTTTGGCTGCCAGGGCTTGTACAAGTCCGTAACCATAAATCTGATCTCTTCTCCAGGCTCCCAGATCACGGGCTGAATGGTCAAGAGCCCGGCGGACATCACGGGCGCCGCATTGCGGGTGATAACTCCAGACCAGGGCGGCAATGCCACTGACATAAGGTGTCGCCATGGAAGTTCCCTCCATGCGTTCATAGTTGGTGGCGCTAATATTCAATTCTGCCATGATTTCATCAGGCAGATTCCTGAGTTGTTCGCCTTGTTCAAGAGTGACTCCAACGACGGGTATATCAATTTCGGTTTCGCCAAGGGTGCCGAGCAAAATACCTTCTACGTTATTGATAATGATCGCGCCTGTGCCGTTGGCATCCTGACAGTTGAGCGCTTTTTCGGCAAAAGTGTTTTCGCCTCGCGTGATTAGACATAGTTTGTTCTGTGCTCCCTGGCATAGTTCGAAACCAGATTCACAATCGAATAACGCGGCTTTTACTTGAGCATAAGGCGACCCGGCCATTGCTTGCGCCTCAAGGGGATTTTGATCCAGTTCTGTAGAAATGAATGCGGTCTGCCCTGTCCCCATGGGTATGGAAGAAAGAATCCCGACCCCGGGCGCGGCCAACTCGATATACCCGTTTTTCTGGGAAAAAACCGCCCGCTGATTGTTGTCGTCCACTGCGGTGACTGAAACGACGCTGGTATAAGAGGCCGGATAGGATGGGGTTCCTTCCGGTCCGTCATTTCCGGCGGCGGCAATAAGCAGCATGCCGGATTCATAGGCTTGCGCAAAGGCTTCACGTTCGGCATGATCCGACTCATCTCCGCCGAGGCTCATATTGACAATATTTGCGCCCATGATTTGGCATTCTTCAAGTGCCTGGATTAGATCTCCGCTGTAGATCCAATTGTTCACGACTTCTTCGCCATTTTCATCGATTTCAGGCTCGCGTTCTCCAAAAACCTTGACGATATGAATCTGAACGTTATCGTCAGGCAGGACGCCGAGCGCGCCTTTCTGATTGTCGAGAGCCAGGATGATGCCTGCCACATGCGTGCCATGATGGGTTTCATCGTCATACCAGTTTCCGCTTCCGGAATCGAATGATCCGTGGACGAGAGCCTGGGGCAGGTCTTCATGATTCAAATCATAACCTGAATCTATAATGCAAATGCTTTTGCTTATTTCGGAGGGTCTGACCAGATCGGTGACTTGGGTTTGTATGAGCGCTGCAGGTATGATCTGACCTGATCCCGGTATTTTTTGGGATTTCTCCTGTTCCGGGGCGTGGGTGAAGGGCGCTTCCCGGATCAGCATGGGGTAACGTCTGACTTCTTCGTCAATGGTGATAATGCCCGGCTCGGCGGTCAATGCGTGAGCCTGGCTTTTGGTCATGCGCACCGACAGCCATGNATGCATTTTCATTCTATGAATGACACGAATTCTGTTATCCTGAATAAACCTGGTGACGATTTGCCTGTCCGATGATTCATAGCGAATCAGGTAACGGCGTAGATGTTCATTCGCGGTGACGGAAGATGGGCTAAACCCGGATATGCCAACAATCAGGGCTAACAGGCCTGAACCAGAGCGAAGTTTCATGACCAAGCCTCCATGGAGATAATGTGCCTGTATTTGGCAGGTTGAAAATCTGACAGCCTCTCCGTCCTAAAACACGGAAACTCCCGGCATCACCCAAGCAGGCTGTTGAAAAACCATTGCACTTGCAAATTCTTCGTTAAAAACAGGCTCCTTATGCTCATTTACACCGTGTAAACTCCGCTTTGCCGCCTGTTTTTGCCTCGACTTTGCTACGCTCATAACGTTTTTCAACTACCTGCCAGGGAACCTCTGATCCATTCATGAGCTCGGTTCTTGCGACCCTTATGTCCAGCTTCCGGGTTGACTTGAATCATTGATTGGGTTGGAGTGATCTTTTTTTTTCAGAACATCATCCCAATGCTTTCCGGATTCCAGCATCCGGTTCGCGAGTTCCCGGGTTTCTTTGGCGATCGTTTCATGGTCTTTGTGATCTGTGACCTGAAATGGTTCGCAGTAAAGAACATCAATGCGTGAGAATAACAAGGGTATAACGAAACGATCCCATGTTTTCAGTTGCAGGCGGGGTTTGACTCTCATCAAAATGGGTATGATCACGCATTTTGTGGTTTTTGCCAGATAAACAGTTCCAGGTTTGGCATTAAAGCGCGGCGCTCGCGGACCATCAAGGGTCATTGCCAGTGAGAAGCCTTGGCGCGTAGTACGAATCAGATCGCGCATGGCTTTGAATCCGCCCCGGCTCGAGGAACCGCGAATAGCCTGAATGCCGAGTTTTTGCAGCAGTTCAGCGCCAATATCGCCGTCCCTGCTTCCGGAAACCAGAAAACTCAATCGCTCCGAGGCAAAATGGGAAAAAATAAAAGGGCAGAATTCACCATGCCATGTTACAAAGATGATGGGAATACCTTGCGCTTTTTTTTGTTCGACAAAATGACGTTGGTGATATTTTATTCTGTGTGTGGTTGCCAACAAGCGTATCAGCGTGTAACCCAGGCGAACAAGCAGTCTTCCAGGCGGTTTTCTTCTGTCCATTATTCGATCACATTAGATATATCGTGAACTTGTCGAAAGGGTAGTGTACCACAGCCCCGAAGATCGAGCCGGCTTTTGGCCTTAAGTGCTTGAACCAGACCATAACCGAAAATCGGGTCTTTGCGCCAGTCACCCAGATCCAGGGCAGTTAGTTCCAGGACGCGGCGGATATCGCGGGCATCACACTGCGGATGATAACTCCAAACCAGGGCGGCGATGCCGCTGACAAATGGTGTCGCCATGGAAGTTCCGCCCTGACGTTCATAGTTGGTAGAGATTACTCCAAGGCTGATAACAGCTTCATCGGGGAGGTTCTCAAGCTGTTCTCCCTGAATCAGGCTAATACCGACGACGGGTATATCAATCTCGGTTTCGCCAAGAGTGCCGAGCAGAATGCCTTCCACGTTATTGATAATGATCGTGCCCGTGCCGTTGGCATTCTGACAGTTAAGAGCTTTTTCGGCAAAAGTGTTTTCGCCCCGGGTAATCAGGCAGATTTTTCCCTGCGCGCCTGCGCAGATATCGAAGGCTTGATCACAATCGTAAAGGTCGGCTGTAATTTCGGCAAAAGACGATCCTTCCATGGCTTCCGCCCGGATGAACTTATCTGTGGCGTTGCCCGCTTCGGAGATATAAGCAGCGGTGCCGGTTCCCATGGGTATGGTGGACAGAATGGCTACACCCGGAGCGGCGAGTTCGATATTGCGGTTGACCTGTGAAAATTCGGCGATTTGATTGTTATCATCCACCGCGGTAACGGAGATGACGCTATCATACGAAGCAGGATAAATCGGTTCGCCAGTCGGACCATCGTTCCCGGCCGCGGCAACGAGAAGAATGCCCGCATCATAAGCATGAGCGAAGGCAATGCGTTCTGCGTCGATGGCGCCTTCGCCGCCAAGACTCATATTGACGATATCGGTTCCCATGGATTCGCAAACCTCAAGTGCGGCGACCAGATCGCCACTGTAAGCCCAGTTATCCTCACTTTCCTCGTTGTCCTCACTGTCGGCGGGTTGGTTTTCGCCGAAAACCTTGACAACGTGAACGCGGATTCCCCCGTTGGGAATTACGCCAACTACGCCGATATTATTATCCAGCGCCAGGATGGTGCCAGCCACGTGAGTGCCATGCCCGGTTTCATCTTCATACCAGTTGCCGCTGCCAGGGTTATTGGTGCCGGAAATATTGTCTGTGGGCAGATCTTCATGGTTTAGATCGTAGCCTGAATCAATAATGCATATGCTTTTGGCCGTTGCGTAGGTTTTGGGTATTTTCGCAACCTGGGTTTGTTCCAGGGCGATGGATTCCATTTGTGCGGGTGCAGTGGAATCCTGCACGGGAGTTGCCCTTGGAAATAATGGATAATGGATTGTTTCGTTTCCGCTGGTGTCGGGGGGAAGGTCCATAGGGTAACGTCTGGCTTCTTTCTCGACAGCATGAACGCCGGGGTGCGAAAGTAGCCATTGCGCCTGAGAGGCAGTCATTCGGGTGGAGATGGGGTGTTGCTTCATTCTGCGCAATATACTGATACGTTTTTTCTGCAGAGCAGCCATGATAGCGTTGTGATGGTCTGCTTCATATCTAACCAGATAGCGTTCTACCGCTTCCTTTCCTTGCGTCGGGGATATCGGGCTGATAAATCCGGCTGTTATGATGGAAATCATGACGAAAAACCGGCTTTTTTTCATGATAGACTCCAGGTTTTGAATCCTGTATTTGCTGAACAATGGGGGTGTTGGCAGATGCGGGATTACAGGATTGGGTGTGAATGTCTGAAGAATTTAGTTAGAATGGTTGCTCGGCACAGTTGTTTTGCAGGGTTTTACAATTTTATACCTTATTATCACCGATTCAAGCCTGCGCTGAGGGTCATTATAAACCATATGCCCTACTGAAGCCCAATGGAATGACCGCCATTCCCCGCGCATTAAAGGGATGAATTTGACTTCCTTTTTGAAATGGTGTCTGAAATGATAGCTTATGAACTGATTATCAAGGGCTGTTTTCTTGGCTTCAGCATAGTTCTTTTTATGCTGATTACGGCTTTCCAGGGCATTCAGGATCCTTCCAGTATAACGATGGCAGCCGAGAAGGCAATTGGAACAAATCTGAGTATCGATGGCATGGGTCGCGTTCATGTGAAAGCCGCCCCGCTGGATTCCAGGCTTAGATTACCACTGTGTGCTCAGCGTCTGACCACCGGCAATATTGCATCGAACATTGTATCGGCCGGTCGATACAATGTTCAGGTTCGGTGTGATACCGGTCAGCCATGGCGATTGTTTGTCCCGGTAACGGTGGAAGTTTTCCAGCCTGTAGTGGTCACCAGAAAGCCACTTATGCGTGGAGATACGATTCGCGAAGATGATGTGATAATCGTCGAGAAATCGGTTTCAACCCATACAAGGGTTTATTTCAGGGACGTGTCTTTGGTCGTTGGAAGGGTCGTCAAACGAGGCATGGATGCTGGAGAAGTGGTAAACGGCAGACAGCTTGAACCGGCTTACCTGGTGCAAAAGGGAGATGAGGTCGAAGTGGTGGTCAGGAAAGGCATGATTCGTGTTTCCATAAAAGCGCGAGCGCTTGACGATGGCGAACTCGGGGAAATCATATCAATCTATCAAAGCGCGAATAAAAGCATGATGGATGTAAAGATCGTGGGCGATGGCAAAGTTGAACCTGTGGGGCCAGCCCGGCCTGCGCGGCGTCGTCCCTATTGAAAATCCCGNTTGATCAATATCCCAGGGAGTACAATCACCTTCGTTCCGGAATTNATCAGAAGGTTCTCTGGTCTGAAGGGGTTTGAGATCATGGTAAAATTAAACTAGCATATTTGATAGCATATTTGACTGGGAGTTAAAGTCATCAATGCTTAAGGTCGCTGTTTAGTACCAAGGGTTATGCTAAATTACCGTCGAAAACTTGCAAAGCCGATGTAAGGTTCTGATATTATGAAGATAAATTTTACACCCAGCATTGTTAAGGCGCTTGAGCTGGAGTCTAAAAGCAGTGCTTCGAGTCGTTCAGTTTCCAGAGGAAGTCTGGGCAATAACTCCGCGGCTCATGCTTCGGATGAAGCAATAACTTCCATCCAGGCTCTGGCTGAATCATTACGCTCGGAAAATCCGGTCTTTGATAACGAGCAGGTAGCAAGGTTACGTCAGGAAATCGAGGCAGGTCATTATCGTATCGATTCATTTGGTATCGCGCAAGGGTTTCTGGAGGACGTGGATTGGCCTTCGTCGAGCGATCAGGCTTGAAGGTGGGATGTGGACAAGAGAGTCAACTGGCTGCTGGAAACACTGGACAGACTAGCGGAATTGCTTGATACGGAATATGCAGCCATAATGAGCGGAGATCTGCAAAGTTTGCAGGCCATCAATGAGCTTAAAGCCAGTACGTTTGACGAACTTTCGTCGGTCGGAGCGGTGGATGTAAGCCAGGGTGTTTCCAGTGGCGAAGATGGGTGTGTTGAATGGTTTCAGGATGACCGGATTTCTGGAAAGCTTACTTGGTGTCGTGGGCTGAATGAGAGAAACGGCAGGTTGATCGGCGAGCGCATGAGCTACATCAGACGAGCACTTCCGGTTTTGTGTGGCGTGCGTCAGGAAGGGCGCTACAGTCAATCAGGGAAAGTCTATTGAAATTATTCCGGTTCGTGGTTCGTGTTCTAAGCAGTTTTTCGCTCGTGAATTTTTTCGGTGATATGTTATGAGCATGATGGCGGAGCAGGATATCGGTACCTATTTGAGAGAGATCGCTAAAAGTCGTTCGCCGATTTTTGTGAATGCCAGTGCGTTTGGAGGCCGGATAAAAATTTTTCTTCTGGGCATAGATGAAGACAAAGGAACTTTTAAATTCTCTGAACCGATAGGCTATGATAAAAAGCTTCCTTTATTGACAGAGCCAATCTATGTCAGCTTTGCCGCCAAAGACAAAGTGGGAGAGGAGATGTTTTTCCAGAGTCAATGTCAAGGCGGAGTCGATGGCGTCTATCTCGCCGATATCCCGAAAACTATAGCGCGTAGTCAGAAAAGAGAATGGTATCGCGCGCTGGTGCCTGGGCACATTGAGTCTGAGGCAGCTTTCTATCATCAGGGTCAATGTTTCGCCAAGGGTAGGATTGTGGATATATCCGTTACGGGTATCGGGGTGATACTCGGTGACGAGTATCAGGCAAAAGCGGCGTCATTGCAGGGGCAGACTTTAAAGGTAACGGCATTTATTGACGGATATGTTAACTTGAGCGCTATGGTGCTTCTCAATAGTGTATTTCGAAAAGATGGTCAATGGAGAATTGGGGCCAGCTTTGTGAATTGGGATCCGGTGGCTGAGCGTAATATGGAGCAGGTCGTGGCAGCGCTGGAGCGATTAAGCCTAAAGAGTAAAAACCGGTGATGTTTTAAGCTTAAAATCCAGGTGCATGATCATGATCATACAGCCTTCTACCTTTATATTGCCCGATGGGCGGCTTGTACCCGAAGGTGCTGGGGCGCTGCGGACTCTGCAGATCGGTGAAGTTGTGCAGGCATTAGTTTTATCACGCACAGATGGCGGCGTGGTAAAACTACTCATTAACGGCATGGAAGTCAGCGCTCAAACAGGGCTTGAGTTGAGGCAGGGTCAAACCATGCAGCTTGAGGTTCTGCGTGGAGGTCGGTTGCCGCTCATGAAAGTCGTTGCGGAAGCTGCGCCTCAATCGTTATCGGCAATAGCCATGCGAACCATGCTGGTGCGCCAGCAGCCAGTGGCGACATTGTGGCCGAAGTTGGAATCTCTTGTCAGAAATCTTCAACAGGTGGCGAATCAGTCATCATCGGGGCGCTTGCGTTCAATGATACTTCCTGTGGTTAGAGAGGCTGAAGCATTCATCGAAGGAATGGCCGCGGCCCGAGGTCGTGATGCTTCTTCCTTGCGCACGGCTGTGCTCCAGAGCGGGGTTATGCAAAGCAAGCATGGGCTGCGTCATGGCAGGGATGCAACGGCGTCAGACACGAGATTGCATCTTTCCAGGCTGGTGAGTCGAATTGATCAGGTGCTATCGCGCGCCAGCGGTGGGCGAAATTTGTTCAGTAGTTCAAATGCCAAGATCGCTGCCGGGCAGAATGTGAGAGGCTATGTTGTTAGTTCGCAAGGACTCATCCGTGCCAGTGCGTCATCTGATATGGCGCCAAGAACAGGTGATTTTCTTCCCAGGGTGCTTTCGGGCGGAGCAGTAACTGACAGCCACGGCGGCAATGTATCCTCAGCCCGCGGACTCATGGTGTTATTATCTCAACTTCTACAACCATTGGGAATGGTTTCGCATTCACAGGTTCTGGCTGCCGAACGCTCATTATCCTTTCTGCATGGCCAGGAGGCTGCTTCGCCAAAGACTCCCCTCCAGGGGCGTGCTGGCGAAGCGAATAGTCAGGGGCATATATCGAAAACGACTGGGCAAGCCGACTTCATGAATATGATGCGTGAGTTGCGGGAACATTCCGACTCATGGCTGTCCAGAATCGAGTATCAGCAATGGCGGTCTGTTGCTTCTTCTGGAGACAGAACGAAAATGGTTTATGTGGATCTGCCGGTTCAGACGGAGCAGCATGGTATTGTCTTTATTCCTATGCGTCTGAGCCATAGAATGGATGATGAAGTATCCGAAGGCAATGATAGTTATAGCAGCGACTCGGGTTGGGGTGTTCGGTTGGAACTTGACTTGGGTCCATTAGGCGAGCTTGATGTGCATGTGTGGCAAAAAGGCGAAAAAACAACCGTGACTTTCTGGGTTGAAAACCCTGGCACAAGATGGTTAGTTCTTAGCCGCGTGGAATTTCTGGAAGCCAGCATGAGAGAGAAGGGTATTGATATTGCGGATATCAATATACGTTCCGGGCAGATGGGTGAGCGCCAGGAAGTACTTCCCATGTCTGGGTCTCGGGGTTTGATGGATATAATGATCTGAAATGCTTTTTTGTCATTGTTTCTGGTTATCCGGAATGAAATATGGAAGATAAATCCGGAGGGGATGGTGTTCTTGAGGGTGAAGTTTCATCCGTGGCAGTAGCTTTGCGCTATGATGGAGCATCCGTCCCGGTGGTGGTGGCCAAGGGTCAGGGTGAGGTGGCTCGGAGAATCATCGAACTGGCTGAAGAACACGGGGTTCCTTTAAAGGATGATCCGGCCTTGGTCGGGCTTCTTTCTCAGGTCAGTCTTGGTGATGAGATTCCGGAGTCGTTATTTATGGCGGTGGCGGAAATACTGGCCTTCGCCTATGCTTTGCATGCAGATGAGCAGTGAATTTTTTACTGCCAGGTATTATGATAGAAAAATGGCCTGTCGGCATGAAGGGTGGAATTTTATGTCGCGCGGTCATGTTTTGGTGCAGAACCTTTAATCATAGTGGTATAGTTCATTGCAACAGCTTTTAACGCATATAATAGGGATGATGCCTGCGAAAGGTGTCGGAAAACTTATATGGTGTTGCACCACTATAATATATGATTAATAATGAACCTGGTTTTTAGAGTCGCGAGATGGTGTGGGGCAAGTTTTTTGTATTGTCGCAGTTGTGTGCTTGCACTGATTGGCTTAGTCATTTGCCATTCAGGTGTCGAGCGAGATTTGAATCTTTATAATCAGGGTTGGTTGTTGGAAATCGTTTCCGGACTGTGAATCCCACTTGAAACCGGGGTGTGTTTCTGGATGAAATGTATATAATGCGGGGTGCAAGGTGCTTATACAAAGGGTAAAAAAGGTTCAATATCATGGCTGAAAAATTGAGCGGGGGGGCGGGTTCGCTGCCGATTGGAAAATTGTTGCTATTGCTTATTCCGAGCATGATCATTAGCGTGGTTGTGGGAGGGTTTCTGGTTTTGTATTTAGTTGGCCCGATGGAAAGTGGAGGTAGCAGTTTGCTTCCGAAGAGCGCGCAGCATGATAAGGCGAAGAAACCGATCTTTTTCACTCTTGAACCAATATTGGTAAATTTCGTGGATGCGAGAAGAGCGCGTTTTTTACAGATCAAGATTCAGCTCATGACTTATGATAAGAAAGTTGAGGAAATATTGAAAGAATATGAGCCTGTTATTCGCAATGATCTTGGTCTTTTGCTTGGCGACCAGAATCAGGAGCAGCTTGCGACCAAGGAAGGGAAGGAAATTCTGCGTAAAAAAATTCTTGATACGGTCCAGCAAATCTTGCGGCGAGAAGTGGGCATCCCGGGCGTGGAAGATGTGTACATCACAGATATGGTCATGCAGTAGTTGACTTGATTGATTAGAGGGTTTACGTATGGCTAATGGTGATGACGACAACAACAAGGATACTCAGGCATCCATCGATGCTTTTCTGGATAAGTACCTGGGTCAATCAGAGGATCCTAAAAGTAGTGAGCGCCTGAGCACTCTCATTGACAAGTCTTCAGAGTATATGGCTGGAGAAGTGTATGATTTCAGGCATCCACGGCGACCGCCAATGGTGCGTTTGCGCGAAATAGATCGGTTAAACAGCCGACTGTCGCGTGATATCGCTGATAGCCTGTTTAAATTGCTAGGACGCTCAGTGCGGGTGACTGAGAATAAAGCGCCGACAAGAAACGAAGATGAGGGGGCGGGAAGTCTGATAGAAACCATGAGTTTCAAGAGCTACCGTGGATCATTGCCGAGCCCCGATGTATTCGTGACATCAAGGATTCAGCCATTACGGGCTAATGCTTTACTCTATATCAATGCCGATACTATTAATGCCTTCATCAACACCTATTTCGGCGGAACCCATGAGCGAGCCAAGGGCGTCGGCGGAGACCTTGGCGTCGAAAACAAGCAGGGTCGGTTCAGTTTTACGCAACTGGCGATGGTGCGCTTGTTCGCTCGTGTGGTGACTGATGAGGTGGCTAAAACATGGAAGGGCGTTTTGCGTCGTCCTGAGATCCGGGATCGGTTCAGGCTGGAATATGTCAGCACCGATCATGATCCAAGTTATCTCAATATAACGGGAGACGATGAGATCGTGGCAGTCAGTCGTTTCCAGATCCGGGGTGACCTTGATTGGGGCAGCGGGTTCCATATCGTTTTACCTTACAGTTTCCTTGAAGCGGTGCGTGAGGACATTGAGCATGGTTTGCTTGAAGATCGCACTGGTCTTGATGAACAATGGAGCACTGTTTTAAGACAAGATGTTCTGAAGTCGGTCGCCAGTTTGCGCGTGCCTCTTGTTGAACGGCAGATATCACTTGCAGAAGTGGGGGAATGGGACACGGGTACAGTCATTCCGATCGACATGCCCGAGAAAGTGGTTGGAATGGTGGAGCAAGTGCCGGTGATCGAAGGGCAGTTGGGGCAGGATAAAGGCAGGCGTGTGTTAAGGGTGGCTCGTATACTTGATGAAGCGTTCCATTCATGAGTCTGTATTCAAATGGATTTCCATTCGGTTTTTCATTGCAGGGAATTAGTCAACTGTATGATGATGGGATTTTTTTAGGGAGCGGGGATGATGGAAGATAGTAATCAAAATGCGAATGGAGCGGATCTGAAGAAGGAAGGGTCAGTCAAAGACGTGGAGTTTTCCGAAAACGAAGAAGTGCGTCAGACTGTCTCTGAAGGCATGCCAGATCAAGAAGTTTCTGATATTCTCCAGCGAGTGTCGGATGTGCCAGTGACTCTTTCCGTTGAAGTGGGTCGCAGACAAATGACCATTGAAAGGCTGCTGCAACTCGGTCAGGGGTCGGTGGTGGATCTTGAACGCTTGGCGGGTGAACCTGTGGACGTGCTTATCAATGGCATCCTGATCGCGAGAGGTGAAGTGGTTATGGGTACCGACGGGCGGCGCTGGGGTGTGCGGATCAGTGAGGTTCTTAGCAGGCCTCAGCGATTGCGCATGCTGGTTTGACGTGAAGATAACGAAAAAGCAATCATATATGCTGAGGCTTTCGTAGTGTGGGATGCTGGATTATACGTATTACGCATGATTTTTAGTCTGGCTGCCGTATTAGCGCTTTTTTTTTGTTGGTGTATTATGTGCGGCGAGGGATGCATTTGCATCGGCCGACTTCTGGGTCCATCCAGATTGTATATTCGGTTCCAATAGGTAGAAATGAGCGCTTATTGTTGGTCCAGGTGGCGGGGCAACAATTTCTGGTAGCAGCAGGTGGCGGTCACATCAACATGCTGCATGTTTTTGACGGGAAGGTGGTTGAAGAGGATGTCGTTGCAGCAGACGCGCTGGATAACCGGTTTGAATAATATTAAATTTTTGAGACAGGGCTGGTTGGCGCGAGCAATCATTCTTGCTGGTCTGATTTGCCCTGGTGTCGTGCTGGCCCAGCCTGCAATTGAATTGCTGACATCCGCCGGTCCTCAGGGGGAACAGGTTTATACGGTCAGTCTGCAAGTGCTGGCCATGATGACGGCAATGGCTTTTTTGCCGGCGGCGCTTATGTTGACTACGGCATTTACCCGTATCGTCATTGTTCTGGCGATTTTACGTCAGGGGCTCGGGACTATGCAAGCGCCTTCCAATCAGGTGCTCATAGGTGTGGCATTGTTTATGACCATGTTTATCATGCGGCCGGTGTTTGAGCGCGCTTATTCAGATGCCATTGAGCCGTATATAAACGAGGAAATCAGCGTGCAGCAGGCATTGAAAACGGGTGTTGAACCCTTCCGTGAGTTTATGCTGGGCCAGACCAGACAGGCGGATCTGGATCTTTTTATTGAATTGTCGCGGGCCGAGTTAAAGGATGATCAGCCGATCCCGTTAACCATGCTGATACCTGCTTATGCCACTAGCGAGTTGATGACTGCTTTTCAAATGGGGTTTATGATTCTGCTTCCGTTTATGGTGATTGATCTTGTAGTGGCCAGCGTGTTAATGACCATGGGTATGATGATGCTCTCGCCAATGTTGATATCATTTCCTTTCAAGCTGATGCTGTTTGTGTTAATTGATGGCTGGTCGCTGGTCATGGCGACGCTGGCACAAAGTTTTTACTGACGTTGGACCAAACTAAAACTTCTAAAAACAGACTTTTCTGGTCTGAAATGGACAGGGCTTCAATATGACTCCGGAAATCGTGTTGCAGGAAGGGCAGAGAGTATTACAGGCGATTGTCTTGCTGAGTGCTCCTATTATGGGGACGACATTGCTTATTGGTGTGTTCGTTGGGATGTTGCAGGCAGCCACCCAAATTAATGAAACAACCATTAGTTTTGTCCCGAAGTTAATGGGGCTGGCAGCGATTATGTCTCTGGCAGGCGGTTGGATGCTGCGTTATCTGGTGGATTACACCATTAGATTATATCAGCAGATTCCCGGACTGATCGGCTGATACCTTCGTCGTGCCTGTATCGGTTGAAGTACTTTTGGCATGGATGAGTGCTGCGGTTTATCCGCTGGCGAGAATCTCAGCTTTTTTTCTGTCCTCTCCGCTGTATGGCGATGGATTGGTTCCTCCTCGCGTTCTGATTGCGCTGACACTTGCAATTACTGCTCTTTTAATGCCGACATTGATTCCTTTGCAAGTGCCTGATCTTTTTTCACTTCCGGGTTTGTGGGCGGTTGTTCAGGAAGTCATTATTGGTGTCTGGATGGGGTTGGCGCTGCATTTCGCCCTGGCAATATTTTTACTTGCGGCTCAAATGGTGGGGTTGCAGATGGGGTTGGGATTCGCTCAGTTGGTGGATCCTGTCTATGGTGGCCAGATACCGCTGTTAGGTCAGTATTATCGGTTTCTGGTCTACCTTCTGCTGCTGGCCTCAGAAGGGCATTTGGCAATGATCAGAACGGTGGGATTCAGTTTTGAACGAATACCTATCGGGACTTTGCCGGGTATCAACGCTGTGGGGGAAATGATTACGTTAACGGGAGGGATTTTCGCAGGCGCCATCCGTGTGGTGTTGCCAGTGATTATCGGGCTATTTCTCGCTAACTTTACTCTGGGAGTTATTACCAGAGCCGCGCCGCAGATGAACATATTTTCGGTCGGTTTTGCATTCCTGATACCGCTGGGCTATCTGATGTTGCTGTTTACTCTGCCGCAGTTATATGTCCATGTTCAGGAATATTTTGGAGAGATCATGTTATATATTTCCGGATTGCATGGATCATAGACGATTATGGCTGAAGATCAGGATTCCCAGGAAAAAACCGAACAACCAACTCAGCGGCGTCTCGAGGATTCACGCAAAAAAGGTCATGTCCCAAGGTCAAAGGATTTCAACTCTGCCGCATTATTGTTAACAGCCGGCTTTGGTTTTCTGCTTGTTGCGCCTGGCGGCGTCCAGAAGCTGGCGTATTCCATGGAGCAAAGCCTGATATTACGCAGGGAAGAAATATTTGATGCCGGCATGCCTGGCGTCAATTTTGGAAATACCTTTGTCCATGCGCTTCAGGCTTTCTGGCCATTTATGATAATGCTTCTTGCGGTGGCTATTCTGGCGCCCATGGTGGTGGGTGGTTGGGTGTTAAGCTTGCACCCATTGCAGCCGCAATGGAATCGACTTGATCCATTGAAGGGCTTGGGTCGGATCTACAGCGCCAAGGCGTTGGTAGAGCTGGGAAAAACTCTGGTGAAATTTATTATTGTCACGGGTTCGGGTGCGCTGATATGGTGGTCTAATATTGATGCGTTCTGGCAGATGGGAACGGAAAGCCTGCCAGCTGCGATCAGGCATGCCGTGCGATTGCTTCAGTTCGGATTTATGGCGTTGGGAGCCTCCTTGTTTCTTGTGGCGCTGGTTGATGTGCCATTCCAACAGTGGCAGTATATGAGACAACTTAGAATGACGCGGCGAGAAGTCAAAGAGGAATTGAAGCAAAGCGAAGGTTCGCCGGAATTGCGAGCCAAAATACGCAGAATGCAGCGCGATCTTGCCCGCAGGCGCATGATGGAAGAAGTGCCTACAGCCGATGTGGTCATTACCAACCCAACGCACGTGGCAGTAGCTTTGCGTTACCAGTCGGGAGAGATGGAAGCCCCGATTGTGGTCGCCAAGGGTCAGGATTTGGTGGCTGAGCAAATTCGCGGAATAGCTGTGGAAAACGGGGTGATCGTGGTCCGATCCCCGGCCCTGGCTCGAGTTATCTATACGCAGGTGGATGTAGAGCATTCCATACCTTTTGAGCTTTATATGGCAGTCGCCCAGATTTTGGCTTACGTACATCAGCTTCATCAGAGCGGGGATCATGAGGGCGAAATGGCGACCGATGATTTGATTCCTTCAAACATGAAAGACAACAGGCTAGATTGATGGCAACACCCAGTTCCAAGATAGATTTACGATTACTGACACGCGCGGGATTTGGGCCGCCGTTGATAGTGCTGGTCATGTTGGCGATGATGGTGGTTCCATTGCCTACCCGGCTGCTTGATCTGCTGTTCAGTTTTAATATCGCGTTGTCTCTGGTGGTTTTGCTGGCAGCGATATATGTGCGCCGCCCCCTGGAGTTCGCTTCTTTTCCAACAGTGCTGTTGATTACCACTCTGTTCCGGTTGGCGCTAAACCTGGCTTCCACGCGTCTGATTCTTCTGCACGGACATACCGGAAGTGAAGCTGCCGGTCAGGTCATTGCCGCTTTTGGAGAGTTTGTGGTCGGAGGCAATTATGCCGTCGGATTGGTGGTTTTCAGTATTTTGATTATTATCAATTTTGTGGTTATTACCCGTGGTGCCGGTCGTATTTCCGAAGTTTCCGCCCGTTTTGTGCTTGACGCTATGCCAGGAAAGCAGATGGCGATTGATGCCGATTTGAATTCCGGCGTTTTGACACAAGAAGAGGGGCGCAAACGACGAGAAGAAGTCAGGCAAGAAGCGGATTTTTATGGCGCCATGGATGGAGCCAGCAAATTTGTGAGAGGTGATGCCATCGCTGGAATATTGATCCTTATGATTAATATTCTGGGTGGGCTGGTGATCGGTGTCGCTCAACACAATCTGAATATTGAACAGGCGGCGCAATATTACACGCTGCTGACCATCGGTGATGGTTTGGTGGCACAGATACCGTCAATCGTTCTTTCCTCGGCGACTGGTATTTTGGTAACACGGGTATCCTATGATCAGGATATGGGTGGTCAGATTTTTGACCAATTATTCGCTCATCCCCGTGCATTGGCTATAACGGCATTCGTACTGTTGGTTTTCGGTTTGATGCCAGGTATGCCGAATCAGTCTTTCCTCATCCTGGCTGTTGCAGCAGGGTCGATGGCTTATGTCCTGCATCGCCAAAGAGGGAAAGAAGAAGCGCCGGAGGAAACTATCCCAATTGAAAAAGTTGAAGAACTCGACTGGAATTCAGTAGAGCCTATTGATGCCATCGGGCTGGAATTTGGTTATCGGCTTATTCCGCTGGTAGATCAAAAACAAGGTGGACAATTGGTTCCGAGAATTCGTGCTGTGCGTAAGCGTCTGACTCATGAACTGGGTTTTCTTGTTCCGTCCGTCCATTTGCGGGATAATCTCGAATATGATCCCAACCAGTATATGATGACCATTAAGGGTGTAGTGGTTGGGAAATCACTGATTTATCCTGAACGGGAATTGGCAATCAATCCCGGCCAGGTTGTGGCACCCATTGAAGGAATGCCTGCTACTGAGCCTGCTTTTGGTCTGGAAGCCTTCTGGATTGCGCCGAGCGACGGTGAACAAGCACAAACTCTTGGTTATACTGTGGTGGATGCTTCTACGGTTATGGTGACCCATCTGAATCATGTCCTGCATAAAAATGCAGATAAGCTGCTTGGTCATGAAGAACTGCGACAGTTGCTGGAACGCTTATCACAGAGAACACCAAAGCTTGTTGATGATTTGATCCCAAAAATTCTGCCTTTTGTCACCATTTTGAAAATAATGAAAAATCTCCTCGCGGAAGGCATTTCAATGCGTCATTTTCAATCTATAATGGAAGTGCTGGCCGAGCATGGCGCTGAGATGCAGGATGCTGATGAATTGACGGAAAAAGTGCGGCAGTCCCTTAGCCAGATCGTGATACAAAGTTATTTCGGCGATAAGGATGAGATACAAGTCATGACATTAACTCCTGAGCTTGAACAGGTTTTTTTGCGTTCCCAGCAGGCGGATGGAGGCAGGGTGCAACCTGTGGAGCCAAGTTTGCTGGAACGTTTCCGCGAGGACTTGGCGCGCATATTGCGAGCCGAAAGTAGTGGTCAAACTTTGGGGCTGTTAGTGGCGCCTCCAATTCGAAGGCTTATGTCGCGCTTGCTGGCCCGGATGGCGCCTGATGTGCCGGTACTATCGTATGCAGAAATTCCGCAAAATAAATCCATCGTGGTGCAGGCTTCCGTCGGTTCAGTTGGTTCAACCCCAGGGTAGAAGCGGAGCTAACAAAAGTGACACATCAAGGTTATGATAACCGTGTTTCTATCAACGAACAGTGGTTATTGAGATATACGCCATGGGTTCGGCGTCTGGCACATCACATGGTGGTTCATCTCCCGGATCATGTCGATCCGGATGACCTGATTCAGGTCGGACTCATGGGTTTAATGGATGCAGGTCGGCAATATGAAGCTCGTAACGGAGCGAGTTTTGAAACCTATGCCCGGACGAAGATACGCGGAGCGATGCTTGATGAATTAAGGCGCAATGATTGGGCGCCCAGGTCCGTCAGTCTTCATGCCCGGATGCTGCGCGAAGCCAGGGCGGAACTCGAACAAAAGAACGGACACAAAGCCAACGAACTGGAATTGGCGAAACATCTTCGAATAACGTTGGATCAATGTCAACAATGGATTGATGAGGTTCATCAACATGCTTTGACATCCATTGAACAGGTTCATGAGACGGATGACGCCGAGTATGACTTGGCTTCTCCTTTGCCTGCTTTAGGGCATTTGCCTGAAAATGTTGTGGATCGTCGGCAGATGCTGGCTATCCTGGCAGGCGCGGTTGATCAACTGCCTGAACGAGATCGCTTGGTTTTGTCGCTTTATTATGAAAAGGATTTGACATTAAAAGAAATCGGTGCCGTGTTGGGGGTGGGTGTATCGCGAGTATCCCAGATTCATAGCAAGGCGGTTGCCCGGCTGCGTGTTATACTGCGGACTGATAAGGGAGAGAACGGCGTTTTCGCTCCCAGGTGATACGGGATCGGCGATCAAAAATTTGTTTTTTATGGTCAGGCTTATGGGCCGTATCCTTGTTGCTGGCGCCAGTACTTGCTGGAACTATGATGTACACTTACCATCCGTAGTGTATCGGGACAGGACTAATAACTGACAGTTCCTTAGATTATTGACAGGGGGCTTTGAACGTGGGGGAAGTGAAGAGCTGATGTGCTCCAGACATAGGGACTAGGGATCGGATATGAAGAAAGATTTGAAAATATTGGTAGTGGACGATTTCTCTACGATGCGTCGCATCATCAGAAATTTATTGCGCGATCTGGGTTTTCCTAATGTGGAAGAGGCGGAGAATGGCAGCGTGGCATTGATAAAAATGCGTTCGATGAATGGAAAATATGACTTGTTGGTTGCGGATCTGAATATGCCGGTTATGGATGGTTTGACCATGGTCAGGGAAATGCGGGGGGATGAGAAACTGAACCGCATTCCTGTGATCGTGGTCACGGCTGAAGCACGCAGGGAGTTGATCGTGGAGGCTGCAAATGCCGGGGTGANCGCCTATATCGTTAAACCCTTTACCGCTAATACCTTGAAAGAAAAAATAGGAAAGGTTNTAGGCGAAGCGATTGATTAACTGGAACCATATTTTATGGACATGGCGCTTCAAATCACGATCTACTGGAGAATGACTATATGACTGATATGCAGGAGGGGGCAGAGGTCAATGATACTACTTATAAGGTATTAGCCCAGCGTTTTATGGAGTGTGTAGAGGCGGAAGATCAGAGTGCAATTGAACAAGTTCTGTCGGAGTTGGTTTCCAAACGCGAATCAGTATTATTGCAGGATTTGGGACGATTGGCTCGTGATTTGCACGAATCACTCAATAGTTTGCGACTCGACCCACATCTGGCAGATATGTTAAGAGACGATATTCCCGATGTTAAAGAACGTTTGAGTTATGTCACCAGGATGACCGAGCAAGCTGCCAATACCACCATCGGGATGGTAGAATCCGCACTACCGCTTGTCGATGATATTGGTGGGACAGCGGAGCATCTGCAACAGGATTGGCGCAAGCTGGTGCACAGGGAGCTGAGTGGGGCTGAATTCGGACGCGTAGTCGATGAGATTAGCTCGTTTTTTCTGACGGTGCAGAATTATTCAGGCGGTATACGCGGCAAGCTTACCGAGGTTCTTACGGCTCAGTCTTTCCAGGATCTGACCGGCCAGGTCATAACCCGGCTTATATCTCTGGTGGAGGATCTCGAGAAAAATCTTGTTCAACTCATTCTATACCAGGCGCGTGACCATATGAGCGTCACCGAAACGGCTGAGGGGATTGCAACAAGGGTTGAGCATGAGCATTTCCTTGCAGGACCTCGTGTGGAACATGAAAATGATGCGGAACAGATCGTTAAAAACCAGGATGATGTGGATGCCGTGTTGTCGAGCCTTGGGTTTTAATAACGACCAGCAAAACAATTGTCTAAGACTATAATAAAGCGCCTTGTTCAAGCTGTCTGCGTTCAGATCGAGGAATTGCGCTATGCTTTGGGGTCCTGGGTAAAAGAGCCACACGTTCATGATTCTTTATGATAGCGTTTGTCGCTGTTGTCATAATCTTAAAGCTCTGGGTGGTTCCGCTAATCCCGAAGGGCTTGTTTTATTGTGCGATGGCATGGGTTTGCGAGCAGCTTTGATGAAAAAGACAGTGGTTTGGAACCTAAGGATTCTTTGAAAACTATAGAGTCTATATAAAAACATATGTCCTATGAGCCATTCCGGCCAGATCTGAGAGCGCACACACATATGGAGCAGGGGCAAAAGACAAAATAAGCATGGAAGAATTCGATGTAAACCGGGAACAATGTTGCCGGCTAAGGACTAAACGGCCGTTTGATTTATTTCAATCCATATTCTACTATAATGGTTTGGAACCAGAGGGGAAATTAGCGAGTTCCAAGGCAGGTGCTATTATTCAGAAACTACAAACGCACGCCGATAGTCCTATTGAAGCGGATGGGCAGAATGCCTCACGTCCCAATAGGAATAATTTTGTGCGTGTGGATGTTTCGCTTTTGGATAGTTTTTTTTGTATGATCCGAGGATTGGGTTCCATTCGTCATGAGATAGAGCAAGTGGATAGGCAGGGGTGGATAGATTTCGGATATGATCAATTGATCATCCATTTGGTTCAGCTCGAGAGCG
>JGI24023J19991_10000417_pt1 | contig 33095 bp, 34 predicted proteins | sample Cruoilmetagenom1_FD_19991 | JGI IMG/M metagenome (IMG submission 19991)
TTGAGAGTGAGGTATCAGCCAAAGATGGGCTGAAGCTGAGATGCGAAAATGTGAAGTTATTTTTGCGCGAGCCCTAAGCGCATTGATTGATGGGCCTGTTGAAACATTCGGATGAAAGTGATCGAAACCAAGGGGTTTGTCAGCGATAGTGACCTTGACGCGTTTAAAAAGGCTGGATTTTCCGATCTCCATGCAGCAGGTTAGCCAGGTTGGTTTCGATGTGCTGATTCTTGGTCAATCCGCTATACCTTGATGCGCCAGCAACGGTGGATGGTCTTGCGTTTATTCCGGTAATCCTCGGGGATGGTGCTGGCCGTGATCTCCTGCATATCGGAAACCTTCAGCTCATCCATGCGGGGTTCGAAGCTCTGGTGGTTGGTGGAGAAAAAGAGCGTGGCGCCCGGCCGAAGCAGTCCGACGACCGCTTCCAGGAGCCGGGGATGGTCCCTGGCGATGTCGAAGGCCACGTTGCGGGTTTTGGTGGTGGAGTAGGAGGGCGGGTCAACCACGGCCAGATCGAAGCGTTGTTTTTCTCTTGCGGCCTTTTTCAGAAAATCAAAGGTGTGTGCTTGGACCAGTCGGTGGGTTGCCGGGTTGATGCCGTTGAGGACCATGTTCTCCCTTGCCCATTGAATCACGCTCCCCGACCGGTCGACGGAAACGGTGGTGCGGGAGCCACCTTTGGCGGCATAGCAGGAGAAGGAAGCCGTGTAGCAGTACAGGTTGAGAAAATCTTTTCCGGCGGACATTTCCCGGACCATTTGCCGGGTGTCCCGATGGTCGGGAAACAGGCCCGTATCTACATAGTCGTAAGGATTGACCAGAAATTTCAAATCCCGCTCTGCCAGGATGATTTTCTTGTCGGTATGGTCGATGCGCGCGTAGCGCTTGCCGTCCTGTTTACCTGCCCGCCTTTCTTTGAGATGCACCTTCTCCATCGGTACATTCAGCGCATTGGCAACGGCCTNCCCCATCATCGGCAACCATTCGGGCACAGACTGACGCCGCATATACTCACCGATCACCAGGTGGCCACCGTACCAGTCTACCACGACCCGGATTTCGGGGATGTCCCAGTCATAGAGCCTGAACACCTCGATGTTCTTTTTGGCGAAGCGATTGCGCAGGTGTTTGTACTGCTTCCTTACCCGGTTGGCGAGCATCTCTCCCTGGCGACGAAAGCGTTTTGAGATATTGATATCACACATGTGTTCAAAACTGCCGTATGTCTGTTTTCGTATTTTTTAAGGGCCTTGGTACAGCGGCACATCGGGGGATTGCCGCTTTGATAAATTACCGCCTCTTTTTCTTCCGACGCCTTTGCATACGGGTCGGTCTTTTGACCGCCCCGTTCCTTTTTGCGCACCCCCTTGTGTCCGTCTGCCGCTCACAGGCCCCCTGTTCCCCTCACCAGGGTATAGAGCAACTCGAGGGGTTTTCCCTGCCGTCCCGGTTTTTTGTCGATAATCACCTTCCAGGAGGAATTTTCTTCCAGCGTCCACATCATCTCGTGAATCTTTGCCAAAATGCCTTCGGCGCCCCCCCCCATGGTGTTAATGGTTTCGGATTCCTGGAAAGAGACGTTGTCTTTTTCATTCGTGCCGGGGCCGAGTCCCACCAGAACGGACCCCTCCCCGATATCCACCAGGGCTCGGTTGATCGCTGACGACAGCCTGGGAGCAATGGGAGAGAGTTCCATGTGAATCAGTTTGGATAGTTCATATGGGGTCATTTCGTGTCAAACTCCTAATCTGAAAGTCTATAAGATAGCCAGCAGGCCATAGATCTCTTCCTTGCGGGAATAAAAATCGGACATAATCCGGTTCACCGCCACTTCCGACAGGCCGAGTCGTTCGCAAACCCGATCGTAGTGGGTGTAGTGGCCGCAAAACAGTTCACCGTTGATTCCGGATATCGAACATATGCTGTCGGCCAGGTAGACCATTGCGGTCTCTTTCGGAATGTCCTCTACCGCATCGGTCAGGTGGTGGTTCTCAATGGTACCGGCCAGGGTTTCACTGAAGTTCCAAAGCCCGGCGATTCGTCCGCCGAGATGGGCGTGGTCGATGCCCAGCACCTGACGCTCGGCCGCCACCAGACTCAGACGATCGACATCCATAGCCTTGCGGATCTCCGCCATGGCGTCACCCATGTACCGGTCCAGAACGATAACACCGATATCTTTGAGCAACGCCGCCGTGAAAACGATGTGCTTTTCCGGCGCCTGGATAGATTCAGCGATAGCGCCGGCCATGAGGGCACAGGAAACGGACTGCTTCCACAACCGGCCCTCCTCGAGGCCGTATCCCTGGCGGGCGGATTTCAGCGGTCTGGTTACACTGTTGAGCAGCACGATTTCGACCATCCGTTTCAGTCCCAGCAGAACCACGGCATCATGAACCGAGTCTACTTTTTTCTTGAACCCGAAGGCAGCTGAATTGGCCAGTTTGAGCAGGTTTGCGGTCACCACGGGTTCGTAAAGGATCAGCTCCGCAATCTCAGAGACCGGGACCTCGGGATCGTCCGCCAGATCCATGAGTTGATGAATCACCTGGGGTACCGGTTCGATCCGTTCGCTTTCCCTCAACAATTGATTCAGTAACAACATGGTGTTTTTCCTCTCTTTAACCACTACCCTTTTTCGATCAGAAGTTCAAGTCGGCACCCCATGCGTTCGATATGGTATTGAACCTGGATCATTTAGCCAACCCCGGGGATGTGGCCGACATCGTCGCCCTGGCGTTTAATAAGAAATTCAAGCATGCCGGATGATTATTTCCCGCCGGATGATCACCGACGAGGTCATTTCCGCTTGTTTATTCGCTTCCATTCATGATATCCGCTACCCATCTTTTCTTCATTTTCAGGGTGGTTTCGCCCGGAGGCCCGTGAAGCTATGAAAATCGAGCTTGATCTCGAACGCCACTGTATCGAAACAGGACTGAAGCGCCGAAACGATTCGGCCATTTTTCGCTATTTTAAGGCGGATGCCGAAAAAAACGACCTGGAGGCGGAAATGGCCCTGCTTGAGCAAGCCCTTCGGGCTTTTGATTTCCAACTGTTGAGAAGCCGATGGCCGGCGCTTTCCGGCGGCAGCGGACACCGCGTTATTCTCATCCGGGATGCCGACGGAGAACCCCGCCTCATTTTCGAAAACACAGTCATCATCCCGCCTGCAAACCTGATTTAAGCGAAGACGCCTGCTGGCATCGCTATCAATCGGACTCGTCCGCTTGCTCATGGACGATCATCGGACGCTGGGCGCCCTTGGCGGATGCCGACTGGTGTTTCAAAAGGATACGGGATTGGTGCACGTGTTTTTTCTGATGGGAGGCGGCCACGATTATCAAACCGACTTACACCACTTATGCCGCTCAATAAAATTTGCATTACGGGAAAGCATTCGGCTTCGGCCAGACAAGTCGTTGGGGGTTGCTGTAGACGATGACACCCTTTCCTTTTGCCATTGACGCCAGGGTCATGTTCAATGCCGTGGCCAGTTCGACGGCCAGGGCGGTGGGTCGGGAGATGGCCAGGATCACGGGGATCCTCGCCCGGGCAGCCTTTTGAACCAGTTCATAGCTGATGCGTGAAGAGATGATCAGCAGTCGCGCCTGGTGCAGTCGTCCGACTATAAATAAACTTCCGATGGCCTTGTCCAGGGCATTGTGACGGCCCACGTCTTCGGCAACGGACAGCTGGCTGAACCCATGGTCATAGATGGCCGCAGCGTGGGCGGCACGGGTTTGGTCCCGCAAGGGTTGGTGCTCGTTCAGTCGACGCAGGCAGTCCAGGGCACCATTGCCATCCATCGAATCCCCGTCGGCCAATGGGGAAAGCGCCTGGACCAGATCGGCGATGACGGATTTCCCGCAGATACCGCAGGAGGTCTGGCTGATATAGGTTCGCCGATCCAGATGGTCGCCAATGCGTGTTCGCCGCGCGGCGGTAAGGGTGACGGTGACCACGTTGGTGTCTTCACCGTCGCAGACGGCAATGTTGACCATGTCTTCCGGAACATCCACGATGCCCTCCCCGAGGCAAAAACCGGCTGCGTGGGCTTTTTCGCCGCCCGGGGTACGCATGACAACGGCATAGGGCAAACCCTGAACCCTTATGGAGAGGGGTTCTTCGCTGATGAGGGCCATGTCGTCGGTTTCTTTTCGTCCGTTTCCCTCGATGGTGAACGCTCTGCGGTAACTGTTCACAATGACCCTTCTTTTCAGCTGTGGATAAATGCCGTTGGCGACGCCTTTCGATTTTACAGGCTTAACTATAAGGATTCGTCAATCGTTGTCCACGCCTTTTGGCAATATAAACGGCACTCAGTTTTTTCTTGACAACGGTGTGGAAAAGTTTGACAATTCTGATTTTTTGAATTCACGATAAAGACATTTGTTTTCACAGGAGGGCAGAGACATGTACGCAGTGGTTGCCACAGGCGGCAAACAATATAGAGTTGAGGAGGGTGATGTCCTCAGGATTGAAAAGCTCGCCGGAGACGTCGGTTCATCGATCGCTTTCGACAACATCCTTATATTTTCCGACGGCGAAAATGTCAAGATCGGCCGGCCCGGTGTAGCGGGGATAACGGTACACGGCCAGATCGTGGCCCAGGGAAAGAGCAAGAAAATCCTTGTTTTCAAATACAAACGCAGAAAACGGTATCGCCGTAAACAGGGTCATCGCCAGCCGTTTACGGCCGTTCGTATCGACCGCATCGAGGCGTAACTCTTTTTCCGAAACACCTGCAAGGGTTGCCGCAACCTTTTTTTTCGTATCCGTTCGGCGCCCTTTCGTCATTAAGGAGCAAACCATGGCACACAAAAAAGCAGCCGGTAGTTCGAAAAATGGTCGAGACAGTAATTCCCAGCGCCGGGGAATTAAGCGTTATGGCGGTCAGCCGGTTCTCGCCGGCAATATTCTGGTTCGCCAGGTCGGCACTCGAATTCATCCCGGCGTCAATGTGGGGATGGGCAAAGACTATACCCTTTTTTCGTTGATCGACGGTGTCGTCACCTACGAAAGAAAAGGCCGGGACCGTAAACAGGTCAGCGTCTATGTGACGTGAAATTTATTGACGAAGCGCGCATTGCCGTTCAATCGGGAAACGGCGGTGCCGGATGCGTCAGCTTGCGGCGGGAAAAGTACATTCCCAGGGGCGGACCCGACGGCGGTGACGGGGGACGCGGTGGAGACGTCGTTTTCAGGGTGACCACCAAAAAACACACCCTGTACCATCTTCAGTTTCAAAAACTTTACAAGGCCAGGAACGGGGCCGGCGGCCGGGGAAACAATCGGGCCGGCAAAGGCGGCGACGCTCTGGTCGTCGAACTGCCCCCCGGCACTTTGGTGATCGACGCTGACACCGGAGACATTCTCAAGGACCTCGTCGATCCCGACGAGGTCTTTGTCGTTGCAAAAGGGGGTCGGGGGGGNCTGGGAAATGCACGGTTCAAGTCATCGACCAACCGGACGCCCCGCTATGCTCAGCCGGGTGAACCGGGGCTGACCATGAACCTACGGCTGGAGTTGAAATTGCTGGCCGATGTGGGAATCGTGGGGCTTCCCAACGCCGGCAAATCAACGCTGGTCTCCGCCATCTCTTCGGCCAGGCCCAAGATTGCCGACTACCCCTTTACCACCCTGACACCCAACCTGGGGGTGGTCCGAACCAACCGCCGGGAACCCTTCATCGTCGCCGACATCCCCGGGCTGATCGAGGGCGCCCACACGGGCACGGGGCTTGGGATCCAATTCTTGCGCCATGTGGAGCGGACACGGGTACTCCTGCATCTGGTGGATGCCGCCGCCATCGATCCGGACCATCCGCTCAAAGACCTCGATACGATCAATCGAGAATTGCACCAGTACAGCCCGGCCCTCGCCGTAAAACCCCAGTTGGTGGTGTTGAACAAAATGGATGTGGATTGGGCGGAGGATGCGGCCACATTTTTCAAGGAATCCTACGGCAAGGATGACCTGCTCCGGGTTTCCGCTGCTACCCGCGAGGGGCTCGATCATTTGACCGCCGCCTTGTGCAACCTGCTGGATCAATGCGATGAAGCCGAATCAGAAGAAGCAGAATAGCCCCATTCAACGGGTTGTGGTCAAGGTGGGCAGTAACGTATTGACCGCCCCGGCCGGCCTTAATCTCGAAGCCATCGCGTCCATCAGCAACCAAATCTGCCAATTGTTGGATCAGGGAAATCAGATCATTCTCGTCTCCTCGGGGGCCATGGCATCGGGAATGAAAAAAATGGGTTTCCCCAAACGGCCCGAAGCCATTCCCAAACGTCAGGCCATTGCCGCCGTTGGTCAGGCGGGCCTCATTCGGGAGTGGGAGAAGGCCTTTTCCCGGTTCGACCGCAAGGTGGCTCAGATCCTGCTCACCAGCGACGACCTGACCAGTCGGAAACGTTACCTGAATGCCAGAAACACCATGAATACCCTGCTGAACTGGCAGGTGGTGCCCATCATCAATGAGAATGACACCATCATGGTGGAAGAGATCAAGTTAGGCGACAACGACAACCTGGCGGCCATGATCGCCCTGCTGCTGGATGCCGACACCTTTATCAATCTTACCGATATCGACGGCCTCTATGACAAGGACCCGCGGGTCTATTCGGATGCCCGGCTCATCCCCCGGGTGGCCACCTTCAGCAAGCAGATTGAAGCATACGCCGGCGATATCCCCGGCGCCCTGGGAACCGGGGGGATGCTGAGTAAAATCAAGGCCGCCCGCAAGGTCACCGCATCGGGGATCCCCATGGTGATTGCCAAAGGATATCGGCCGGACATCCTAATTCGGCTGGCGGCCGGAGAGGCCCATGGCACCTTTTTCGTGCCCCGGAAGCATAAACTGAACCGCAAGAAATGCTGGATCGGTTACACAGTCAACCCCCGGGGAACGATCCGCATCGATGATGGGGCTGCCAAGGCGCTGTTGAACGACGGGAAAAGTCTGTTGCCCAGCGGTATTGTCGAGGTGCAGGGTCGGTTTCCCATGGGATCGGTGGTGGCGGTGATCGCCCCAGGAGACCAATTGATCGGCAACGGGCTGGTAAACTATAATTCCGACGAGATTCGAACCATCATGGGGCTTAAGACCATACAGATCCAATCCCGTCTTGGCCAGAAAACCTACGACGAAGTGATCCACCGGGACAATTTGGTCATCACCAGGGAATTTTAAGTCGCCAAAAATAACGATGAAAATCGATTTACTCGTCTTTTGGCCCGGCGAATGCGCCTTGCCTGATCTTGACATAACAGGCGAACCCAAATCCGGCGCCATCGGGTGTAATTATTTCTTGCCGCGGCCCTGACCTCACATCCACATCGGGAATTGTCAGGCACTGGAAGCATCCATGCGAACAGGACTTTTCGGGGGAACCTTCAATCCGTTCCACAAGGGTCACCTGATGGCGGCCGAGCGGGTCCTCCAGCATTTTTTTCTGGATCGTCTTTACGTCATCCCCTGCCGGGTACCGCCTCACAAGTCCCCTGCATACCTGGCACCGGCGGCACAACGGATCCGGATGATCCAGCTGACCCTGCCCGCAGATGCCCGCTACCGCCTGTCCGATGTTGAAATCCAGCGTAGCGGGCCCTCTTTTACCATCGACACGGTCGACCATTTCCGCACACGGATCATTCCCGGTGCCGACCTGTTTCTGATCATGGGCCTGGACGCTTTCCTGGAGATTCATACCTGGAAGAGCCGGCAGCGATTGCTGGAATCGGTTCAGCCGGTGGTGGTGAGCCGATGTCTGGAAGACGGGATGCCTACCCATGACGATGTTCGACAATTGGACGACTATATCCGGTGCCGGTTACCAGGCGAATATCATTATCTCGACACACAAACCTGCTGGCGGCGGAGTGATAAAAATCGTATCCACCTGTTGCCGACAACACCGGTCGCCATCTCATCCAGCCAAATCAGGCAGCGGATCCGAGCAGGAAAAACCATTACCGACCTTGTTTCACCGGCGGCAAACGCTTACATTAAGAAAAAGGAACTTTATCGATGACCGAAACGAGTGATGCCGAACTGGACGTTTATGTCAAATCGGCTCTTGGAAAAAAGGCCAGGAATCCTGTCCTTTTGGACGTCGGCGACCTCTCCAGCCTGGCGGATGCCTTTCTTATCTGCCACGGGACGTCCAACCGTCAGGTCAGCGCCATCGCCGAACATATCCAGCGTGATTTGAAAAAGCAGGGAATCAACGCCTTAAGTATCGACGGGCTCAAGGAGGGTCACTGGGTGCTTATGGATTACGGCCACGTGATCATCCACATTTTTTTCGAAAACACCCGCAGCTTTTACAATCTGGAGGGGCTGTGGTCGGATGCCCGGCGCATCCGGACGCAAAGCCTGCAACAAGTGGCCGATTACCCGGATGAGGATATGGATATAGACGAATCGGTGTTCATCGAATAGCGCCTATAATCTATGGGGGAAAGATGATGCAGAAAAAAACACACATGCTGATCATCCTTGACGGATGGGGAATCGGTATCGACGAACCCACCAATGCCGTCATGGCAGCCGATACGCCGTTTCTGGATCGGCTCCAATCCAGCTATCCATCGACGCAGCTGCGCTGCTCCGGCCAGGATGTGGGGCTTCCAGACGGAATCATGGGCAACAGCGAGGTGGGGCACATGAACATTGGCGCCGGACGCGTCGTCAACCAGGACCTGGTTCGCATCGACAAGGCCATCGAAGACGAGTCCTTTTTTGAAAATGCGCCGTTCGGCGACCTCATGGAATCGGTTGCCGCACGCGGCCGGGCGCTGCACCTCATGGGCCTCATCTCCGATGGCGGCGTCCACAGCCAGCTCACCCACCTCTTTGCCCTGCTGAACATGGCCCGAAAAAAAGGACTTTCCAGGGTCTTCGTCCATGCCATCTTAGACGGTCGAGATACGCCGCCGGACAGTGGCGTGGGCTACCTGGAGAAGTTGCGGAACCATATCCGAACCACCGGCACCGGGACCGTTGCATCCATCTGCGGCCGCTACTATGCCATGGACCGGGACAAACGCTGGGACCGGGTGGAAAAGGCCTACCGCCTCTATACCGAAGGCCATGGCCATGGGGAAATCGATCCGGTGACTGCCGTAAAATCAGCTTACGGGCGTGGGGAGACCGACGAATTCGTCCAGCCGGTGGTGGTTGTCGGCAAAAACGGACGTCCGGTAGGAACGGTGACGGACGGCGATAGCATCATTTTCTTCAACTTCCGCGCCGACCGCGCCCGGGAGATCACCCGGGCATTGACCGAAAAAGGTTTCGATGGATTCCGGCGCCGGGTGGTTCCGGAGCTTTCCGGCTACACCACCATGACCCTTTACGACGAAGGATTCGACCTGCCCATGGCCTTCGGTCCGGTTCACCTGGAGAACATTCTCGGAGAGGTGTTGAGTCGCCGGAAACTACGCCAGTTGCGTATCGCCGAAACTGAGAAGTACGCCCATGTCACCTACTTTTTCAATGGCGGAGAAGAGACGCCGTTTGAAAACGAAGACCGTTGCCTGATTCCCTCTCCCCGGGAGGTAGCCACCTACGACCAGAAGCCGGAAATGAGCGCGCACCAAGTGGCCGATGAAGTGGTCTCCCGGCTGGATGCCGGCAAATACGATTTCATCGTGGTTAATTTTGCCAACATGGACATGGTGGGGCATACCGGCGTGATGGCCGCCGCCGTCAAGGCTTGTGAAACCGTAGATCGCTGCCTGGAAAGGGTCCTGGACAAACTCCTGGTACAGGGCGGCACGGCCTTGGTAACCGCCGATCACGGCAACTCTGAAAAGATGGCCGGTCCGGACGGCAAACCTTTTACAGCCCACACCACCAATCCCGTGCGCCTGCTGCTGGTGGACGACAATCGCAAGGCGGTCCGGCTGCGGGAAGGCCGCTTGGGCGATATTGCACCGACCCTGCTTGAGCTGATGGGCCTGGAGATACCGACACAGATGACCGGGCGGAGTCTATTGGCGACCTGATCGGCCCGATTCGGCAGTCCCACACCTCCCCACGGCAAGGCCATGGTCGGTCTACCGGTTCCACAGGAGCGATTTGATGATGCTGTTGACAATCTTCGGATTTTCCTTGAGGCGCCGGGTCGAATAACCAAACCAACGGCGGCCGTAAGGGACGTAAACCCGCATGGTATGTCCAGCATCGACGATGGTGCGCCGCAGTTCCGGCGTGACGCCGTAAAGCATCTGAAATTCATATCTGTCTTTGGGCACCTGGTAGCGGTTGACCAATGCCAGGGCGCCATCCACCACGTCCCGATCGTGGGTGGCGATTCCCGGATAGACGCCGTTTTGGAACATGAATTCGAGATTTTCCAGAAAATGTGCATTGATTTCATCGTGGTGCTGGAAGGCGATACGGGCCGGCTCCGTGTAGATGCCCTTGCACAGTCGAAAATTCAGGGGAACCGCCGGCGTGTGAAGATCCATGAGCGCCTTCAGGTCCTTATGGGTGCGCCGCAGGTAGGCCTGCAACGCCAGCCCCACACTTTCCGGAAATTCGGCCTTTAACCGGCGAAACATGTCCATCTCCGGATCCACGCAATTGGAATCTTCCATGTCGATGCGGACGAAATTGCCGAGGCCGGCGGCCTTGGCCACGATTTCACGGACGTACCCATAGCTGGTCTCGGCATCGACGAGCAGACCGAACATGCTTGGTTTGATCGAATAGTTGCCGTCGATACCGGCGCGCTGAGCAACGTCGATGAGGGCCATGTACTCGTCCCGGTTTTTTTGCGCCTCATCCAGGTTCCGGATGAACTCGCCCAAAACATCGATGGTGGTTTTAATCCCACCCGCGTTCAGGGTCCGGCACACGGCCATGGCCGCGTCGGCGGTCTCTCCGGCAATATAGGACCGGGAAAAGAGCCAGACGAAGCGCTTGGGCAGCAGGGGCAAGGTGGCAGCAATCAATCGATTCATCATCCGGCAATCACCTGTCGTCTGATTCAGGATAGATGTCCGTTTCTGAGTACCGGTCTTGGATGGCGCGGATGGCGGTCAGTCGCTTCAAGAAAATCTCCACCAACTCGGGATCGAAATGGGTTCCTGCGCCCTGGCTGATAATTTCGATGCTTCGGGATTCGTCCCACGGCTCCTTGTAGCTTCGTTTGGAGCTGAGTGCATCGTAGACGTCGGCAACGGCCACGATTCTGCCGAGAATGGGTATCTCCGTTCCCTTTTTGCCGGGCAACGGCCCAGGGCCCCTGCTTGCGTAAACGGGTAACGGCTTTCCCGTGACGGGGTCCACATGGCCGGGGTAACCGCTACCGTCCCACTTTTCATGGTGGTTCAGGGCAATGATGGCCGCCGTTTCATCGTAATCCGACTGCAGGTTGGAAAAGAGTCGGGCGCCCTGAATGGTGTGCTGTTTTATGATTTCATACTCCTCAATGCTCAGCTGCCCCGGCTTTTTTAAAATCAAGTCGGAGATGGCCACTTTGCCGACGTCGTGCAGCATGGCCCCCATGCGCAGTTCGTCCCGCGTTTTGTCGATCTGTTTCTGGTCGACATGGCGACGTTTGGCCCAGTGCTCGTAAATCTCCAGAGAAAACTCGGCCACCCGGTTGACGTGGGCGCCCGTCTCTTTGGGGTCCCGCATCTCCGCCATCCGTATCATGCGCAGGATCATCGCGCGGGTCATCTGGGCCCGCTCCATGGCGACGGCGGCGATGCCGGCAAAATGGAGCATCACCTTTTCGTCGGCCCGGCTGAAGACCCGGATCCGTTTTTCCTGATCCTGTGCGTTGATGATCTGCAAAATACCCAGCACATCCTTTTTGGAACTCAACAGTGGGATGGTAAGCATGGACCGGCTGACGTACCCTGAGGCCTTGTCGAATTTCTTGCTGAAGTGATAACGCTTGGTGGGGGAGAGCTTGTAGAGATCGGGAATGCTCAGCATTTTTCCTGTGGCCGCGGCATAGCCGGCGATGCTCGTCTGGTCGATGGGCAAGGAAAAGGTCGCATAGATCAGCTTTTCTCCCGGGGGAAGCCGTTTTTGCAAGGTGGCGTTCTGGGAGTGGGCGAAATTCAGGCGATTGCCTTCGCGGATATAGATGGAGCCGGCATCGGCATTAACAAATTGGCGCGCCCGCGCCAATAGACGTTCCAAGAGGATATCCAGGTCGTGGATCCGGTTCATCTCAATTCCCAGCACGATCAGTGTGTCCAGTTTCTGTTTTTCGTTAAGCATAACGCCATCACTCCCGGGAGTTGGATACACCGCTAATTTATACGGCCGGCACTGTTCCCGTCAACTTAAATAAGGATCCGGGTCCAGCGATTAAAGGTCATGGCATGAACCACCATAGCAAGTTATAATGGTTGGTCTTGGTTGAAAATTGTCTGTTTTTCATATTATGCTGCAGAAACAATGGAAAATGTTGACAGTTCATCGCATGATTACTACTAATTACAATTGCTGTCTCCTTGATCGTGAAAACGCCGGTGATAAAGAGGATGAAATGATACAGATGCTATCCACCAAAGCGGTGGCCAAATTTCTTGGGATCAATGAGAAAATGGTCTACACGCTGATTTCGGAAAAGGGCCTGCCTGCGTCTAAAATCACAGGCAAGTGGATATTTCCCCGACACCTGGTGGAGCAGTGGGTCGAGTCCAACACCGTCAACTTTCCCCAGAGCCACAAAGTGCTGCCCCCCTACGAAGGGCTGCTGGTCATCGCCGGCAGCAATGATATTCTTCTGGAAAAGACCCTGTCCATCTTCAACGTCCGACATCCCGGGCACTTGGCCGTGTTCGGAAATCTGGGGTCCGTGGGCGGCATCAATGCCCTCCGCCGAAGCCTCTGCCATATGGCCACCAGCCACCTGCTCCAGGATAATGGCAACGACTACAATTTCGTTTTCCTGCAGCGTCGGTTCGACCACATTCCCGTGGTGGTAAATTTCTGCAAGCGTGATCAGGGCATTCTTCTTCAAAGAGGCAATCCTCGAAACATCACCGTCGTGGCGGACCTGGGAAAACCCGGTATCCGGATCGTCAACCGTTCCCTGGCCACGGGGACCCGTTTGCTTTTCGACAAAGAACTCAGGCAGGCGGGCATCGCCGGCGAACGGCTCGCCGGCTACGACCACGAGGTGAACCGGCACATGGACGTGGGGCTGGAGATCCTCGGCGGCCACGCCGATGCCGGGCCGGGCATCCGGCCGGTGGCATCCCTGCTGGGCCTGGAATTTCTGCCCTTGCGCCAGGAGCGCTATGACCTGCTGGTGACCCGGGAGCGGTTTTTCGACCAGGGGATCCAGTATTTTCTCAGCCTGCTCCACGAAAAGGCATTCACCCAGGCAGCGGAACAACTGGAAGGATACGACGTGTCCATAAGCGGCAAAATGGTTTTTCCCCATGAACTGGAAGCAAACGCCGAATCGGAATCCTCCTGAAAGGATTTTAGACACGGTTCGCCATTCCACGAACGCGAAGGCAACAAGGAAGGTAAAAGCAATGCGAAGTGAGAAACAGATGGTGGCAAAGGTATGTATATTGTTGGCATTGACGCTGATGATGGTTTTCCCGGCCATGGCCGCTGACAAGGTGCTGATGATGGCCACCACCACCAGCACGGATAACACCGGCCTGCTGGACGACCTGGCCCCCCATTTCACCAAAGCCACGGGCATCGAACTCAAATGGACGTCGGTGGGGACCGGAAAGGCCCTTAAAATGGGCGAAAACTGCGATGTGGACGTGCTGTTGGTTCATGCACCGCCGGCGGAAAAGGCCTATGTGGAAAAAGGTTTTGGTGTGAACCGCCGGGAGATTATGTACAACGACTTCGTGATCATCGGACCGGATCGCGATCCGGCCGGTATCGAAGGTAAAAACGTTGTCGATGCGCTGGGTGCCGTTCGTGATAAAGGGGCTGTCTTTGCCAGCCGCGGCGACGATTCGGGTACCCATAAAAAAGAGCTTTCCCTCTGGAAAGCGACCGGTGCGGCCGTTCCGGAAAAGGAATCCTGGTACGTACAGACCGGTCAAGGGATGCTGGCCACCATCAACATTGCCGCCGAACGCAACGGCTACACCATGACCGATCGTGGTACCTACATCAAATACGCCGACACCATGAAGGGCAATCCGCCCTTGAAGGTCCTCGTGGAACAGGACGAGATCCTGCTGAATCAGTACAGCGTCCTGGCCATCAACCCGCAACGCTGTGCGAAGGCGAAAATCGATCTGGCCACCGCCTTCTCGGATTGGCTGGCCGGTGCCGAGGCCCAGGGATTGATCCGCAATTTCAAGTTGCTGGGGAAACCGCTTTTTGTTCCCAACGCGAAATGATACGATAAACAATTGGATGGATGGATGGGTAAAAAGGGGGCATCCGCCCCCTTTTTTCGATTCGATATAGGGTGGCATGGATTTCATCTTTGTCGGTTTCATAGAGGCCTTTAGCCTGCTGTTGGGCGGTGACGACCAGACCTGGTCCGCGGTGGCCGCCACGATCAAGGCCTCCTCCGGCTCCATGGTCGCCAGCCTGATTCTGGGTGTCCCTCTGGGATTCACTTTGGGATATTTTGATTTCCCGGCCAAGCGTCAGGCCAGGCTGCTGGTGGATACGGCCCTGGCCCTGCCCACGGTGTTCATCGGTCTGGTGGTCTATGCCTTCATCTCCAAGCGGGGGCCGCTAGGCGAAATGGGTCTACTTTTCACCCTGCCCGGCATCGCCATCGGCCAGACCATCCTGGCCCTGCCCGTGGTGATCGCCTTGAGTGCTACGGCCGTGGAAAGCATGGATCGGCACCTGCGGACGCTCCTGATTTCCCTGGGTGCCAATCGACGCCAGCTGTTGCTCAGCAGCTTGTGGGAGGTGCGTTATGGGGTGCTGGCTGCCGGATTGACTGCTTACGGGCGCGTGATGACCGAGGTGGGCATCTCCATGATGGTGGGCGGTAATATCAAGTGGCACACCCGCACCATCACCACCGCCATCGCCTTGGAGACGGGCAAGGGGATGTTCGCCACTGGCATCGCCCTAGGCCTGGTGCTCATCGCCATCGCCTTTGGCGTTAATGTCTGTCTCTCTTTTTTAAGGAAAAAGTAACAGGAAACGTCCAGGATGCCGCCACCCACCTACAGGATTGAAAACCTGGTCCACCGCTACAACAACCAGCCGGTGTTGGCGGTCGACCGCCTGGAAATCGAACCGGCATCCATCGTGGGACTGGTGGGTCCCAATGGCGGCGGCAAGAGTACCCTGCTCAAACTGATGGCCTTCATCCTCCGGCCCACCGAAGGAACAATTCTGTTCAATGGCGCACCGGCGGCCCCGTTCGACGAGTCGGTCCGATTCCGGGTAACCCTGCTGACCCAGGATCCCTACCTGATGAAACGCACCGTTTTCAATAACATCGCTTACGGCCTGAAGGTGCGCGGGGATCAAGAGGATTGGACCCAAGCGGTACACGCAGCCCTGACCATGGTCGGCTTGGACCCTAACATTTTTTCCCGCCGCCAGTGGAACGAGCTGTCCGGCGGTGAAGCCCAACGGGTGGCCCTGGCGGCCCGCTTGGTCCTCAAACCACGCGTGCTATTGCTGGACGAGCCCACCGCCAGCGTGGATGCCGCCTCCAGCGAACTGATTCGTGCGGCCGCCCTCGGTGCCCGCAGTGAATGGGGCACCACCCTGGCTATTGCCAGCCATGATCGTGAATGGCTCTACGATGTCTGTGACGAGGTACTGCACCTGTTCAAGGGAAAGCCCGCCGGCACTGGCCGGAGCAATATGATTTTCGGTCCGTGGATCCCCGAAGACAATGGTCGCTATGCCAAATTGCTCGGTAACGGCGGCCGTATGACGGTTTCCGCGCCGCCGAATGCCGATGCTACCGCCTTCATCGATCCTGCCGCCATCCGTATCCTCGGCAAAGGGGAGACGGCCTCAAGCACTGACAGCGTGTCTGTCCACGGTACCATCACCCGCCTTTCTCTGGAAAAGCGGCGTGGCGATCTGTTTGCCGACGTGCGTGTTGGACCGCTCACCCTGGTCGTTCGGGTCGTCGAATCCCACCTGGCGGCCATGACCCTTCACCGGGGCTGGCCCGTCACCATCGCCTACCGACCGGAAAACATCCGTTGGCGCTAAAAATGATCAAAAAGGAGAAGCAATGGAAAAATTCCTTCAAATCCGGAAAAATATCATCGAATGCTGCCGGTGGCTCTGTCGGCACGGCTATTTCGGATCCCTGCTCAGCGCCGGGGGCAATGTGTCCGTGCGCATCCCCGACGAACCGGTGATAGTGATTACCCCGTCGGGAAAGCCGTACATGGAGTTGCTTCCGCAAGATATCTGCGTGTTGGATTTTGACCTGAATCGCATCGACGGTGATCACACGCCTTCCATTGAAACGGCCATGCACGTAGGCATCTATCAACAACGGACGGATGTGGGGGCCGTGGTGCACACCCACCAGGCTTACGCCAGCGTCTTCGCCCTGATCAATCAACCCATCCCGGCCCTGTTTGATGAAGTGATCCTGGCCATCGGAGAAAGCGCAGACGTGATCCCCTACGCCTTTTCCGGAACCCGCCAACTGGTGGCGAATGTCCGACAAACCGTGATCAACGGCTTCAGTTGCTACATCATGCAGAACCACGGGGCATTGAACTTGGGTCCAACACTCGAAGCCGCATGGAAAAACGCCGAACTGCTGGAAAAAACCGCCCAGGCCTATTACCATGCATTATGTACCGGGAGACCGATCACGACCCTGCCAGAGGAGACGCGCCATCGGGTTCGGGCGCTGAACCAATCGGATAGTCCGTCGGCACCAGTGAAAAGCGAGAAACGAAACACCATACCAAGCGGAGCATCCTACCCCCGTCGGTAGGAGGCCCCGCTTGTGAATCGATGAAATTTTTTTAGGATTGGGGACAACATAAAGTGAACGAAAATTGCGAAGGTATTCGTTCGTATTCAAGGCACATCAATGGTCGCATACCGGTCGTATGTGGCCGTTGATGTAACGCGGAAAACGGATGGATAGACAAGTAATTGGGTTTACTTTATAAAGTTCACGATCCTTAGGTTGTTCTTTTTACATTTTTGGCTTCAGGCCCACGGTCACTATCCTCCACATCGAAAATGACCATGTCTCCCTCCGACAAGGTCTTGAATCCCGACATGTCGATGGCGGAAAAGTGGACGAAGACGTCCCGGCCTTCTTGTTCGCTGATAAAGCCATATCCCTTTTTGTCATTGAACCATTTCACTGTCCCGTTCGCCAAAACACTGACCTCCTCTTCTCGATGATTACCCTCCAAAATGTCCCTTTGCCGTCGCAGACGATTCTCCGGCACATGGAAGATTACCGCTCAGAAGATGTCAGATCAAGGGTGCTATTGCCAAGATATCATCTTGAGAAAACCATTAGCCAATGCAATACTCCTTGTCAAGAGAAAAGCTACAGTGGAAATCTTTGAATATCGGCTTGTTTCTTGAGTTTTTCGAGGTAAGCATCGATATCTTTTTTCTCCTGTTCCTGGCGGAGGCGGGTGGAAATGGCCGTCTTCACATCGTTGAAGGCCATAATCTGTTCCGCCTGGCGTTCGGTTGTCCGGATCAGGTGGTAGCCGAAACGGGTCTTGACCACACCACTGGTCTGACCGGGGTCAAGGGCGAAGGCGGCTTCGGAAAAGGACGGTACCATCTGCTCCCGGCTGAAAAATCCCAGGTCGCCCCCCTTGGCCTTGCTGGGGCACTCCGAATGTTCCTGGGCCACGGTGGCGAAAGTCTCACCATTGTCGATACGCGTCTTCAGCCCCTGGATGGTGGCCAGGGCTTCGGCCTGCCTGGCCGCATCGGCATTTTCCGGCACCAGAACCAGAATATGGGAAGCCTTCACCTGCTCCGGCTTGTGGAACAGGTTGGGGTTGGCGTCATAATAGGCACGAACCTGCTTGTCGGACACCGAAACCTTCTGGATTGCCTCTTTGTCGATGAGCGTTTTGACGGTCAGTCCATTTTTCATCTGGCCTTTCAGCATCTCCTCGGTAAACCCCATTTCCGCCAAGCCATTCCGATAGGCCTTCTCATCTGGAAAGGCGGCCTTGAATTCATCCAGGGCTTTGGCCACAAGGCCGTCCTTGACATCGATCCCCATGGATTGTGCTTGCTGCAGCAACAGGGTTCGGTTGATCAGGGTTTCTCGGATCTCCCCCTCGTATCGTTTCAACTGAGCGGCATCCGCAGGCCGCCCCTGGCGGGCCAGTTTTAATGCGACCAGTTTCATCTCACGATCCAGGTCAAGGCGAAGCAAGGCGGTGTCATTGACCCGGGCAATCTGTCCGGCGGGAATTTCCGCGGCAACACCGATTTCCGGCACAAACAAGAAAATCGCCATCATGGCGACGACAGCAGTGGGTATGGTCTTGGGTTTAATGAGGGTCATCGATTTTTCCTTAATGGGTTGGCGGGGTTCAATACCCCTGGGGCCGGCCGACCAGAAACACACTGATGTCGGTCAGCATGGGTTAGGACGGTCTTCGCCCACAACCACTTTTTATATTCATCGTTTATGTCATTTTCCTGAAGGGTTCACCGGCGGCATGGAACCGGTTCCCGTCATGCTCACCAGTTCTCCGGAAAAGCTGCCCACGATTACCGTGCTTTTCAGTTTCACCGGCAGGCACCACCGATCCGCAGACACCCAGAGCTGGATTTTAGCGTTCGGGCTTTTTTCAAAAACACCGCCCACGCGCGCCAGATCCGGTTCGATAAGAAAGGTGTCGAAGGTACCCGCAGGCACCCTTACCCGTTCCCGGCGGACCACATCGGCCATACCCAGGATGCACTTCTTCCCGTCGGTCACCGATCGCCGTATCCGACTGTCCACGGTCATACCCATCAACCGGAACCAGTAAAAAATGGACAGGGGATCAAAGGTGCCGTCCGAAATGGATATCGGTTCCCGGGTCTCACCCTGATTGGCGTATTGGGCCGTCATCGCCTCCCAGTCGAAGGAAACGGTGATGTCCCGCCGGGTACTGCCTTCATGCTGTTTTTTACGGTATCGCAGCGAGCGGGTCATGTCGACGTCCGACCATGCGTCGATGCGGTCACGAACCTTGTAAAAGGCATCAATAAACGCATTGGACCGGGCTGTCAGCACAAAATGATGGGCATCGATCCCTGCCATTTGCTCCTGGGCCAGCACTTCCAAAACCGCTTCCCCGGCCGGGATGATGTTCCATTTGAGCACGAAGGTCAACCGTTCACCCGGCCTTAATGCCCGGGTAGATGCTGACACATCACCCCCCCAGGCGGCAACAGGGATTGACAGCCAGACGATGGCGACAACCCACACGGTAACCCGGCACCGCCAGGCAAACGTTATCCATCCCCGGACCATTTTCTGCCGGGGTCTGCCTGTTAGCATCTGCATAACGAACCGCATCACTTTATCAATGCATCAGATAGAATCCCAGGGCGGGGTCGTCCAACTCGCTGGGCAGAAAAGAGACCCCCACAAAATAACCGTTGACGTTGCAAACGATGACACGCTTTTGCATGGGTGTTCGTTTGCGGTCGTTTAAACGGAATTCCACCAGCAGTCTGGCGCCGATGGGAAATGCGCGGGAAACGTTCATTTTCAATCTCAAACCGGTGGTGGAAATATCCACCACCTTTACCAGACCGGTATCCTCGGATCCATCTTCTCCCATGAGGGTGAATTTTCCCTGTAAATCATCGCCCTTGCGATATTGTTTGCGTTTTTCCAGCCGACAACGGAATTGATGGCCGCAGGCACAGGCACAGTTGACCGTAATTTTCTTCCCGGTCGTGGCATACCGGCTCACGTCCGCNGTTTTGGCCTTGCCGCATTGGGAACAGACAAAGGTAGCGGTGTTGTTGCGGGAAATATGTACGGTCTGGTCCATGGGGTTACACTTCCGTACGGGGCATCGCCAGGGCGTCGGTAGACGGCGGCCGGGATCCCCTGATCTTGATGATTTCCGGTGTATAACTGGCATTTTTAGAGAGACGCCGCCCCGTGATACGAATGACCACGAAGGCCAGTCCGAAAAACAGGAAACCGAACAGGGCGGACCATCCGGACGGATCCGTGCCCCGCATGACGGCCAGCGCCTGCCCCAATACCGCACCGGCAATCATGGCCAGGATCGGAAAGACGTAGAGCAGGAAGGTGGCTTTTAGCAGGTAGGCGGTTTCAATGTTCAAAACGATCCGGTCCCCCACCCGGGCCTCAACCGTGTTGATGGCCTCCACCTCCATTTCCATCTCCTTACCGTCGCCTTCACCATGGCAGTCATTCTTGGATGAACAGGATTCACAGGCGCTGGAGCGGGTGGTTTTTACCCACGCGGTCCCCGCCCCGGGCGCTCCCATTTTGAACACAATTCCTTCTTCGGTGGCCATCGGCGTTCCTCACCTCGTGGCGCTGTCGACCTGCACGGGGGTGATCAGGCGTTGACTGCATCCTTGATCGGTTCCAGCGGCCGCTGATCGTCCGCATTCCGGTAGCAGATAAGACCGCAATTAAGGCACCGGGAGGCTTCCTCCTGTGCCGCTGTCGTGTCGAAACCCTTTTCCAGTTCCATCAGCTGGGCCAGGTCCCGGCTGTTTGCCAGGGGCATGATCCGCCGCCGGCTGATCGTCACCGCCTCCACGTGGTCCACGTTCTGGATGGCCGAATCCGGCATCAGGACGTTTTCCGGCAGATTGAGGGGAATGTCGTAGATGAGCTTATGGATGGTGGCGGCAGCCCGACGCCCGGCCCCGATGGCCTTGATGGCACCGCTGAAATCGGTCAGGGTGTCACCCTTGGCAAACAATCCCACGTCATCGGCATGATCGGGCTGTTTGTACGGAGGAAGCGCCGTCCAAACAGTCGGCTGATCATCGCCACCGGCAGATCGCGTAAAGATCAGTTCGGGGAATCGGCCCGCGGAGAAGACCAGCGTCCGGGCGTCTATAAGCCGCGTTTCCCCGGTATCCACTGACAGCACCTCGATCCCGGTGAGCATCTCCCCGTCGCCGAACAGGCGGGTAACACCGGCTCCGGAAAACACCTCTCCACCGGCTTCGGTCAAGGCCGAAACAGTCGCCTCATCGGGGCGGTCCCGGAAAATAAAGGTAACGGTCCTGGCGCCCAGGGACCGGGCTTTGATCAGGGTCTCGCCGGCCAGTCCCTCGCCGCCGATAATCACGGTATCCGACCCGCAGGAGACCACCCCATGTCCGTCCTTGCCGGATCGCAACAGGTCCAGCAACAAACAGCCGCCGGGCAGCGGCGTTTCAACCATTTTCTCGGCGCCGCGGGCCAATCGGCTGTCCCAACCACCCGAAGCGAGAAAGACCGCCTCGTACCCGTCGTCCAGCAGACCGGCCACGGTCACATCGCGGCCCACCATCTGGCCGGTTCGCGCCTCCACGCCCATTTCCAAAATACCGTCGATATCCCATTGGAGGATCGCATCAGGCAGCCGAAACTTGGCGATGGCGGTGTTGAGCAGCCCACCCAGGCGGTCCGTACCTTCGAATACGGTGGTCCCATGGCCCAGCCGGGCCGCGAAAAAAGCGGCGGAAAGCCCCTGGACCCCGCCACCGACGACGGCAATGCGTCGGCCGGTATCCGGCGCCTTGAAGGGCTGGATGCGTTCGTCCCGGGTGCACTCATAGTCGGCGGCAAACCGCTTCAGGAAGTTGATCGCCACCGGCTCGTCCACGTATTTGCGCCGGCAGTCGTTTTCGCAGGGCCGGGGGCAGATTCGGCCAATCACCGTGGGAAAGGGGTTGCGCTCCTTGATAGTCTGAACGGAACCATGGTAGTCGCCGTCGACGATTTGGCGAATGTATTGGCTGATGTTAATGCCCGCCGGGCAGGCACGCTGACAGGGTGTGGTGCAGTCTTCGGAGGTGTATTCCTTGAGAATCCTGCGGGTAACCGATGACAAGGTGATGATCTGTTTGGGGCATATACGCTCGCAGGTGCCGCAGCCGGTGCATTTCACCTCGTCCACCACGGGAAGCCCCTGGGGCCCCATGACGATGGCGTCGAAGGGGCAGGCAGCCGCGCAGGTCCCCAGACCCAGGCAGCCGATATTGCAGACCTTCATGCCGCCGGATAACAGGGCCACGGCCCGGCAGTCGTTGAGACCGTCGTAGCTGTATTTAACATCCGCGTCGGCAACGCCGTAAGTGCATCCGGGCAAGGCGATATCCGGTTCCTTGGCCTCAACGCTGACCCCGAGAATAGCGGCAATGGCCAAGGCCACATCGTCGCCGGCCGCCACGCAGGAGTTGGGCGAGGCCTTGCCGGCCACGATGGCTTCGGCATTGGCGCTGCATCCGGGCAAACCGCAACCGCCGCAGTTGGCCCCGGGCAGGGCATCTTCGACGGCTATGATTTTTGGATCCACGTAAACGTAAAAAACCTTGGAGGCCAGCGCCAGGCCGATCCCCACCACGAGTCCCAGTCCACCCATCAGTATAATCGCTATGGTCATGTCAATGCTCCTGTTAAAAAATGGCGTCGAACTTGCAGATGTCGTAGCAGATCAGACACTTGATACACTTTTCCTTGTCAATGCGGGCCGTTTCCTTCTTTTTCCAGACGACGGCATCGGCCGGACAGGCCCTGAAGCACATACCGCATTTGGTGCAGGCGTCCGGTTCCACTTCAAACTTGAGAAGCGCCACACAGCGCTTGGCCGGACAGCGCTTTTCGTAAATATGAGCCTCGAACTCATCCCGGAAATAGCGCAAGGCGGAAAGCACCGGATTGGGGCCCGTCTGACCCAAGCCGCACAGGGCGGTCTCGCGGATGGTCTGCGACAACTCGATCAGGGTATCGATATCCTCCGGTGCGCCGCGGCCCTCGCAAATCTTTTCCAGGATCTGGAGTTGGCGGCGGGTACCCTCCCGGCAAGGGGTACATTTACCGCAGGACTCGTCCTGGATAAACTCCATGAAAAAGCGGGCCATATCCACCATGCAGGTTTTTTCGTCCATGACGATGGCACCGCCGGAGCCCATGATGGCCCCCACCTCGGCAATGGCCTCGTAATCCACTGGTGTGTCCAGATGCGCCTCGGGAATGCAGCCGCCCGACGGGCCGCCCAATTGAACGGCCTTGAACTTGCGTTTTTTGGGGATGCCACCACCGATATCGTAGATGATGGTGCGCAGCGAGGTGCCCATGGGTACTTCCACCAAACCGATATTGTTCACGTCACCGGACAGAGCAAACACCTTGGTGCCTTTGCTGCTCTCGGTGCCCACGCCGGCATACCAGGCACCTCCGTTAACCATAATCTGGGCCACGTTGGCCAGGGTTTCCACGTTGTTGAGAATGGTGGGCTTTTCCCACAGGCCCCTGTGGGCCGGAAAGGGCGGTCGCGGACGTGGCATGCCCCGCTTTCCCTCGATGGAGCGCATCAGGGCGGTCTCCTCGCCGCATACAAAGGCACCGGCACCCTGGTAGATCTCGATATCGAAGGAGAAGTCCGACCCCAGAATATGCTCACCCAGCAGACCGTAGGTCGCGGCCTGCTCGATGGCGATTCCCAACCGCCTGATGGCCAGGGGATATTCGGTGCGCGCGTAGATGTAACCCTTACGGGCATCAATGGCCTTGGCGGCGATGATCATGCCCTCCAGTACCGCATGGGGGTCCGCCTCCAGGATGCTGCGATCCATGAAGGCCCCGGGGTCGCCTTCGTCGGCGTTGCACAGCACATATTTCACCGATCCGGAACTCCGGCGGGCAAAATCCCACTTCATTCCCGTGGGAAACCCGGCCCCGCCGCGCCCCCGTATACCGGAAATCTTCATCTCTTCGATGATCTGTTGGGGGGTCATGTCGAACAGCGCCCTGGCCGCCCCGATATAGCCGTCCCGGCCGATATATGCATCGATGGATTCGGGATCGATCAACCCCTTGTTGCGCAGGACACGCGGCATCTGGTAGGCGAAAAAAGGAATCCGGGTCTGGGCGGCGATCTTGGCTTTGGACACCGGGTCCTTGTAAAGCAGCCGCGTCACCGGCTTGCCGTTGATCAGGTGCGAATCGACCAGTTCGGGCATATCTTCCACGGTGAGCTTCTGATAAAAGATGTCGCCGGGATGAACCACGAGCAGGGGACCCAGGGCGCAAAAACCATTGCAGCCGGTCTCGATCACCTGAACGGTTTCACCCAATCCCTTTTCTTCGATGGCCGCAATCAGGGCATCCTTGACCCGGATGGAGCCGGTGGCGTGACAACCGGTACCGCCACAAATCATCAGATAGGTCTTGTCCTTGAACGCCAGGCGATCCTTTTGTGCGCTCCGAATGCCTTCAAGATCCCGAGTGGTCAGTCTCGCCATATCCCCTCGCCAGCAGTTTTTACCAGGAACCGTCCAGCCCCCTGATGCCGTTCATGTAAAGTCGACCGCAGGCCACAAACAACGAATATTCGGTCACCATCAGCGGAATTTCGAAAGACTTGGCCATCTCTACGAAATCCGCGGGCGGCGTTTTTCCCCTGACGATGACGATGGCACTGACACCGACAATTTTCGCCGTCCGGATGACATGGTCCGTGGTGACGCCGGTCAGCAGCGCGCAGCTTTTGGCCGCGGCGGCCAGTACGTCGTCCATCAGGTCCGCCGCACCACCGGCGACGATGACCGCGTCCATCTGGTCCTCACCACAAAGCATGTCGCCTTTGAGGATATCTCTTATTTCGGAAATTTTCATGGTCACTGTCACTGAACAATTAACAACGGGGTTAACAGCAGGATAGACAGGCCTACGAATACTTGTCGAGCAACGCGATCACCTTGTCGGAAGTGACCTCCCCGTAGGTCTCCTGATCCACCACCATCACCGGCGCCAGGCCGCAGGCACCCAGGCAACGAACGACTTCCAGGGTAAAGCGCCGATCCTCTGTGGTATCGCCCGCTTTCAATTGATATTCATTTTCAATACGGATCAGGGCTTCTTTGACGCCCTTGACGTAGCAGGCCGTTCCCAGGCACATCTTGATGGTGTGCCGGCCCTTGGGCACCATGGAAAACAAGGAGTAGAAGGAAGCCACGCCGTAAACGCTGCTGGCGGGTAGGTTGAGGCCCTGACTGATATAGTCCAGCAACTTTACGGGTAGGTACCCGGCAATATCCTGGCATTCCCGGAGCACGGTAATGACGGCCCCGGAAACGGCCCTGTTTTTGTCGATGACCGCATCAACCTGAGACCACATGTCGTCGTTGATATCCGCATGGTGCGGATGGTGGGTCAGGATCATGCGTCGGCCTCTCCTTTGACCTTGAATGACAACGGTTGCAAGCACGCATTGCGCCGGCGATTCGGCTGCCTGCGTGCCAATGGCAAAGAAACACAGGCAACCGCGAGGCAACATTTCATAATTATTTATAATTGTCAATGCTATCATGGTCGTCAACCCGCTCCGGACAGCGCTTGACGGAACCGTAACAGCTGGTCTATAGATCAAACACCCGGACGGTGATGCAGATCGACAACACACCGACCGGTGAAGACTGGCCCCCCCCAAGCAGAAAGCGGAGGCAGCGATTGAAGCAATTGAAAGAAAAAGTCCAAGAGGCCGCAACATTTCTCGAATCGAAGCTGGTCCGTCCGCCTGATACCGGGGTGATTACCGGCACCGGGCTGGGTGACGCCGTCGGCCCCCTCGATGACGCCTCGACGGTGAATTACGGCGAGATCCCGCATTTCCCTGTCTCCACCGTGGTCGGTCATGCGGGACGGCTAATGGCCGGCACCCTGGTCGGGCACCCGATGGTGGTCATGCAAGGACGCTTTCACCTCTACGAGGGCTATACCCCCGAAGCCGTCACCTTTCCCATACGCGTGATGCGGGCCCTGGGCGTGCGGCACCTGATTCTGTCCAATGCGGCCGGCGGCATGAACCCCGCCTTTCACCAGGGGCGTCTGATGGTGATTCGCGATCACATCAACCTCACAGGGGAGAATCCGCTGGTCGGGACCAACCATGACGACTGGGGCCCCCGGTTTCCCGACATGACCGCGGCCTACGACCCCTCCCTGATCCGGTGCTCTCACCAGGTGGCCGACAGCCTGGGCATCCCCCTGAGCAGCGGCATCTACGCAGGCCTGAAGGGGCCCGCTCTGGAGACACCGGCGGAGATCCGCTACCTGAAGACCATCGGTGCCGATGCGGTTGGGTTTTCCACGGTGATGGAAACCATCGCCGCCGTACACGCCGGCATGCGGGTACTGGGCCTGTCCATCATCACCAACATCAACGACCCGGATCAACCGGCGCCGGCATCGGTGCAAGCGATCGTTGCTGCGGCCAACCGGGCCGCACCCATGCTCAAGCGCATGATCGGAGCCGTGGTGGCCCGGATCCACAGGGAAACGCCGCGATGACCGGCGTCGCGGACCTGTTGATCACCAACGGCATCGTCATGACCATGGATCCCCACGGCCGCATCATTGAAGATGGGGCGGTCGCGGTCACCGGAGATACGATCACCGCGGTCGGTCCGGCAGCCGAGGTTGCATCGCTGACTGCCGATGCGACCATCGACGCCGACGGCGGCATCATCTTGCCCGGCCTGGTCAATACCCACACCCATGCCGCCATGACCCTGTTCCGGGGGCTGGCCGACGACCTACCCCTCATGGACTGGCTCAACGACCATATCTTTCCCGCCGAGGCCCTGCTGGACGTAGACAAGGTCCGAGCGGGAACCATGCTCGGCTGCGCGGAGATGATCCTTTCCGGAACCACCTGCTTTTGCGACATGTACCTGTTTGAAGACGCCGTGGCCCGCGCCGCCAGAGCCGCCGGCATGCGCGCGGTGGTGGGGGAAGTTCTCTACGATTTTGACTCGCCCAACTATGGCCCCATCGAAAAAGGGTTCGACTACACGCGCCGTCTCATCGACACCTGGCGGAACGACCCGTTGGTCACCATCGCCGTGGAACCCCACTCCCCGTACCTGTGCGCACCCGATCTGTTGACCAGGGCCGCCGACATCGCCCGGGAGCACCGATTGCCCCTGGTGATCCACCTCTCCGAAACCCACAGCGAGGTGGCGGACATCCAAAAAAAATACGGGGCCACGCCGGTGGGCCACCTGGCCGACCTGGGCGTGCTGGGCGCCAACCTGCTGGCCTGCCATTGCGTGGTACTCAACGACACCGACATGGACCTGCTCCAACAACACGACGTCAAGGTCTCCCACAACCCTGAAAGTAACATGAAACTGGCCGCCGGCGTCTCCCCGGTGGCCGATCTGATCGAGCGCAAGGTGTGCACGGGACTGGGCACGGACGGCTGCTCCAGCAACAACAATCTGGATCTGTTCACCGAGATGGACACCGCCGCCAAACTACACAAGGCCAGCCGACTGGACCCCACGGTGATGGACGCCGCCACTGTACTGCGCATGGCTACCATCGACGGCGCGCGCGCCTTGGGGCTGGATGACATTACCGGCAGCATCGAAACCGGCAAGAAGGCCGACATCATCGTCATCGACACCCGCAAACCACACCTGACCCCCATGTACCACCCGGCCTCCCACCTGGTCTATGCCGTCGGCGGCAGCGACGTGTGCGCCACCGTTGTGGCCGGCCGGGTGCTGATGAAGGAACGCAAACTGCTGCACATGGACCTGGAAAAGATCATGTCCGACGCCCGCCAGATCGCCGACACCATCCGGAGCCGATAGCATGGCTTTCGATTCAGTCATCCATAACGGCACCCTGGTGACCGTGGACGCGCATATGCGGATCATTGAGAAAGGATGGATCGGCATTCAGGGTGGCGTCATCCGGGCAATCCAATCCGTCGCACCGGACACGCCAACGCCTTACGCAGGTCTGACCATCGACGCAGCCGGCGGCATCGTCATGCCCGGGTTGGTCAACGCCCACACCCACCTGCCCATGTCCCTGTTCCGGGGCATGGCCGACGACATTCCCCTGATGACCTGGCTCAACGACCACATCTTCCCGGCCGAAGCCCGTTTCATCCACGCCGACACGGTACACTGGGGCACGCTGCTGGCCTGCGCCGAAATGCTGCTTTCCGGCACCACCTGCTGCTGCGGCGGCTATTTCCTGGAAGAAGTCGTGGCCCGGGCCGTTGCCGAAACCGGCCTGCGGGCCGTATTGGCCCAGGGAGTCATCGATTTCCCGGCCCCCGGGGTTCCGAACCCGGCGCTAAACATCGCCCACGCCGGGGGTTATGCCCAGCGGTGGCAAGGTCGCAGCCGGCTGATCAGTCCGTCCATCTTCTGCCATTCGCCCTACACCTGCAGTGACAACACCTTGGAAGCCGCCAAGGCCACCGCCGATGACCGGAACCTGGTCCTTCAGGTGCATGTGGCCGAAACCCGGTTCGAACGGGATCGATCCAACGAGGAGAAGGGTTGCAGCCCTGTGGCCCACCTGTGCCAACTGGGCATTCTCGACCAGCGAACCCTCATGGCCCATTGCGTCTGGGTGGACGATGCAGACATCGATATCATCGCCGGTTGCGGCTGCGCGGTCGCCCACTGCCCGGAAAGCAACATGAAGCTGGCCTCGGGCATCGCACCGGTAACCGCTATGCGTGCAGCGGGAATAACGGTGTCGTTGGGCACCGACGGATGCGCCAGCAACAACAACCTGGACATGTTCGGTGAAATGGCCACGGCCGCCAGACTGCACAAATTGGCCACCGGCGACCCCACGGCCCTGGATGCGGCCAGTGCACTCAAGATGGCCACCATCGACGGGGCCCGGGCCATCGGTCTTGGCGACCGAATCGGATCCCTGGAGACCGGAAAACAGGCGGACATCATCGTCCTCGATAGCCGGGTCCCCCACCTGACGCCCATGTACCACCCGGCATCCCACATCGTCTATGCAGCCGGCGGTGCCGACGTACGCCATGTGCTGGTGGCCGGCAGGCCAGTGGTGGAAGAGCGGCAGTTGCTGACCCTGAATATCCGGGAAATCATGGACCGCGTCAACACCATCGCCGACGCCATTCGATCGAGCCCCAATGAATATGCCAACGGCCAAAATCCCAAAATTACAGGTATCGAAGAAGGATTGACACCCAAGCGGAAGCCATAATGGATCTAAACGCGATTATCACCGCCGCCCGTGGCGACACCCCGGCAGACCTGCTGCTGACCAACGCCAGGATCATCAACATCTTCTCAGGACGGGTCATCGACGGGCGCATCGCCGTCAAAGACGGAATCATCGTGGGCTTCGGCGACTATAATGCCGCCAAAACCGTGGATCTGATGGGTCGCTACGTGGCCCCCGGGTTCATCGATTCACACGTCCACATCGAAAGTTCCATGGTCTGCGTTACCGAATTCGCCCGGGCCGTGGCACCCTGCGGCACCACCACCGTGGTGGCCGATCCCCATGAAATCGCCAACGTGCTGGGTACGGCGGGCATCGACTATATGCTCCGATCGGCCGAGGGCCAACCCATGGACTGCCTCTTCGCCCTGCCCTCCTGCGTGCCGGCCACGGACATGGAGACCGCCGGCGCCCGGCTGGATGCCGGGGATCTTGAACCCTTTTTCGGCCACCGGCGGATCGTGGCCTTGGCGGAGATGATGAACTACCCCGGCGTGATCTCCACCGATGCGGGGATAATGGCCAAACTGGCCATCGCCCGCAGCCACCATCGCCCCGCAGACGGCCACGCCCCGGGTCTTTCCGGCCACCGGCTGTTTGCCTACGCGGCCGCCGGCATCGCCTCGGACCACGAATGCACCCGGGCCGAAGAGGCACTGGAGAAACTGGAACTGGGCATTCACATCATGGTGCGCGAGGGTACCTGCGCCCGCAACCTGGATGCATTGTTTCCCGTCATCAACGAGAATACCTGGCCGCACATGATGTGGTGCACCGATGACCGCCATCCCCACGACATCCTCGCCGAGGGCCACATTGACGCAGTGATCCGCAAGGCCGTAGCCAAGGGGCTGGACCCGGTGACGGCCATCCGCATGGGCACAATCAATCCGGCGGCCTACTTCGGCATCAAGGATGCCGGGGCGATCGCTCCGGGCCGAAAGGCCAATCTGGTGGTCTTCTCCGACCTGGCGGAGATCCGCGCCGAGCAGGTCTTCTACATGGGTCGGCAGGTGGCCGAAAACGGCCACCTGCTGCCCGGTATCCAGCGACCGTCACCGGTTACCGTGCCGCCGTCCATGAACCTGGATCCAGGTGATCTGGATTTTTCGATACCGGCCATGGGCCGGCGCATGCGCGTCATCCGGGCCATTACCGACCAGGTGGTCACCCACTGTGAAATCATGGACGTGGCTGAAAAAGACGGTCTGGCCGTGGCCGATGTAACCAGGGATGTCATCAAGCTGGCCGTGGTGGACCGCTACACGGGGAAGGCCCACACCGGCAAGGGATTCGTCACCGGACTGGGATTGAAACGCGGCGCCATCGCGTCCAGCGTGGCCCACGACTCTCACAACATCATCGTTGCCGGTGTCACCGATACGGACATGCGGGCGGCAGTGACGACCGTGGTGGCCATGGGCGGCGGCTTCGCGGCGGTCGACGACAACAGGACCCTGGCCACCCTGCCCCTTGCCGTGGCCGGACTGATGTCCGACCAGCCGGTAACAGTCGTGCGGCGACAGATGGACGAAATGATTGCCGCCGCCGCAAACCTGGGGAGCACCCTTTCCGACCCCTTCATGACCCTGGGTTTTCTGGCCCTGCCGGTCATCCCGGACCTGAAGCTGACCGACCAGGGGTTGGTGGACGTGATCCGGTTTGACGCCGTACCCCTGTTCGTCCAATAGGGCGGCAAAATATAAAATGACCGACCGCCGGCCGGCCGGCAGCCGCATAGAAAAGACCCATCGAAGCACATTCGACCAGCAGCATGGCACCCCAGGTAAAATCCTCGATTTTTACAGGCATGACCTGAAAGCAGTTATATCAGTATTGACATATCTTAACTCGTAAGATAAGAGGCGGATTGAAAATCAGCCGGTTCCATACCACGCGTTCGCGGCAACATAATTTTGTTTTGGTGTGTCATTAATGACATCTCTCATCCAAGATTTACGATCGTAACCAATTTATTCAGATTGTGGGGTTTTTTATTTCCGAGGCCCTCATTAATACCAATACACACACTTACCAGGACAGTAGACGACGGTATGCACTTACATTCAAATGCTGACGACGCCGGTTATTTGGTGAGGGACGAGACGCCGACAAAACCGGATGGATCAATTAGACGATTGAATAATGCTATAGACAAAGTGGCGGTGCTGTATGAGACGAATGAGCACCTGATTGAAGACTGGCTGGATGAACTGGAAAAACAAAACGACGAAAAAAATCCGGCCTATTGGCTTCTTTTGGCCAGATTAAACGAACTGACCCTTTTATGTGCCGGCAACTATGCGGACAATTGCGAATTTTCAGCGGCCGGCGACCTGTTGGTAAACCCGAGACAAATTATGGTTCATTTTATTGATCCGGAGCTGACGGTAATTAAAAAACGCCACGCCAGTTTGTCTGAGCAGTTCGGGAGGAAAGGGCAATCCAGAAAATGTATTCTGCAACGACTTGCGAACCATGCAACAATTGAGACCAAACGACCGTCTCTCCTGCCGCATCTCTTCAAAAAAATGCAAAACTCGGGCCGGGTATCAGGAACTTACCTTGCCCTTGCCGACACACGCATGAAGCAGATAGCGGATACCATAGGTTTTCTGGCAAGCTGGCAGATATCAGACGTCGCAGAGTTGTACCGACGGATTGCCGGGTCTACGCCTGAAGTCGGGGCTTACATTGAATCTAATTTGTGCCGGTTCAAAAATGATTTGTTCTTTGCCATTGGAAACGATGTCCGCCGGATTGTGGGAAACCCCCTATAACGAATCGATTTCCCGGCATATATTTAAAAGGAGAAGTTAACATGAAAAAAAATCTTTTCAACTTTGTTGTGCTGTTTCTGGTTTTGTTACTTTCCGTTTGCCATGTCTATGCAGAAACGTCTGAAGTACAAAAGTATAATGCTGTTTATGGAGCAGCCGGTCCAGCCATGACAGTGGCAACCGGAAGTCCCGGGGCACTGGGTCTTTTAAAGGAGTTGGCGGAACCATTTTGCAGCACAAACCATTGCCGAATCAATTGGACCAAAAAGGGTAGCGGAGCATCGTTAAAGGCCATGAACAGAGGTAAGGTTGACATGGTCATGGTGCATGCGCCGGCAGCAGAAAAAAAAGCAGTGAAGGATGGTTGGGCGACCATGAGGACGCTTATAGGCAGCAATGAATTCTACATTGTAGGCCCTAAAGCCGATCCTGCAGGTATCAGCGAGGCCAAATCCGCCAACGCTGCCTATGCGGCGATCGCCAAAGCAAAGGCAACGTTTTTTTCACGTGGAGACAATTCAGGCACCCATAAAAAGGAGATGAAAATCTGGAAACTTGCCGGAATTAAGCCTTCGGGGAGTTGGTATGTCGTGACTTCGGATTTCATGGGGCCGACGCTTATGCGAGCCGACAAGAAAACAGGCTATTTCATGACCGATTCAAGCACCTTTTTCGCCAAGCAGTCAAAAATTAAAAATCTCAAAATCCTGTTTAAAGGCGATCCTGTCCTGGTTAATGTCTACCACGCACTGGTCGCCGCTCCGGAAAAGTATCCTACGGCAAATTACGATCTTGCAGCCGCGTTCGTAAATTTTTCAGCGTCTCCTGAGGGCCAGAAAATCTACAGGGAGTATGGAAAAACCAAGTTTGGCACGCCCCTTTATAACGATGCGGAATATGCTAAAAAGTGGTTACGTCATTAGTGTCTTTATAGCAATGCGGCTTTTCGAACTTGTCAACGAAGACGACGGAGGTGGACCGGCAGATGACCCGGCCAAAACCGGTGGATTAACCGACCTTAAGAAAGCACACAAGAGAATCACCGACCACCCGCAGAGCGGGTGGTTTGATGAAGCCCCCTCGAAGGGGGCTAAAATCCAGACCAATGAACATCGAACGTCCAACTTCGAATTTTGAA
>JGI24023J19991_10000419_pt1 | contig 33083 bp, 35 predicted proteins | sample Cruoilmetagenom1_FD_19991 | JGI IMG/M metagenome (IMG submission 19991)
GGCAAAAATATCGACTCAAGGGGTGGTGGGGCTTCGGCCTGGGTACCTTGTCGATGTTTGTCTCTTCATTTTCGATCACCCTGATTGCACTTAACGTCATCGTCAACGTCGATCCCTGGTACACACCGCAATACGCCATCCCGATGCTCGGAATGATGCTCGGTAACACCATGAACGGAATCTCTCTCGGGCAGGACCGGCTCAATCAATCTGCCTGGCAGCAACGTGTCGTCATCGAGGCAAGACTGATGCTCGGTTGGAACTGGAGCCGTGCCATTAGCGATATTCGTCAGGACAGTATCCGTACAGGCCTTATGCCCATCATCAATGCTATGGCAGCCGCCGGCATCGTCAGCCTTCCCGGTATGATGACCGGGCAAATACTGGCGGGCAGTCCCCCCATGGAAGCCGTCAAATACCAAATCCTGATCATGTTCCTCATCACTGCGGGCACTGGTTTTGGTACGTTTGTCGCTGTCTGGTTTGGTTCGAGGCGTTTGTTTGACGAGCGCGAACGTTTACGATTGGATCGGTTGCATGTGAAGTCGTGAATGATGTTTAACTATAGTCAGTTTTCCAGAGACTACGTGTAGTGATAGTCGCGTTTTTTTCTGTACCCTGAAAGCAGTAACCTTGATATTGGTTTATGTTATTGATTTATTATTTGATTAGTGGCATTTTTTACTTTGAATTAGACGAATATAGGCAAACGCTTGTCAATTACATAAGGCACGGACTTCTGTCTAAAACACTGTTTTTGTAGGTAGCACATGAAAATTATTATTTTTAGACACGGAAAAGTAGATTATCCGCCTATCACAATGCTATCTGCGTGTGAGTTAGTAGAGTGGGCGCATGCGTACAATACAAACCAGTTGGATAAAGAGTCTCAACCAACAGAAAAGGCAAAACAAGTAGCGGTGAGTGTTAATGCTGTTGTTTGTAGTGAATTACCAAGGTCAATAGAGTCTGCTCAGGTCTTGGGAGTAAATGAAATTACCTATTCTAACTCATTATTTAATGAGGCTGGTCTACCAATAGCAGGATGGAATTTTCCTAAGTTATCTGTACGGATCTGGGCAATTTTTTTTAGGCTCGCATGGCTTATGGGCTACTCTAACAATTCAGAAACAAAAAAAGATGCAAAACAAAGAGCATCTTTAGCTGCGAAAAAACTTATAGAATTAGCAGAGTCGCATAAATCCGTCGCTTTTATTGGGCACGGAATTATGAATCGTTTCATAGCTGATGAGTTGAGGTATCTAGGCTGGGTGGGACCAAAGAGCCCGGCTAAAAACTATTGGGAATATGGTGTGTTTAGTGTCAAAACATAACTATTGCATTCAGCCGACATATTTCCACGGTGTTTCGTTTGTGGCGAATGCCACAAGCCTCACACTGCTCCAATGGTCGGCTGATACTAGGCGTTATGCGTAACAATTAATAATAACCTTATGGATGCAAAATATTACAAAAAACTTAAAGGTTGGGAAAATAAAGTTTATCTATGGATTGAACAAGATTCTTCCATAATGGTAAAAGCGGTGAGCGAGTTTGGTGATCCAGTGGAACTTACCTCCGAAGATGCCAGAAATTTTGCTAAATTATTAAATGAGGCAGCTGACAAACTTGAACAGTCATGAAACAAATACACGCGCATAGCAAATTGTTTAAACACGCAAGGCAAAAATCTGTCTTGCTCAGACACCGCGCCGTTTAACTCTGCAATGCCTTCAAGTTAAGAGCTATATTGCGTTCTCTAAAATGATTCGAGAGCCAAATATAGATTATAACTGTGAGTTAAATATATTTATAAAAGATGCTTTCCTTAAAAATAAAGATACAAAATGCAATTTAAATGAATTAAATTCATTCGCTAAAGTTTTTTTGATGGGGAAGGTCAGGGAGCCTGAATTAATGATGTTTATAGCAAGCGCTTTAATCAGGATTAAACTTACCCAATTGGTGTTCGTATTTTTTCATCCTGTTAAAGCTTGAGGGGATTAATATATGGAAATATTGGCAATTTCCGGCAGTATGCGAAGTGGATCATATAACACGGCGTTATTATGCGCTGTCAGCGATTTATCACCGGCCCATGTCAATGTCACATTATTTGAACCTGTCAGTGATATCCCAATATTTGATCCAGAGATTGACGATAATGATCTGCCCCAGTCGGTCAATGCGCTTATAGCAAAAATTAAAGGCGCAGATGGGGTGATGATCAGCTCGCCAGAGTATGCGCATGGGGCGAGTGGGGTTATAAAAAATTTACTCGATTGGTTGGTGGCGACAGATGCTCTTGTATTAAAACCTGTCGTGGTTGCTACGGTATCAACAAGCGGTCTTGGTGGTGTCAGGGCTTTTAGTTCGCTGGTGCAAATTTTAAGTGCGATGAATGCGAATGTACTTATGGATGGTTCATTATGTGTCCCCTATGCGAGTATGAAATTCGATAATGCGCTTAAGTTGACAGACGATATTACACTGAAAGCGATAAGCGTATCGCTGATGGCGCTGGAAAGGGTGATTGGTCAGACTTAGCTAGTGGGAGATCGGGTTGTTAATCGATTGATTTATGAGATGACAGTTTAGAGTGAATTGCTTGAGGCATGATTGCCGACAAACTTGTCGTCCCTATGTGGTCCAATATTACCATAATTTCTCTGTCATCCATTATTAGTAATTTTTTATGCGAAATACTAGCTGTGCTAATGATATTTGTTATGCTATAAGCAACTAATGATCAAGAGAATAAATAAACGTGTAGTGAAATCATGAAGGCAGATCTAACCATTATTTCACCGTCAGAAATTGGCAACCTGACGGACTCTGCGCGACTTATACTGGCGAACCTGGTGTCTGTTGATATACCTCATCAGATTAATCCTCACCGTCATGAACGCGGTCAGCTGGTATATGCCAGTCATGGCAACTTGCAGGTAATGAGTATGGGGACGTCGTTCATGGTGCCCTCCCAGTTTGCTGCGTGGATACCCCCGGGTGTTATTCATTCAGTAACGTCGACGACTCCCATTGACTATTGCTCATTGTTTATCGATGTCTCAGTAAGTGATGTTCTTCCGGGGCACACCCAACTGTTACACCTGACTTCGCTACTAAAAGAGCTGACCAGGACGGCTGCAAACGGAGATCAGTCAGGGCAATCCGATGTTCAGGCGCGTCTTAATAGCGTTATCCTGGATCAGTTAAGAATGCTTCGTCCCGCCTGTGTTGCGCTGCCTATTCCTGGGGCAACGCGTACCTATCCTCTAGTTGAACATTTTCTGAGTCACCCGGGTGACCAGCTTGATTTGCCGTTTTGGTCGGCTCAATTGTCAATGAGTGAGCGTACCCTGACGAGAAATTTCAAGCGCGATACAGGTTTGACGCTAGGGCAATGGCTGCAGCATGTAAAAGTCCTGAAGGCAATAGAATTACTGGAGGCTGGAAAGTCGGTGAAGGCAACGGCGTATGATGTGGGTTATCAGCAGCCCAGTGCGTTCATTTCTATGTTCAAGCGGATAACAGGTTCAACACCCAGGGATTATCTGCACAAGTAAGTTCTTACCAAAAAATATTTACTGGCCAGATTCCGATATCCCCTGTCTTTTTCAAGATACCACCTTTGCATGTCATGTGATTAACTTGAAGTGTGAGAGCGGAATGAGATGAGGAATATTTATGTACCGAGCAGTTGTAGTGATGGTGGGTTTGTTTGTGGCCTTCATGGCGCAAGCAGAAGATGAAGATAAAATGTATGTATCCAGAGAGATGACCGTTGAGGTAGCTTCGAAAGCCGCATGGCATGCCATGCTGGATTGTAGAAAGAGAGGCTATTCAGTTGCTGTTGCTGTCGTCGATAGGGGTGGAAACTTATTGGCGTTCTATCGTGACCGCTTCGCAGGCCCGCATACTCCGGAGACGGCTATACGGAAAGCCTGGACGGCAAATAGTTTTCGTCAGAGCACTGCAGATCTGGCTACCTATTTGCAGAAAGGAACGATACCTAATCAAGTTCAGCATAATCCGGGTGCCTTATTGGTAGGTGGCGGTGTCACCATACAGTCTCAAGGCCAACTGGTCGGTGGTATTGGCGTGTCAGGGGCACCTCCTGGAAAGTCTGAACTGGACAGTATCGATGGAGCGTGCGCAAAAAAAGGTCTTGAGGAGGTTGAAGAGTTTCTCGAGTTCGATTGATAACCCGTAATAAGGGACGTGAAGCAGGCAGGGAAGAAAGGTCAATGTACCTGGAAAGTATCGGTTTAAACGTTAAACACATAAGTTCTGGAGGTCGGTAATGAAAACATTCATGAAGTATATGGTCGTAATGGTGGTGAGTCTGTCTGGATTAACGGGTAATAATGTTTTGGCAGAAAAGATGAATATACCCGAGATTGATTCTCTTGATTTAGGCGCTCTGGCGCAGGATGCGGCAAAAGAAAAGAAACAGTTGATGGTGGTATATTACAAAGGTAAATGCGAACCGTGTGACCAGCTAAGCCTGAATGGTACTGCTGGCGATCAGAATGGTTCACAGATAGCCCCTGATTTTGTCATGTACAAGACAAACGTTAGTGCAGGGTTTAATGTCGTATGTCCGAATGGCGAGCAATTTGCAAATGAAGAATTCATGTCGATAAAAGGCATTGCGAAACTGCCCGCAGTGGTCATAACGGATAGCTTTGGAAATGTGATGTACGTCGAAAATAATGTGACAAGTAAAGGTCAGTTACTTGCAGTTAGTGACAAATACAAAAAACGAAATATGGTCAGTAGCAAGGCGTCCATGACTGGAGCATCAGACTGATATAGTCGATGTAGTCAATAGTAAGTACTGATAAAAATAGCAGGGGGGCGTCAGGCCTGGCCTGCTATTTTTTTCTGTGATGGTCCTTTCAATAATAACCTGTGAAATTTAACTGCACATAAGACATGCCTCCAATGCCACTTCGAGCTACAATCGAATTGTGGTCACCCGTTATATCAAAATAATAATATGCTAAGCTTTAAGTTTGCGGCAATGTTGTTGCCATGCACTATCGCCAACATTAATATAGGTTTGTAGTTAAGCTATATGCCAGGTGTTACAGGGATTAACTGTATTTATATATCGAATGCCAGAAAGGGATTTGGCGATGTATGGAATAGAAGTTTATTGCTGCACTTTTTACCACGAAAATATAAGTAAAAAATCATTTTTTGTGGAAAATTCTAGCGATAACTAACGCAGATTTTTGTCATGTTTTAAAATGATGGCATTTGTCGGCATTGTTTGTTTTTTTAGATGTTATATGGCTTGATTGCATAGCTCTTTTTTCAGTGCGTGGCAAACAGGTGGCTGTAGCCCAGCTTGACGTTGTGAGCGGTTGATATATTTTAAGTGGCGCGCGCCTGCTGTAGGTGCGCGATTGTGATTCAGAAGTGTGTGAAATATGATATCAGTTATTTATGCTTCATTGAGCGCGTGTTTGATAGTTTGGTTGTCTCTCAATGTGATCAAGCATCGTCGCGTCAATAAAATCAGCGTGGGCGATGGTGGGAATGAGGTGCTAGAGGTGTCAATGGCGGCCCAGTCCAATGCCGTTGAATATATTCCTATCACTTTGTTGCTTTTGTTTGCATTGGAATTAAACAATGCCAATGTGTTCTTGATACATGCCTTTGGTATATTATTGTTGTTGGGTAGGGTATTACATGCACGCGGACTTCTTATAGGTAATTTGAGGCTCAGGGTGCGTGGGATGCAACTCACCCTGTATACCATGCTGGGTCTGGCGGCCGTTAATTTTATTTATCTCCCTTACGACAGGATGATTAGTTTTTAACAGTCATGTCCCTGTGGATGGGTGCAATATTAAATATGAATTGGAAAAATAAAATCTGGCGATATGTGACCTTTATGGTTGTTGTATTGTTTTTGCTAAATCCTGAAATGGCAAGCCTGGGGTTGTTTATTGACGCAGTGGGGCTGGATCTGTTTATTATGCTGATGCAATTGCAGATATTGGCGCTGCTCTCGGGATATTATCAGTATTTTCTGAAGAGGCTAAGTGGCTGGTATAATTGCCTATGTAAAAATAATCAACTGGCAGTGATGTCAGCTTTGAAAAAAGAATTTTCTATATTATTTTTAACGATGTCTGCACCGGCTGTTGCCATGCAGGCCATGGTGGTTTGTGTCATTTCAATCACATTGACAAATTATTTGTAAACAGTCTAGAGTAAGCAAAGATCATGGAGATCGGGCATCCCTCGGCTTGAAGGATGTTAATAGATAAGGAGTGTTTTCATATGGATAAGTTTATATTGTTGATCGCGTTATTTTCAGTTTCTTTAATTTCAGTAGCAGATGCCTATAAATGCAGTCAGGACGGCAAGATGGTTTATGCTGATCATCCCTGTGGAAGTGAAAGCGAGGCAATTAAAATAGCGCCTGGTGTTGCCGATAATCAACGTGCGAAGGATGACTATTCCTCTGTTGAAAAGCAATTAGAACGGTTGGATCGGGAAAAGGCAGAGATTAAACTGGAAAGGAAGCAAAAAAACCTGGCGGATGAGGGGCTCAGAATTAAAAAGAAGCAGGCTGAATCCGGAAAAAATATCGATCAGGCAGAGTGTGAATACTATAGGGCGCGTGTTCGTGAAGAGGAGAATAATCTTAGTAAGGGTTATCAATCAAGGGAGCATCGACTTAGTGATGAAAGTTATCTGAGTTTGTTGCGTAAAAGTGCAGCGGAGTATTGTCATTACTAGGGCCTGTTAACCCTAACGCCGCCTGGCCTGTTTTGGGGCCCAGCCCGAAGGGGCGGGGCCATTTTTTCCCGGAACCGCGTTGCATTTCGCTTATGTACGGCAAGTACACTACGCTCAATGCGCCTTGTTCCGAAAAAAATGGCCTCCGTCGCGGGGGCGTCATTAGGGTTAACAGGCCCTGGTAATTGCCTCTAATATTTTTTCAGGCCAATGAGATGTGTATGCGGGCAAAGGCTGCCTTGCTGAAGTCTTGGCTGACTTGAGTGGCTGATTCTAATGGTGACTGAAGGCGATTAGAGTTTTTTGAGTTCATTGCTTCTGGGTAAATAAATGCTATGGAGGTAGGTGTCACTGATGACAAGCTGTATTTTTGCAAAAGTTTGTCCAGAGAGAATCAATGGAGTGATGGTTATAGTCAGGGCTGTCTGTGCGAATATAAAAAATTTATTATCTGGCTAGGTTTCTCCGCTGTCGGTTACTCCATCAGGCCAGATCAATCAGGCAAGGAGAGGTATAGCTCCCCGATATGTCATCAGCCAGAAGTCCAGGGGCCGCTAGCCTAAATTGTGATTTATATTTAAGGTGTGTCATTTTAATCCAGTGCCGATTGCATGAACTGGGGTAATGCCATTGCCGCCCTGTGTATATCGAGATTGTAATATTGCGTATCAAAGTTGCGCCTGTTGATGTCGTCGATACGGATTTCTTTGAGTGTATTTTCCTGGCTTGCCATAGTGCAGCTCCACCAGCCTGATGGATAGATGCATTGTGGGAAGTTGAGTGTGCTCGTTTGGGTAAATCCGGCCTGGCGCATGGCGTGACGCATATCCTTGATCAGGGGTAAATGTAACAAGGGCGATTCGCTTTGTTGCACCAGGATTCCATCGGGGCGTAATGCCTTGAGGCAATCACGATAAAACGCTTCGGTAAACAATCCCTCAGCCGGCCCGATCGGGTCGGTGCTGTCGACGATAATGATATCGATACTGTTTTCATTGGCATCCTTGATCCATTGTATGCCGTCACCGAAGTGCAGGTTGGCGCGCTTATCATTATTGGAAGTGCAAAGTTCCGGGAAGTATTGTTCAGACAGGCGTGTGACGCGTTCGTCGATATCAATTTGCCATGCCTGTTCGACTTCGGGGTGTTGTAGTACTGCCTGTAAGGTTCCGCAATCGCCGCCACCGATAATGACGACTTTCAATGGTTTCGGGTGTGTGAACAGCGCCGGGTGGCTCATCATCTCGTGATAGAGAAAGTTGTCGCGTGTGGAGAGCATGGTGCAGCCGTCGATGACCATGAGCTTGCCAAATTGTTCGGTATCATATATTTCAATTTTCTGGTACGGGGTTTGTTCTTCATGTAATAGGTCTTTTATTTTCAGGGAAAAGGCCGTGCCGGTGTCTGCGGCGATTTCGGTAAACCATTGTTCATTCAGGCTCATGAGGTCATTCTCGTGCTGGGTGGGAATGGCGTCGATTTTAGCGATACCTGTGGCCACAGGCAATAAATGATTTCATGGATTACGTGGTATTAACATGGGCTTGCATGAACCACGGTATTGTAAATATGCATTTTGTACCTGATAATCCTTGTAACAATCAGTTTGACTCAGGCAGGGTAATCTATGCAGGACTGGGATCGTGAGACAGCACGGCAAACCTACAACATTGAGTATTGGGGTGGAGGTTACTTTGATATCAATGAGCAGGGTCAGGTTGTCGCCTGTCCGGAGCCGCAATTGCCGTGGTCGCAGGTTAATTTGCATGCCCTGAGTCGTGAAATCCGTGGAGCTGGATTGTCATTACCGGTACTGGTTCGTTTTGTTGATATCTTGCATCATCGTGTGCGTAGTCTATGTGACGCTTTCGATGCAGCGATGAGCGACAATGACTATCAAGGTCGTTATACTGCTGTTTATCCCATCAAGGTTAATCAGCAAAAGAGCGTCATTGAAGAGATCCTGTCACAAGATCTGGAGCAGGTCGGACTCGAGGCAGGAAGCAAGCCGGAGTTGATGGCGGTACTGGCCCAATCGCGTCCAGGTGCCGTGGTGATTTGTAATGGTTATAAGGATCGCGAATATATACGCCTGGCATTGATTGGGCAGGCCCTGGGTCAGCAAGTCTTTATCGTCGTCGAACAGCTGTCCGAGCTTGAACACATTATACGTGAATCTATTGACCTGGGAATTCGTCCCTGTCTCGGTGTGCGTGTGCGCCTGTCATCACTAGGCAGTAGCAAATGGCAAAATACGGGCGGCGATAAATCCAAATTCGGATTGCAAACCAGCCAGGTGTTGGAGATGGTCGGCATATTGCAAGATCATGATATGTCTGATTGTTTGCAGTTATTGCATTTTCATATGGGATCGCAAATCTCCAATATTCAGGATATTCATCGTGGAATGCGTGAGGCCTGTCGATACTATGCAGAATTACATGAAATGGGCGTGGCCATTCGTTGTATGGATGTCGGTGGTGGTCTGGGTGTGGACTACGAGGGCACGCGTTCGCGTAGTTACTGCTCGATGAATTACAGTATGCAGGAGTATGCCAACAATATCGTGCATACGATTAGTGATATCTGTGCTGAAGAGGGTTTGCCTCAGCCGGATATCATCACTGAATCAGGTCGGGCGATGACCGCGCATCATGCCGTGTTGATCACTAATGTCCTGGATGTCGAGGTGTTGCATGAGGGCAATGTGAAGGAGCAGCCGGGTGATCATGAGACACAAATACTGGTTGATTTATGGGATGGCCTTGAGAAGTTAAAGCAACAGCCTGTGCTTGAGGTTTATCATAATGCGCTGGCGGCATTGCGTGAGGCGCAGGAAAAGTATATCCATGGTATGTTGTCCATTCAGCAACGCGCGCGAGCCGAGCAGCTTTATTATGCAACCTGTTATCAAGTCAGGGAGCTATTGCAGCCAACGGTGCGTGCCCATCGTGAATTACTTGACGAATTAAATGAGAAGCTGGCTGACAAGTATTTTTGTAATTTTTCCCTGTTTCAGTCCATGCCCGATGTTTGGGCGATACAGCAGATATTTCCGATCATGCCACTGCATCGACTGGAAGAAAAACCGTCACGTCGTGCTGTGCTTCAGGACCTGACCTGCGACTCTGATGGACGCATTGATTATTACGTTGGCAGGGATGGTGTTGACAGTAGCCTGCCGTTGCATGCTTTAAAAGAGAAAGAAGATTATATTATTGGAATATTCATGTTGGGTGCATACCAGGAAATACTGGGAGATATGCATAACTTGTTTGGTGATACGGATTCGGTGAATGTCTGTATGCAGGATGATGGTAGTTACAAGCTGAGTCAGGAAGAGCAGGGTGATACTGTCGAGGCTGTTTTGCGTTATGTGCATTTCAATGCAGATGATTTACTTCAGGCATATCAGCTAAAAATTGACAAGGCAGGCTTGAGAAAAAACTTACGTAATGTTTACCTTGAGGAGCTTGAGGCGGGATTGCGTGGATATACTTATCTGGAAGGATAAACCTGGCTAGATGCCAGAGTTAAATACATAAAGGGAATGGATATGAATATAGCATATATTGGTTTGGGGGCAATGGGGAAAGCCATGGCCGATAATCTGGCGCGTGCCGGTCTGTTGCATTGCGTGTGGAATCGCAGTGCAGAAAAATCACAGGCATTTGTCAAAAACCATATCGGCGTTGTTGCGGCAAAGTCGTTAGAAGACCTGGCGCAGCAATGTCATTTGATTTTTACTTGCGTATCTGCTGATGAAGACCTGGTGGAAGTGGTCGATGCCTTGCTGCCAGGCCTGCAGCCAAATACTATTATTGTTGATACTTCTACCGTAAGCTCAGATTGCAGTCGGCAGTTAGCGGCCAGATTAGGCGAAGAGGGCGTAGTGTTTCTTGATGCGCCTGTGTCGGGTGGTGTCGAAGGTGCGATTAATGGGCGCTTGTCAATGATGGTCGGTGGGGATGAAGAGGCCTTGGACATCATCCGTACAGTACTCGAGAACATTGCCAGTAAGGTGGTCTATATGGGGCCTGTCGGCTCTGGGCAGGCGACCAAGGCAGTCAATCAGATCATGGCGGCCGGGATTAATCAGGCAGTCAGTGAAGCGCTCGCTTTTGCAGAAGCTATGCAGCTGGATATGGATAAAGTGATTGATGTGGTTGGCGGCGGGGCAGCGGGCAACTGGTTCCTGGAGCACCGTGGTGCCAGTATGACCTCATCCCGCTACGATCCAGGATTTAAGGTGGCGCTTCACCATAAGGACCTCGGTCTGTGTAAGCGTATGATCGAAAACCTGGCCGATACCGACAAGAGCCTGCCGATAGTGGAGATGACCTTGATCCATTATCAGCGACTGATGGATGAAGGTTATGCCGATGCGGATATCTCTGCATTATATCAACTCAAACGTCGGCTATTCAGGTAAAAAAGGACTTAGATCCAGTTTTGTGATGATTGCTAATGTTACAATCAGCAAAACAAGAAAGGTAGATAAGCGATGGATATGGATGAATCAGTCAGCGTGTTGGGCGAGCCATTAATGATGTGTGGTGAGGATCCGGTTACCGGGTATTACCGTGATGGCAAGTGTAACACCTGCGATGAAGATGTAGGCTCGCACACGGTGTGTATTGAGGCCAGTCAGGAGTTTCTTGAATATTCCCGCTTCAAGGGCAATGATTTATCCACGTCGATTCCCGAGTTTGGATTCAAAGGTTTGAAGCCAGGTGATACCTGGTGCCTGTGTGCCGCGCGATGGTTACAAGCCTACGAAGACAAAATGGCCCCCCGGGTTTATTTGACGCGAACACATAAGAAGGCACTAGAGATTGTTCCGCTTGAATTACTTAAAGAGTATGCTGCTGATTTGAATTAGAAGGATTCGTTTTTATCAAGTGTCATACGGTGAGCGTTGACCTTCGGCTTGAGTCTTGAAGCGCTTATATGCCCATTGATACTGGTTGATGTTATCGCGAATGCAAGACTCAACGGCACGATTCATGGCCGCGCATGCGATAGTTAAGTCGGGTGAATAGATATCATCCTCTGGCACCAGGTAATGGATATGATAACCTNGGCCACGCGGCAGTCGTCGCGCATAGACCATCACNACCCTTGCTCCTGTCTTGTTGATGAGGCGGGGTATCAATTTTATCGTATTNGCGCTGACGCCAAAAAATGGTGCTTGTATACCGCCTCCTTTGCCAGGATCCTGGTCGGGTAGGATACCTACGGTGTTGTGCTCAGCCAAAGTGGCATAGAGGGTTTTGACGCCGGCCGTATTAGTGGGCACCAGCCTGGCGCCGGATCGTTGTCTTGCCTTGTTAAGAAAGGGCTCAAAATTCTCCAGTTTGGGTGGGCGATAAAGGCAGGTGAGTGGGTGGCGATTGGCAAAAAACAGGCTGGTCAATTCCCAGCAGCCCAGGTGGGGCGTTAGCAAAATGAGCCCTTTCTGGTGGGCCAGTGCTTGTTGTATACCTTCTTCACTGTCGACATGGTGGATACGTTGTAGTAATTTTTCCGGTTTCCATAGCCATAGAGGACCTAGTTCGGTGACGGATTTACCCATCTCAATCAGGGACTCCCGTAGCAGGACTTGCGCTGTTGTTCGTTATAGTCTGGTAGACAAAGTGCCAGGTTAATACGGCTGATGCGTTTGACCTTGTTTGGAATAAGATAGAAAGCCAGACCTAGCAAATAGCCGATGGCATGATTGACTGGCAGGGGCAGCCAGGAGAGGGCGTGAAGCAGGGTGCGGGTGAGTAAAGAACGCATACGACTATAGCGTTATTCTTCAAATGGAAAATCGAAATCAGAATAATCAACGGCGAGGACCTCTCGCGCTTTTTCTTCCCATTCCTCGCTGACCTGTAACTTGATGCCGCCTATAGCAGGACTGGCGAGCATGTCCGTTTGCACGATATGTTCGTCTGCCAGCCAGCAGGGCACGCCTTCGGCCTCGAGACGTCCCTTGCAGATGCTGGCCTCAATTATAGTGTCAAATGTGGCTACGTTTACCATTTTCATACTATTAAATGCTTATATTAGATTTGTAAATACCACTATTTTGTATTATTGGTCTAATTATTAATATTTATAATAAATTATTCAGTTTTTTCTGTTTTTTTACTAATTATGTATTATTTGGCATTATTTTTGGCTATAAGTGGTTTTATAGCAGTCAAAATACTACTATATAGGCCTTTATTGTGTTTTTCTTCTTCCAGTAGCAGTGATTTCATGTGCTGGCGTTGTGTCGGCATGGAAAAACACGCTGGGCAGTTTTCCATAATAACAGGCAAGTCTGCTTCATCGGCAAACGCGCGTGTTTGTGTTTCACGTACATAGGCTAGTGGTCTGATGACACGCAGATCGCCTTCGTCGATAGTGTAATGTGCCTTCATCGAGCGTAGTTGCCCGCTATGGAAGGCCGACATCAGGAAGCTTTCAGCCAGGTCATCCAGGTGTTGGGCCAGGGCAATCACATTATAATTTTCCCGTCGCGCCGTGCTGTACATGATGCCGCGTTTCATGCGGGCACACCATGAGCAATACGAATCACCTTCCATATGTTCCTTGCCCAGATCCATTATCGGCTGACTTTCGTAATAATAGGGGACGTTCAGGCTTTTTACATAGCTTTTAAGCGGTGATGGGTCAAAACTGTCTGACATCGGGTCGACCGTGATGGCGGCGACCTCAAATTTAACCGGTGCAACCGTTTGTAGGTAAAGCAGAATATGTAATAAAGACAGAGAGTCCTTGCCGCCTGACAAGCCAAGCAGGATACGGTCGCCAGCGCGGATCATGTCAAAATCAGCTATGGCATTGCCGACTTGTCTGCGCAATTTTTTGCCCGGAAAGCAAAAGTCTCGCCCAGTGTCTTTGATGTCATGTTTGTTACTCATAATCAGGATTGTACCTGTATCTGTAACGGTTTTCGCCTGTATTCGAACCGTGTTAGAATCTGCGATCTATTATAAGTAGAGAAAATTTAAAAATATGAGCAAGTTAGAGCGGGCATTAAAAGAGCGAATCCTGATCCTGGATGGCGCGATGGGGACCATGATTCAGAGCTACAAACTCGAAGAAGACGACTATCGTGGTGAGCGCTTCCAGGACTGGGCCTCAGACCTGAAGGGAAACAATGACCTGTTGGTGCTGACGCAGCCAAAGATTATCGCTGACATCCACAAGGCCTATCTGGATGCCGGCTCCGATATCATCGAGACCAACACCTTTAATTCCAACTACTACGGCATGCTGGATTACAACATGCAGGATCTGGTGCATGAGCTGAATGTCGCTGCTGCCAAGATTGCTCGCGAGGTTTGTGATGAGGCGTCCTCTGATGACAAGCCGCGTTTTGTTGCCGGTGTGCTCGGGCCGATGCCAGTGACCGCTTCGATGTCGAAAGATGTTAATAATCCGGGTGCACGTGATGTTAATTTCGACCAATTACGCGACGCCTATGCGATCGCCCTGGATGGATTGGTCAAGGGCGGCATTGATATTGTCCTTGTCGAAACGGTTTTCGATACGCTCAATGCCAAGGCTGCGTTGTTTGCTATTGATGAGTATTTTGAACAATCAGGCGAACGCTTGCCGGTGATGATTTCCGGTACGATTACCGATGCCAGTGGGCGTATACTCACAGGGCAAACTCCAGAGGCATTCTGGAATTCACTACGTCACATAAAGCCGCTGAGTTTTGGCTTTAACTGCGCCCTCGGTGCTAAAGAATTACGTCCCCATGTTGAGGAAATGTCGGGTATTGCGGATTGTTATATCAATGTACATCCTAATGCCGGTTTGCCAAATGCCTTTGGTGGTTTCGATGAGACCCCGGAGATGCTCGCCGAGGAAATCGGTGACTGGGCGAAAAATGGCTTCCTCAATATTGTTGGTGGTTGCTGTGGTACGGGTCCCTCTCATATCAGGGCCGTGGCAGAAGCGGTCAGTAAATACCCGCCGCGCAAGATTCCAGAGGTCAATGTTGAATGCCGTCTGAGTGGACTCGAGCCATTCAATATCAATGAAGATTCTCTGTTTGTAAACGTGGGTGAACGTACCAATGTGACGGGCTCTGCTAAATTCAAACGTCTCATCCTTGAAGAAAGTTATGATGAAGCCCTGGACGTGGCACGTGAGCAAGTCGAGAGCGGCGCACAGATCATTGATATCAACATGGATGAAGGTATGCTCGATGGCGAGAAGGCCATGGTTGAGTTTCTTAACCTGATCGCTAGTGAGCCTGACATTGCACGTGTCCCGGTCATGGTCGATTCTTCCAAGTGGCATATCATAGAAGCAGGGCTGAAATGTATTCAGGGTAAAGGTATTGTTAATTCGATATCGCTCAAGGAAGGTGAGGAAAGCTTTATCCACCATGCAAAATTGTGTCGACGCTATGGTGCGGCCATTATCGTCATGGCCTTTGATGAAACCGGACAGGCTGATACGCAGGAACGCAAGGTCGAGATATGCACGCGTGCCTACAAGGTGCTGACCGAGCAAGTGGGTTTTCCGCCTGAAGATATTATTTTTGATCCCAATATCTTTGCGGTGGCTACCGGTATTGAAGAACATAATAATTACGGCGTCGATTTTATCGAGGCAACGCGTATTATCAAGCAGACCTTGCCACACGCCATGGTAAGTGGTGGTGTCTCCAATGTCTCGTTCTCTTTCCGTGGTAACAATCCGGTACGGGAAGCGATACATTCTGTATTCCTATATCACGCGATCACTGCGGGGATGGATATGGGCATCGTTAACGCAGGGCAGTTGGCGGTCTATGATGAGCTTCCTGCGGAGTTGCGTGAATGTGTTGAAGATGTTGTGCGCAATCGTCGTGATGATTCAACGGAGCGGTTGCTCGATGTTGCCGAACAATATCGAGGCGATGGTAGTGGCGCCAAGAAGGTTGAAGACCTGGAATGGCGATCACTGCCCGTCATCAAGCGTCTTGAGCATGCACTGGTCAAAGGTCTCGATACTTATGTGATCGAGGACACCGAAGAAGCACGGCTGGCGTCTGAGCGGCCGATTCACGTTATCGAAGGTCCGTTGATGGACGGTATGAATGTCGTCGGTGATTTATTTGGCGCCGGTAAAATGTTTCTGCCACAAGTGGTCAAGAGTGCGCGCGTGATGAAGAAAGCGGTTGCACACCTTATACCGTATATTGAGACGGAAAAAGAGGGTGGGAATCGCAGTAATGGCAAGATACTGATGGCGACAGTGAAGGGTGACGTCCATGATATCGGTAAAAATATCGTCGGTGTTGTACTGCAATGTAATAACTTCGAGGTCATCGATCTGGGTGTCATGGTGCCTGCCAATAAAATTCTGGAGGCCGCAGAAAAAGAAAACGTGGATATTATCGGTCTGAGTGGACTGATTACACCTTCACTGGATGAGATGGTGCATATGGGCAAGGAAATGCAGCGACTGGGGATGAATGTTCCACTGATGCTGGGTGGCGCCACCACTTCCAAGGCGCATACCGCCGTTAAGGTTGAGCCTGCCTATAGTAATGGTCCGACCGTATGGGTCAAAGATGCTTCACGCGCTGTTGGTGTGGCGCAAAATCTGATTAGTGAAGAACAGCGTGAGGGTTTTGTCGAAAACTTAAAGCAGGAATATGAAACCGTTCGCGTTAATTATGCGGGTCGTCGTGTCAAGATAAACTGGTTGACGTTGGAGCAGGCACGCGCGAATAAAACCAGGATAGACTGGCCGGCCTATACGCCGGTTAAGCCAGCAAACCCGGGCGTCACGGTTTTTGATGATTATCCATTGGAAGAATTACGTGAATACATAGACTGGACTCCTTTTTTCTTTGCCTGGGAATTAAAGGGCCGTTACCCCAAAATTCTGGATGACGCGGAAAAAGGTGAAGAGGCGCGAAAGTTGTTCAAGGACGCACAGGACATGCTGGAAACCATCATCAAGGAAAAATGGTTAACGGCCCGTGCTGTCATCGGTTTGTTTCCTGCCAATAGTATTAATAATGACGATATCGAGGTTTATACTGATGACAGTCGCGAAACCGTATTAACTATCTTGCATAATCTAAGACAACAGCAGGAAAAGCCACCCGGAAAAGCGAATGTTTGTTTAAGTGATTTTATTGCACCACACGATACCGGTATCAAGGATTACATAGGCACCTTTGCGGTCACTACCGGGATCGGGGTTGATGAAAAAGTCGCCGAGTTTGAGAAGGATCATGATGATTATAAGGCCATCATGTTAAAGGCCCTGGCCGATCGCCTGGCTGAAGCCTTCGCTGAGCGTATGCATCAGCGCGTACGTAAGGAGTTTTGGGCCTACGACAAGGATGAGAGTCTGGGTAATGATGAGCTCATCAAGGAAGAGTACAAGGGCGTGCGGCCGGCGGCGGGTTACCCTGCCAGTCCTGATCACACCGAGAAAAAAATCATTTGGGATATGATGGAGGCCAAAGCTAACAGCGGCATCTGGTTAACAGAATCTATGGCCATGGTGCCTGCGGCCTCTGTGAGTGGTATCTATTATGCGCACCCTGAGTCGCGATATTTTGCAGTGAGTAAAATTAACCGTGACCAGGTTGAAAGCTATGCTGAGAGGACGGGTATGTCTGTTGAGGAAACTGAGCGTTGGTTGTCTCCAAACCTGGGTTATGAACCCGATTAAACCAGTATGGTTGTGGTCATTCTTATCATGCTTTATCAAGTCTGATAAATAGAATGTTTTATATCTTTAAGTTTTTTAATTTTTAGTGGGGATAAACATGAAGAAATTTTTTATAGGACTGGCGATAGCTTGTTTGATGTCGTCTACAGCCTGGGCTGCTTCAAACAGCCATCGTCAAGCCGCCGAAGAATTATTGAAGGTCTCTGATCTAAAAAACACCATGGACAGAATGATCGTGCAAATGGTGGAACTGCAGTTACAGCAAAAGCCGGTAATGGCGCCTTATCGGGATGTGATGCTACAGTTTTTTAACAAATATCTCAGTTACGGCAGTATCAAGTATGATTTTATTGATATCTATACCGAGGAATTCAGTGAGAATGAATTACGCGAGATTATAAAGTTTTACAAAACGCCAGTAGGCAAAAAAACGATCACCAAGTTACCCATTCTGATGCAAAAAGGTGCGCAGGTTGGTATGAGTAAGGTTAAGTCTCACCAGAATGAGTTACGTGAGATGTTGGAGGCCGAGACCAAAAGGCTGGAGGCCGAGAACAAGGCCAGTGCACCTGCCAATGCTAGTCCTGCAAAATAATCATTAGCTGTTCTGCTTCCTGAGTCATGGTGCTTAAATCGGGTGCAGGCACCGAGCTCAGGATCGTGCCTCTCGTGGGCAGACTATAATGATGAATAGGGCAGGTATCGGCTAAAGACTATGACACAGGATTTTGAACAGGCCCGTTATTCCACCCACGAGAAACTAGTGGGCAGACTGGAGGGACTGCGTCAGGGGAAGGATGTTAAATCCCTTGAATCGTTTGCCAAGGCCTATCTGGGTATGTACCTGGATCTGGACAAATCACTGTTGCCGGACGAGCGCGTACGTCTTCTGGCTGATGACGATATTCTCGATAGTATCTGGGTGGGCTTTGAAGCCATTTTGTATAGTCAGCCATTGTCCTCACCGGAGGATATCGGCAGGATGTATGCGAGCGATCAACGGATGCCACAGGGATATATTGCACTGGCCGCCATGGACAGGCAGATCCGCCAGTCTGCAGTCGGGCTGGCCGATATGGATATTGATGAAAAGGTACTTGAATCACTCATTTGTTTTCAGTATGTCGATCGCAATGAATTGCAAAATCTATGGATGGACTATGCAGTACAACAACGTGCCCGGCAATTTTCTGTTGCCTTGTTACGCTTCTGGGCGGCGATTCAGGACGCCGGGGTAGAGCGCTACCCGGGGTTCAGGGAGGTTTTGCAGAAAGAGGCCTTCCAGCAGGTTTTGCAACATTTAGCCTTGCCGGCATTACAGACTATTCGTCGTATCCATAAAAAATTACTCCCCGCCCTGCTGTTAGCGGCATTCAAATGGGTGCCGCACCCGGATTTACTCATTGCCTGCAGGCAGCGACTGGCCGAAGGTGGGCACATGCCTGTCGTCCAGCATGTTTACTGGTTAAGTTCCGCCTATTTACTTGCCCCGCAAGAGTTTGCCGAGCCATTGACCGACTATATCGGGCGTACGCGTGAAAAAGCCGTTCCCATGCTCAATTTTCTCGAATTGATCCTGAAAAATAATGCGGTAATCGGTTTGACTATCAGCCCTGATATATTGGCTAGGTTATTAACTATCCTGGCCCCCAAGTTCCGGCCGGTGCACGACCAGTTTGGTCGCCTGGACGATAATGTGGCAAAGATTGCCTGGTTATTTGATCTGCTGGGTCAGGACAGCAGTGATCAGTCACGCCAGGCCGTTCGGCGTTTGCGTAAGATTCGGGTCATGCGACTGTATTCCAGATTTCTTGATGAGGTGGAAAGGAAGCAGCGTGAATAATGCCAACTGTTTCCTGTGTCGACCCTTCAGTCCCCCGTTTTGTGACCGATAAATGGGGGAGATCATTCTTACTTTCAGGCGTCGTTATGGATAAGTCATCACTAGAGAATAAGCTCGAAAAAATCAGAGCCAAGCAGGAAAAGCTGGAGCAATCCTGGAAACAGACAGGCAATAAGGAATTGTTGCAATTTTTTATTGATATCATGCCGCGTGTGTTGAATGTCGAGCGTTGTAGTATTTTTATCCTCGATCCGGAAGAAGATAAAGTGTGGCTTCAATGTGGAACCGGCCTGGAAGAGAAGCAAGTGTCTGTGCCAACCCGTGGTTCTGTCGTCGGCAGGGTGATCTCATCGGGGCAATCATGGAAGGACATGGAGCTGGAATTATCGGTGGGTGAACACGATGTGGTTTCAATGAAAACCGGTTTTGTCGCCAGGAATACACTGTGTGTCCCCGTTTTTGGTGTGACCACTAACCGCGTGACCGGCGCTATTCAAGTGCTTAATAAAATCGGCAGTAGTGGCTATACAGACGATGACGAGGCCATACTGGGACGCCTGGCATACCAGTTACAAATGAATATCGAGAGTATATTTCTGCGTCAGGAGATGGCGAAGATCTCCGAAGAGATGAAAAAGAAAATAGAAGAACTGGAGCATTCACTGGCGCAGTGAATCAGCAACTGCGATGTATACCTACTGGCGGGCAGCCTGTGTATTGATAATGTTCTAGGCGACCTGTTGAACACGTAAAAATTTTTCTATCTTGGTAAACACGTCAGCCCGCTTGAAGGGCTTGTTTAAAAAATCCCTTGCACCAACACGGTTGATCCAGTATTCCTGCATGGCCTGCTCGTCTGCACTCATCATAATAATTGGTATATCCGTTGTCAGGGCGTCATTTCTGAGCATTTTTGTAGCTCGAAAGCCGTTGATGCGTGGCATGATGACATCCATCAGGATCAGGTTGGGGGAATGTGATTTGGCAATTTTTATGGCTTCCATACCATCGCGGGCAACCAGTATACTATAGCCGTCCTGTTCGAGCAGTTTTTTCAGTGTGAACAGAATGGTCCTGGAGTCATCAGCCACCAGTATCGTTGCGTTATCAGGGTGGTTGCCACGTGGCTTGGAGCGCCTTTCACGTATGCCTGACTTTTTAGGGAACAAGTTGCGTAGATTGAATCGTTGCATCAATTAACTCCTGCCATTATTGTTGTGGTTAATTGTACTTTGAACAAATCCATTGTTCCGCATTATGTTGGGTAAATCACTTTTATTACAATAACATATACGTAACATGTGACTTTGCGGTAAGCGTAATGTTACCAGTCAATAGTCAAGTGTTTGATAATATCATACGAAAAATTACCTGTTCACAATGGGGAATTGGTCACGCTTTGACGACTAAATTTGAATTGAGTCAATAGTTCACCCTCGAATAAGGCAGAAATTGTCAGTGAATGTCGGTTTTTCTTGATTTTATAACCGGCCTGGGCGAGGGGTTGTGTGGCCGCTAGCTTTAAATTATCAGGATAATCAATCGTTAACGATAAATCGATCGGGAAATAGCCATCGAGAAACTTGCGCCGATAGGGTCCAGTGGTCAGGGTATATTGACCATCGCTGTCGACCCCAAGGGCATGGATGTCAGCCTGTATGCAGATATGTGCATTCGCGCTGATATTTTTCATTTGTACGCTATTGCCCTCTACCCATGAGCGTGCGATATGCTTTGATTGCAAGATGCTTATGTTTTTCACATGATGCTTTTTGTACAGAATTTGTGCAGCGGGCAGGGCATCCAGGTCACTGTGACATTGTTTCAGCGTGACCCAGCCATGTTCGAGGCTATGCGCTGAAATGGTAATGTGATTGATAGAGCGCTGCGGCTTTATCTTGGGGCTGGTCGTTAAAAACTGCAAAGCCCCTTCATTGATATCCTGGGGCTTCCACTCTTCCTCGTTGGAATTAAACCAGCGTTCGAGTTCTTCCGGGCTATTGTTTTTTGGCAGGTCGGCGAAGAGTTCAACTGTCATGCTCATTATCAAGACCAGTATGAATAGGGAAGAGCCTGTTTTCATATCGATATCTCCTGTTTCATGAATCGTTTATTGGCGCATACAGAAACACACAGCAGGAATCGGGCCAGATAAAATAACATAGCTTAAACAGTAGGTTGATATCAGTGTTATCTCGTTCCGCGACCCGAGGTTTGCGTTTTGCACGATGGTAATTGCAAAAATGCAGGGGTGGCGGTGTGGGTAATATGGCATAATCGCTGTATTATTAATCGGGAAGGCAGTATGGCTACATCAGAAGAATCATCCACACCCAAACGTCTCCAGTTCCCTTTGAACGAGGCAGTGCATCAGTGGTTAACACCCTTGCTGGATTCGTATTTTGTCGCAGACACGGGTATCCACAAAGCGATTGCCAAAGAAACAAAAAAAGGCCGGGAACTGGCCTGTGCTAAAGGGTGCTCAAGTTGCTGCAAGACGCACAAGGATATCCCGGTATTCCCGCTGGAGCTGGTGGGTATCACCTGGTTCGTCACCGAAAAAATCGAAGGTGAGACGCGTCAGCGCCTGAAACAACAGTTGCAGCAACATCAAACGTTGGGTGCTTGCCCTTTTCTGGTGGATGACGCTTGTTCTATCCATCCACTGCGCCCCCTGGCCTGTCGTCATTTTAACGTCTTTGGTCAAGTCTGTGCTGAGGGTGAGGATGCCTATCATAGTCGGCGTCAGGATGTGCTTGTACCCATAAAGCAATACAAGGATGAGGCATTGCAAGTTACATTGCCGTTCTATGGAGATATCGATGCCCGAGAACAGAAAAAATTGATTGAATCGGGGGCCTTAAATAATCTGGCGCGTGCCATGAAAGATTGTCACTGGGAATCGTTGCCAGAGAAAATGAACGCTTTTGAGGAGAGAGACTGAATAATTATGTTGGCAAAAATAAAAGATTTTTACAGTCGTCTGTTGCAGCCGCAGGAAATCGATCAGGCTCACACGGGTGATAGTCTGAAATTGGCCGCCGTCGCCCTGATGATTGAAGTGATGCGTGTTGATGATCATAAATCGAGAGAAGAAGTCGATACGATCATTCAGGCTGCAATGAGCAAGTTTGATATTGATCGCCAGCAGGCGCAGGAATTAATGGAGCTGGCTGAGTCCGAGCTACATGATGCAACCGATTATCATCAGTTTACATCATTGATTAACCAGGGTTATGACATTCAGCATAAACAGGCGATCCTGGCGTTTATGTGGCAGGTCGCCTATGCTGACGGCCAAGTCGATATGTATGAAGAACATATCATTAGAAAAGTGTCTGATCTGCTCTATATACCGCATCGTGATTTTATTCGGCTGAAAGAAAAAGCAAAGTTATCATCAGCGATGATGGATTAGCTGACGAAGACAACGGTTTGTCTCATTGTCTTCGTCAGTGAAAGTCGCCAGTGGGGAGGGTGATTAATCGTCGGCTTGTTTGGCGGGATCATTGGCCGGGCTGACGCGCAGATCGCGGCCCATAAATTCCTGTTCATTGAGTTCAGCTAATGCGCGTTGTGCACCGGCTTTATCCATCTCAATGAAACCATAGCCGCGGGGTTTGCGTGTTACCTTGTCGGTCATCAGTCGGATGGAAAAAACCTCTCCGCATTGGTTGAACAATTTACGTAGTTCGCGTTCGGATGATTTAAATGCCAGATTGCCAATAAACAAGGTTTGTTTTTCGATAGGCAGGTTATAGGGTTTGGTCAGTAAGATGATGGCTGTCAATAGTGATGCCAGAAAGGCGCCGATACCAGCACCCCAAACGAATATCAGGTCGGTGCTTACAGACGAAAAGTCCAGCATTTTAAACAAAGGCATGCTGAGTAAAGACAAAATAATAGTGGTGATAACCGTGATCGTTACCAACTTGGTGATGTTTGCAGACATAGGGTTTTTCCAATACGTATTTTTAAACAAAAGAGAGACTGATTGATGGTGTCAAATCAGTTGGCAGGCAAGATTATAGGGAGATAGCACGCTGCTGTATAGACCTCAGTGATAATTGTACGCTTTCTCCTTTGCCAGGTTCAGGATCAAGTGCAGATAGAGATTTAAATATACCGATTACAATGCTGTTAATCGGGATGTCAATGAAGCGGAAAAATAATGGCTAAAGCATTAACGATAAGAAATCTGAGTAAAATCTATGAGAATGGTTTTGTTGCTCTCAAGGGTATCGACCTAGACGTGGAAGAAGGTGATTTTTTTGCCTTGCTTGGACCTAATGGGGCCGGGAAATCAACCACAATCGGTATTTTGAGTTCGCTGGTGCGTAAAACAGCAGGCAAGGTGAGTATATTAGGGCACGATATAGATACCGATTTTAATGCTGCGAGGAAATTACTGGGGTTGGTCCCGCAAGAATTTAACTTCAATGTGTTTGAACCGGTACAGGAGATTGTCGTTAATCAGGCGGGTTATTATGGCATCGAAAGGAAGCTGGCCTATGAGCGTTCGGAAGTGTTTTTGCGTGAACTGGGTCTATGGGAGAAGCGTTTTGAATCTGCCAGGAATCTTTCGGGGGGAATGAAGCGGCGTTTGATGATTGCGCGTGCACTGGTGCACCACCCCAAATTACTGATACTGGATGAGCCGACTGCGGGTGTCGATATTGAAATTCGTCGATCCATGTGGAGTTTTCTTCGCAAGATTAATGCTGAGGGCACCACGATTATACTGACAACGCACTATCTGGAGGAAGCGGAAAGCCTGTGCAGAAATATCGCCATCATTGACAAGGGATTGTTGATAGAAAATACCAGCATGAAGCACTTGTTAGGACAGCTGTGTACTGAGACCTTTATCCTGGATTTGGTCGAGTCCTGTCCGCAGGTGCCTGANATANCTGGTTTTGCCGTGCGTTTGATCGATGATCATACCCTCGAAGTTGATCTTGAACAGGGTACTAAAATGAATACCTTATTTTCTATTCTGGATAAGCAAGGACTACAGGTGGCCAGTTTACGCAGCAAGACCAACCGGCTGGAGCAACTCTTTGTCAATATTGTGGAATCTAACCAGAAGGCGGAGGTCAGGGCATGACCCGTACAGAACAATATATCGCCTTTAAAACCATTGTCATCAGGGAAGTGCTGCGGTTTACCCGTATCTGGATGCAAACCGTGCTCCCCCCTGTTATTACTACTGCTTTGTATTTTGTTATTTTTGGACGGCTCATTGGTCCGCAGATTGGCCAAATGCAGGGTTTTGACTACATTGACTATATTGTTCCCGGCCTGATAATGATGTCGGTGATCACCAATTCCTATGCCAATGTGGTTTCCTCGTTCTACGGCTCCAAGTTCCAGCATAATATCGAGGAAATGCTGGTTTCGCCCGTGCCCAACTATATTATCTTGCTGGGTTACATTACGGGTGGGGTGTGCCGGGGCTTGTCAGTCGGCGTGGCTGTGACTGCTGTCGCCTGGTTTTTCAGTGACCTGTCGTTTTCCCATGTGCTGGTGATTATCTCTACGGTTTTATTGACGGCCGTGCTGTTCTCTTTGGCAGGCCTGATTAATGGGGTCTATGCTAAGAGTTTTGACGATATATCCATTATTCCTACCTTTGTGCTCACCCCGTTGACCTATCTGGGGGGGGTGTTCTATTCGATCGATATGCTGTCCGATTTTTGGCAAAAAGCCTCACTATTAAACCCTATATTATACATGGTTAATACCTTTCGTTATGGTTTCCTGGGTGTGTCGGATATCCCTTTGCTCACTTCATATACGATTATTGTAGGCTTTATCCTCACGTTATATTTCTATTCGCTGCACCTGCTCAATAAAGGCCATGGGATAAGAAGCTAGCCGATCCAGGTGGCTCTTTTCCAAGCCTATTTCGCCAATAAGTCGATCGAAAACCAATGTATTGCAAGTGTGCATGATTTGCTTGGAAACGGGGTTTTTATATCACCACCCATATAAAGATCCCGTTTACATTGCCGCTAATAAGGTAATGTCGATCGCCTTATTTTCGATGCGATACTTTCCATGTTGCCGGGAACTGGTCTATGCAAGAAAAAAACACCCATGACAATCTAGATCAGCAGAGTCTTCATCTTACCCGTAATTTCGTGTTGGCCGGGTTTGTCAGTATTATGATGGTCATTGTCGTGTTGGGAACATTGATCTATAACGCTGCCATCAATAACCTGGTTGATATCGCGGAAGACAGAAATGTGACTCTCGCGAGAGTTCTGTACAACCATGTCTGGAAAAGCTATGCAGATGATTTGCAAAAACAGGTCGTGCAATCACCATCATCAGCCAGGGATTCCAGCGCCTACCAGCGTATGCGCGCAGATGTTAGCAAGCACGTACACGGCTTGCCCATTACCAAGGTCAAAATATACAGTGTCGATGCCCTGACATTGTTCTCGACCGACCCTGCTCAGTTGGGTGAGAGCAGGCAGGCCAGCGAAAACGTCAAGCAGGCATTGGTAGGCGAAATCATCACAAAAAAAGTATTCAGCGATCAGGCCTATGCGAAAGAGGAATCCCTGAAAAATATCTATATGCTATCAACCTACGTTCCTGTGTACGCAAAACATAACGAGGGTCGTACCATAGTGGGCGTAGTGGAAGTGTACTCCGAGGTGTCCGCTCTGCATCATCAGATTATATCGACTCGTAATAATATTATTATCCTGATAACACTGGCTCTGCTGCTGGTGTTCTCGGTCCTGTTTGTGTTTGTCCGCAGGGCGGCGGCGATGACCGCCAGTCGTTTACAGGAAAAGCTCAACGACGAGGCGAAAATGCGTTACATCGCTTATCACGATGCCTTGACGGGATTACCTAATCGCGAAATGTTTAGGCAGCGACTGGAGGCAGCCATTGCACGTTCGGCTCGCAATGAACAATTGTTGGCAGTGATTTTTCTGGATCTGGATCGCTTTAAGCATATTAATGACACGCTTGGACATAATGCAGGTGATTCATTGCTCAAAGAGGTGGCAGAACGCCTGTCAACTTGTGTACGTCAGACTGACACAGTAGGGCGACAGGGTGGAGACGAATTCACCTTGCTCCTGGATGGCATTACTCACGTGGAAGAGATTGAGATGGTGGCACAAAGAATTCTTGCCTCACTTAGTGCCCCGTTCAACATTAATGGCCATGAATTTATAACGTCAGCTAGCCTGGGTATCAGCATTTATCCCTTTGATGAGCGGGAAATAGAAAATTTGCTCAAGGACGCCGACGTGGCTATGTACGCCGCAAAAGCTGCAGGCCGCAATAACTATGTCTTTTTCTCATCCGAAATGGCTGAGGGTAATAGCACCAACCTGGATATGGAAAATAAACTCAGGACAGCCCTGGATGGGAATGAATATTTGTTGCAGTACCAGCCGATTGTTGATGTGCGCAAGGGACAGATGATGGGAGTCGAAGCGCTACTGCGTTGGAATAGTCAGGACTTAGGTATTGTCTCACCAGACAAGTTTATCCCGATACTTGAAGAGACCGGTTTTATTACTATTGTCGGCAACTGGGTGTTGAAGACGGCATGCCAGAAAGCAGTGGAATGGCAACGCCTGGGTTATGAGCCGATGACGATGTCGGTGAACATATCGATCATTCAGTTTAGGCGCTTGCAATTTGTTGATAGTGTGCGTGATGCACTGCAGGAGAGTGGTCTGGAGCCGAAGTACCTCAAGATCGAAATCACCGAAAGCGTGTTGATGGACCAGAATGATGCCTCGATTAAAAAACTCGAAGCGATCAGGGAATTGGGTGTGTCGATAGCGGCGGATGATTTTGGTACCGGTTATTCCTCACTCAGCTACCTTCGAAAACTACCGATCGATATACTCAAGATCGACCGTTCATTCGTAATGGACATACATAAGAGCCAGGATGGTGCGGCCATCGCCACGGCGATTGCCGCGCTGGCGCACAGTCTCAAGCTCGGTATTATTGCTGAAGGCGTAGAGGAAATTGAAGAGTTGAATTTTCTCGTTGCCTTGAGCTGCAATTACATTCAGGGATATTTCTTCAGCAAACCATTATTTGAGGAAGATTTGCTCGCTGTCATGGACGATAAGGAATTTTTTATCAATAAACTGATTAATGCCAGAGAGCACAATCAGACGGCAATTGCCTGACGCCAGGCGTCGCACATTCCCACCAGCAGGAATATTGATTGACAGGACCGACAGGTTTGTCATCATTGGTATTCGAAAATCTCCACAATAACGGTAAATGGATATGAAAATCGGTACGCCATTAAGCGCCGGTGCGACCAGGGTCATGTTGCTGGGTAGCGGTGAGTTAGGTAAGGAAGTCATTATTGCATTACAACGTCTGGGCGTAGAGGTCATTGCGGTCGACCGTTATCAGAACGCACCGGGTCATCAGCTGGCGCATCGGTCTTATGTGATCAATATGGCAGACGCGACTGAATTGCGCGCCCTGGTCGAGAAAGAAAAGCCGCATATTATTGTGCCGGAAATCGAGGCGATTTCGACCGCTACCCTGGCTGAACTGGAAGAGCAGGGAATAGCCGAGGTGATACCCGTCGCCCGTGCCACACAGTTAACCATGAACAGGGAAGGCATACGTCGGTTGGCGGCAGAGGAGCTGGGTTTGCGTACCTCGCGATATGCCTTCGCAGGCAGCATGAATGAATTACATCAGGCCATTGATGGTGGTGTTGGCTATCCTTGTATCGTCAAGCCGGTGATGTCATCGTCCGGTAAGGGACAATCCACTATTAAAGGAACGGACGATATCGAAGCCGCGTGGGACTACGCCATGTCTGCCGGGCGCGTCAATCATGGTCGGGTGATTGTCGAGGAGATGATTCAATTTGATTATGAGATAACCTTGTTGACTGTCAGGGCGCTCGATGACAAAGGTGAAATACAAACCTATTATTGTGAGCCCGTCGGCCATGTGCAGGAGAATGGCGACTATATCGAAAGCTGGCAGCCACAGGCGATGTCGGCCAAGGCACGCGCCAATGCCGAGCATATTGCTGAAAAGGTCACCAGTAACCTGGGAGGGCGAGGTATTTTTGGGGTTGAATTGTTTATAAAAGGTGACGATGTCTGGTTTAGCGAGGTGAGCCCGCGCCCGCACGATACCGGTATGGTGACTATGGCGACCCAGCGTCAGAATGAATTCGAGTTACACGTCAGGGCTATTCTGGGCCTGCCGGTGGATACTGGATTGATGTCGTCAGGGGCGAGCGCTGTTATCTATGGTGGTATGGATAAGGAAGGCATAGTCTTTAATGATGTTGATAAGGCGCTTCATGTCGCCCAGACCGATATTCGATTGTTCGGTAAGCCGGAGTCTTTTTTGCGGCGGCGTATGGGTGTTGCTTTGGCATATGGCGATGATGTGGGTGACTGCCGCCAACGCGCGAGGTTGGCGGCTAGCCAGGTGCGGACGTCTGCTGAATAAATACAAAAGCGTTTGTTTGTTAGTCTTGTGAATCTGTTTGTCCATCCAGGTAATACCAGCTACCTTGCTCAAACACAAAACGACTGCGCTCGTGTAGTTTATGGGCCTTACCCTGAACCTTGTAATAGGCTATAAATTCTACCGAATCGTGGCTAGTCTCGATAATCTTGAGGCGTATCCATTGGTTATTCTGTTGCGCGTCCAGTGACAGGTTGTCAGGGCGTGTGGATTCATGCCAGCTTGATAAGATGTAGGACATGTCGTGCAGTGTGTAGGCGCTATAGCGTGAACGCATCAATGCTTCCGCCGTGGGTGGCGGTCGTTGGCGTTTGATGTAGGGGGCGCAACAATCGGCTAATGTCTGGCCACTGCCGCAGGGACATTCGCTGTGTTTTTTTTTAGTTTACCCATCTGGCATTCCAGTTTTGCTTTTATTCAATGGCAAAGCTCATGGTTTCTTTTTTACCAGAAAATTTCACATCTACTATCTCCAGGGTTTCATTCCATGAATATTTGGTGGCCGGAGCAATGAATTCCTTAGTGAGTTGCTCCATTGTCTTGTCTGCTGTCCTGAAAAGGTAAAGATTACCAGCGGGTGAGTCCTGAAAGGCGGCATAGTTTCCGCTGGGAGAAATGGAGTAGTTGCCGAGTTTGCCAAGTTTCCTGTCGCCAAAATAGAGATAACGGAACTTGCCATCGGTTTCGGTGGCATTGACTTCCTGAAAACCGTAACCAAGATTAGTGACGCGGGCATCAAGTATCTCGCTGTTGGAAACGCTGGCGTAGAAAAATAATATTATAAAAGAAGCGAGGGTTCTCATTTGCAATTCCTTCCACTGGGGTTAATCAATTTTTTTTAATTTGATTGGTTGCAGCCGAACACGTCCCATTGAGCTGCACCGAAATGACTCTTTTTATATAAGACAACAATACTATTATAGTATTTAATTTCAACGTCTTTTTAGCGTGTGTTAAATCTATTCAACATACTTATATGACCATTAGTAATCTTGAATGTTCAGGGGCATGAAAAATTCTTTATTATCATATGCATATGGTGTTATTTCGGGGTAGGCATTACAATATTGTTATTTGTCAGGTATTGTCAGTAAGTCAAGATAATCGCCCTTGCTGAGTTGAGTTGCTTTTTTACTGAGCAAGGTAATGTCGATACCTTCCTCCTCGAAATGCGTGCTCACCATGGCGTGTGATTCCATAGAGAGTCCATCCAGTATTCTCAGGCAGGTCATCCAGGATTTGCCTTGTGTGCCTACATTGCAGATACGTTCAGGTGAGTGTTTTTGCAACTGCCGTTGCAAGATCGCCAACATTTTGCGAGCATTTTCAAATTGCTGTTTGAGTGGCATGCTTAAATCAAATCCCAGTGCAACCCGTGAGTCGTCTGTCAGATAAGCATCACTATTATCATGCGTCATCATGATGGCGTCTGTTTGTCGTTCTCGCCAGGCGGGTTGAGCGGACGCTAGGGGTGCACGCACTGATGGGTCTATTGGAAATTTGTAGAAACCCCATTTTTGTCCCATCCAGCATTCAATCTGAAGGCGTTCACCATCCAGGGTGCATTCTTGTGAAATTTCTGGCTCATCACAGACGCGCCATGCCAGGGTGTCTTGTTGCCAGCGGCAATAATCGCGCGCGGGTGGTTTACCGTAACGTTGCTCGAGTGTTTCCCAGGTCTGTATGAACCATTGATAATCGCTTTGATATTCTTTATTGCGGCGCAGGAACTCCCAGGCCCATTGTGCAGCATTCAGGGTTTGTGTGTAGGCATAGGTGGCAGGATCACGCCAGTTCAAAGCACCCTCTCCAGTTGTTGCTGGTAATATTGTGAGTTGTCTTGCAGTAGCGAAGACAGGATTCGGGCTGCTGGCCCCTCGAAGCTCTTATGGCTGAAGAAGAGAAACAGTGAAGCGTAATAGCGTTGCCCGCGTGCCAGGGGGATAGGTTTAATGATGCCCTGTTTAAGCAATGTTTCTATTTTGTGCAGGGGTAACCAGGCATAGCCCATATTATCTGCAACCATGCTGGCTGACGTGTCCAGACTGGATACTGACCAGCGATGTTCCGAGCTTAGCCAGCCTTTGTCGCGTGGTTGCTGGCCCGAGTCACGGACAGTGATCTGGCGGTGTTGACGCAAATCATTTTCACTGAGATCTGCCCCCATATTGTTCAGGGGATGCTCATGATGGGCCACGGCAATAAAGGGTATATGCATTATTTCATTACCCAGATAACCCTCAGGGAGTTGGTGGCCAATGACGATATCTGTCTGCCCTGTCGCCAGCAAGTCGTCAGCACCAGAGAGGACAACCTCGCTCAGTTCGATGCGGGTACCCCTGCTCTTTGGGGCAAATTGTTGCAGTGTCTGCATTAAAACATTGATGGGGAATGCGGCATCCACAACCAGACGCAGACGATCTTCCCAACCACTTTGTACCTGTTGGGCGAGTTGTTCCAGTTCGTTCGCTTCATTAAGCAGGTGGCTGGCGCGTTCCAGTACCAGTTTGCCGATATCCGTGAGTTCAGCCTTACGGCCCTGGATGGCCAGTACCTTAAGGCCTAATTGCTCCTCAAGCCGACGAATCGCATAACTGACAGACGACTGGCTGCGATGCAGATGTTCTGCCGCCTGGGTATAGCCCCCGAGGCTAACGACAGCCTGGAGGGTTCGCCACTGTTCCAATGTCACTCTGGGATGGATCATAGGGGTAATTATATCTAATTATTAGATCAATTATAGCTAAAATTTGCGCTTTTATATCTAATAATTTTAAAGATAATAGTCTAACACCTTAACAAAGACAGGAGAGTATTATGAATGCAGCAAGTTTGTTGATTGGTCGTGTGTTACTCGCGCATATTTTTTTGTTGGCAGGCATTAGCAAGATCAGCGCCTATAGCGGTACCGGAGCTTATATGGCGTCCATGGGCATTCCCGCAACGCTACTACCCGTGGTGATCGCGTTTGAGATCGGTGCAGCCCTGGCATTGCTGCTTGGATGGCAAACACGCTGGGTGGCTTATGCGTTGGCGGCGTTTACCCTGGTGTCAGCCTTGGTATTTCATTTTAATCAAGGGGATCAAATGCAGATGATCATGTTCATGAAGAACATAGCGATTGTCGGTGGGTTTGTTATTTTAGCGGCCACCGGTCCGGGGGCGATGAGCCTGGATGCCCGGCGCCAGCAAGCATCTGCCACCCATTAGTTCAGGAACCCTATGCGGCCAGGGACTGGCTATGACTAAATTAATTATTGCAGGAGTTAATATGAGTTTGATGATAAACGGCGAGCTTCATGAAAACTGGCTGGCGGCAGAAACGGATGATGGTAAATTTATCCGTCAGGATTCACAATTTCGTCACTGGATTACAGCCGATGGCAGTCCTGGACCCAGCGGGAACGGGGGGTTTGTTGCCGAGCCTGATCGATATCATTTGTATGTCAGCCTGGCCTGTCCGTGGGCACACCGCACATTGATCTTTCGTCAGCTGAAACAACTGAGTGAGATGATCGGTGTGTCGGTCGTCCACCCGTACATGGGTGACAAGGGCTGGCACTTTGCCGAGTTTCCCGGTTCAACGCCGGATGATGTCAATGCGTGTGACTATATGTACCAGGTTTATGTCAAGGCACAAGCCGATTACAGTGGTATCATCACAGTGCCCGTGCTCTGGGACAAAAAACAGCAAACCATCGTCAATAACGAATCTTCTGAAATCATTCGCATGTTTAATTCGGCGTTCGATGCATTGACGGACAGTAAAGAAGATTATTATCCTGCGGCCTGGCGTGCCGAGATCGATCGCATCAATACCCTGGTCTATGATGATATTAATAACGGCGTATACAAGACAGGTTTTGCCACCAGCCAGCCAGCCTATGAAGAGGCATTTACACGCTTGTTTAAAGCACTGGATGAGGTCGAAAGGATTCTCTCAGTCAATCGTTATCTGACTGGCGGCCCATTAACAGAGGCCGACTGGCGCTTGTTTACCACGCTGGTTCGTTTTGATGCTGTGTACTACGGTCACTTTAAATGTAATCAACGTCGCATCAGTGATTACCCTAATTTGTTCGCCTTTATGCGCGACTTATACCAGATGCCCGGCATTGCCGCGACGGTCGATATGCAGCAGGTAAAACAGCATTATTATTACAGCCATGAATCGATCAACCCGACGCGTATTGTTCCTGTCGGGCCAGCGCTGGATTTTAATCTGCCACATGATCGTGATAGTGAATTATTGAAACAGGGATAATCGCTATGGATAAATCACAGTCAGGAAAAGAGG
>JGI24023J19991_10000422_pt1 | contig 33033 bp, 44 predicted proteins | sample Cruoilmetagenom1_FD_19991 | JGI IMG/M metagenome (IMG submission 19991)
AAAAATAACTTCACATTTTTGCATCTCAGCTTCAGCCCATCTTTGGCTGATATCCCACTCTCAAAAGCCTCGAAATAGCTCGCTATTCCTGTGGTTTTGCTCTCTCGGATCAGCAAAACCTGGACCAAATCTGAGTGCTAATTCTGCGAAGTTATTTTTTCGCGAACCCTTAGCCTTTGATCACCCGGGGCGTCAGCATCTGGTGTTGGGGACAGATAGATTTTGGGTTCTGGTAAACGCAGCCGGCAAAAGCGGCGAGGTAACGCCTGATTTCCGACATCTTGACCACCTCATCCACGAAACCATTTTTGGCACAGTAGGCCGGCCGTGAATAGTCGTGGTATTCCTGAGCCATCTGGTTCATCTTATCGATAACCGGCTGCAGGGGTTTGCCGGCATTCTTCTCCTTGACCAGCCGTCTTGAAAAGCTGGCTGCAGCCGCCGTTTCCCCGTGCATCACGTATATCTCCGTCGTGGGCACCCCCAGGGTCAGTGCGTTGTGTCGGTTGGCCGTAGGACCGCCCATCACATAGTGGGCCGCGGCCGTGCCTTTTCGCAGCACCAGCAGCAGCTGGGGCACATCGGTGGACTGAATCGAGTAGATTAGGGACTGTCCCAGGCCCAGCAATTCGGCCTTTTCGGCGATGTCGCCCACGTCGATGCCGGAGGTGTCCTGAAACCAGATGATTGGCACCCGGTCGCGACCGCACAGGGTCACGAACTCGTTCATCTTGATCAGGCCCTGACGGTAAAGCTTGCCACCGATACCGGGATAATCGGCATATTCGGGGTAGTCTTCCCCCAACCACCCCTGGCGGTTGCCGATCACACCCATCAGATAGCCATCGATTTTTACCAGGCCGGTATAAATCTCAGGACCGTATCCCGGTTTGAATTCCATGTGTTCACTGCCGTCGACGATGCGGGCCAGCACCTGGTCGAAGTCGTAAATCTGTTTCTGGTTAATGGGAACCAGACGGTAGATGTCTTCGGCCGGAAAAAGCGGCGCTTTGGGTTCGGCCACCCGGAAAAACTTGGGATGATAGGCCGGAATGTCTTTCATGTAATCCTTGACCCCGTCGAGCACCTGGGTCTCCTCCTCGTATACATAACGGAAAAAGCCCGTGCCGTCGTAGTGAATATCCACCGATCCCGGCGGCTTGGCTTTGAACTGCGTGGCCGCATGGATCAAGGCCTCGGCACCCTCTTCGTCAAAGTACCCCTTGGGCGACATGCCACTGAGGATGCCGCCGCCGCCCACGGCAATGTTGCAATCTTTGTGGGCAAACAGGACCGTCGGGCTGATGCCCTGATATCCGCCGCCGGCCGGGTTGGTGCCGTAGATGGCTGCCAGAATGGGGATGCCGGCCTGGTTCAATTCCGCATGCCGGAAAAAGGTGGCGCCCCCGCCGCGACGGTCGGCATAGAACTTCTCCTGTTCCGTCAGTTTAACCCCGCTGCAGTGGACCAGCCAGATCAGGGGGATATTCAGGCGTTTGGACAGATTGGTGACCCGAAGGATATTTTCTGACTGTCCGGGCAACCAGGCGCCGGCCAGGACCTTGTTGTCGAAGCCGATGATTACGGCCCATTTTCCGGAAATTTTACCGAGACCGTCCACCACGTTGGTGGTACCCTCTTCGTTGTCTTCCGGATTGTATAGGGTGTGCAGGGGAGACCAGGTACCGGGGTCCACCAGATAGTTCAGCCGCTGCCATACCGTCATCTGACCGCGGGCGTTAATTTTTTCTTCGGTGAAACCGGCCTGTTTAACCTTCTGCGCCGCCTTTTTCAAAAGATCTTCGATCTCCCTGATCTGCTTGACATTCCCCTCGGCGCTCTTGATCTGTCCGGCTTTCATTTCTCGGCCGAAACCAGGCATTTTCTCGAAATAGGGTCTCATGGTTTCACTCCCGAATCGGTTTTAATGGTTTATCCATTAGCCGGCGATGGGCCACCGGCCCTTCTCCTTCAATACGTCTCTGAGCACCTTTAAAGCGGTATTTACCGTTGGGATGCCGCCGTAGGTAAAGGTCTGGAAAATCACCTCGGCAAGTTCCTGCGGTGTGCAGCCCACATTCAACGCAGCCTTGATGTGCAGCTTGAGCTCATCCGGTCTTGACAGTACGGTCAACACGGCCACCGTCACCAGCTGCCGCGTAGGATGGGAAATTTTCTCACGGGCGTACAGCTTGCCGGTGATAAAAAGGGATAAATCCTTTCCCAGATCCTTATCAAAGGAACGCCACAATTCGAAAGGTTTTTCACCTTCGACATCTTTGAAGTAGAGGGCGCCGGTGGCTTTGGTTTTTTCTACCACATCGTCACTCATAACATGGTTCCCTGTCTACAATTCATTCGCAACCGGCAAACCGGAATCACCGTGCCGAAGAAACCCGGCTCGCCCATGGGTTGGATGGCCTCCTCGTAGGGAAAATAGTGCTCCTTGTCCCACTGGTCCGCATTGGGGGCGATCTTCTTGTTGGCAAATTCGCGTACCGCCTTGGGCAGCATCTCCAGTTCCTTGGTCAGCTGAAAATCCATGATCTCTCCTTATACGAATCCCATCATTTTGGGGATCCACAACACCACATCGGGAAAGAAGGTCAGCAACAGGAGAACAAATATCTGAATGGCGATAAAGGGCATCACCGCCTTGGATACAAAGATCAGGTCCCGGTTGGCGATCGCCCCGGTGATATACAAACTGACCCCCATGGGCGGTGTGCAGTAGCCGATGGCCAGATTCACCGTCATGATCAGCCCGAAATGCATCCAGTTGATCTCGAAGGCATTCAGCATTGGCAAAAATACAGGGCCAAGGATCATGGTGGCCGAGATGATGTCCATGAACATGCCCACGACCAGCAGCAGCGCATTCATTGCAAGCAGGAAGACAGCCGGCGATGAAACGGCGGAAAGGACGGTTTCCGTAATCCGGCCCGGAATGTCTTCCAGGGTCAGCAGGCGACCGAAGCAGGTGGCACCGGCCACGATGATCAGCAGCGTGGCCGATGTGACCGCCGAATTGACGGTAATCAGTTTAACCTGGCTGAATTTCATGGATCTATGGATGAACAGTTCCACGATGAAGGCGTATACACAGGCGACCACCGCCGCCTCGTTGGCGGTAAAGATACCGGAAAAAATCCCTCCGAAAATAATCACCGGCAGCATCAGCGACCAGAACCCTTCCTTGAATACGGCAAGAATATCCATGAAAGACGGAATCGGCATGCGTACAATCTCTTTTTTGTTTCTGAAAAAGAGATAGGAATAGAGGCACGTCAGAAACATGATCAACACCCCGGGCAAAAAGCCGGTGAGAAACAGTCCCTCGAGGGATACGTTGCTGATCATGGAGTAGAGGATCATGCCGATGCTCGGTGGTATGATCACGCCCAGGTTCGGTGATGTGGTCATCAGCCCCAGCGTGTATTTTTCAGGGTAACCATTATCCAGCAACGCGGGAATCATGAATCCGCCCAGCGCCACGACTGTGGCGACGGTTGAACCCGAAATGGCGCCGAACAGGCCACAGGCCAGCACACCGGCCATCCCCAGCCCCCCCGGCAGCCAGCTGACCAGCGCGTTGGCCATCTTGATCAGCTTTTCCACAATGGACCCGGCGGTCATGATGTTGCCGCACAAGATGAAAAACAGCACCACGACCAGGGCAAAATTGTCCATGCTCCGGAAAATGGTCTGAAACAGCAAGAGCAGGGGAAGGTCGGTAAAAAATAGGAATCCGAGGACGGCGGTAAAAAACAGGCACATGAAGACGGGAATGTAGGCGGCCATGCACCCCAGCAGAATCAACAGGATGATGATGTCGCTTAACTGCATAAATATGAGCTCCTTAGTTTTTCAATTTCTTTGGATTGGCCCCCTTCAGGCGTCTTTCTGGGGACTGAGTGAAGTCCTGGTAAATGATGTGAAGGGTCCTCAGAAACATCAACACCCCGGTCAACGGTAAGATAGCATACAAATAGCCAAGCGGAATCTGAAGGATCAACGTCTTTTGGAAGGTTCTGGCCTGTAACGCGGCCATCTGCCACCCGTAGTACATCATCAATGTTGAAAAAATTAGAACCGCCCCGTTGCTGAAATGGGTTAACGCCGTTTTTAGTTTGGGTATGAGTTGTACCGATGCATCGATCTTGATCATCGAACGGTTTTTTACGGCAACGCAACAACCGATGAAGGTTGTGTAGATAATGACTTCACGAACCAGCTCTTCCGACCATGCCAGGGTATAGTTGAATCCATAGCGCAAGACCACGTTTAAAAACAAAGCGATCAATGCAAAGACAACACTGATCAGCAGTGTCCACTCTTCAAAACGGGTAAGCCATCGATCGATAGCCGTTAACACGGTTTCTTTGCGGCCATAAGGGAGTAAAAAGGCAAAAGATGAAAGACCCACAGCCGTCAGGGTGAAAATAAGCGGATAAATCGAGTGGTTTGCCATAAAATAGACCTATCGAGCGAAGTTTACATAAGCAAGGGGCCGACATAGCCGGCCCCTTTTAAAACGTTGCAACATAGCTTTTTCAGGGTTTGTAACCCATGAATTCCTGAACCTCTCCCAGGAATTTGGTCGGCCGGTAGGTATCGCCGGGATAAAGTTTATTAATCTCATCCGCATACTTCACGTGGGCGACATCCCCCTTGCTCTTGACCCACGCCAGATCTTCTTCGGACAACTTGTAAAACAGGACGCCGGCTTTGGAAGCATTCGTGATTTGAACCGCCTCCTGAACCTTGGCTTCCGCCCGAATTTTGATGCAAACGTCGTGGACAACCGACTTAAAGGTCTCTTGCAGATCGGCCGGCAGATTGTTTACCCAAGCCTTGTTGAAAATCCAGATAAACAAGCCCTGTGCATAGTCAAGGTAGGTGTAATATTTACACACTTCAAATTTTTTAGTAATATTGCAAACCGTGGGCGTATGATCCAAACCGGTGATGACCCCCTGTTTCAGCGCAACAGGCACATCCGGCCAGGGCATAACCACCGGGTTGAAACCGCACTCTTTGTAAAATATTTGGTTCACTGCGGCCTCTGCGGTACGGAATTTTATCTTATTCGCTTCCTTGATGTTAGTGACGGGAGTGACCGTCGCCCATCCATAGTTTCCATAGGAGGTAATATCCAACCCCATAATTCCCTGATGGTCCATGGCATTCATGTAATGGTCAAACAATTTGCCTGATCCAACAAATTTGTCGAGTTTGTCAAACGAATTGATGAGAAACGGCAGATTGATCAAACCAAAGCGTGGGCCAAGGTTGGTCGCCGCTACGGAACTGACGCCCATCCCCTGAATGGCGCCCATCTGCAACTGGTTTAGCACCTCGACTTCGCCGCCCAGCATGGAAAACGGCTTGTAATCGACGTAGATCCGGCCGTCGGTTCGTTTCCATAACTCGTCACGAATGGCAAAACCGGCGTAAGCGCCTTTAATCACGGGATGCGACACGTTGGAAACGATGCATTTGTATTTTGCACCGGATGGGTCAAAACTCGGTTTCCATGCATCAATGAAAGGTTTCTTGGCAAATCCAGGACTGAACCACAAACCAATAATCACCAGCATCACACATACAATCTTGACTTTTCTGTTACCAATCATCCGGCTCCTCCTTTGGTTCTCCCGCTGTTAAAAAAACGACACCTAACAAGCTACTTAACAGCCACTAATTTTCTAAGTCGATGCAAATTTTAAATGCGTTTCATCAAATGAAATTCCTTCGGGTCGGATTTCCCAACAGATTGGTGAATCCGGGAAAATCGGTTCGACGGCTCATTAGCGGCCGCATTCCATTTTTCATTTCCGGCCCGCGGCAAGCTGGTGGGAATCTTCACGGCATGGATAAAATCGTTTCCCGGTCCGCATGCCGTAACGGTTGAGGGGTTACCAAGACGCCAAAAAGAAGACAACGCAGGCGTATCTGGCAATACACCTAAAAACCCGCAATGGTATCGGCTATATTTAATACTTTTATATCTTGTCGCACGCACGATTCAGGGGATAATACCTGATCCGATGCTGATGGGCCGGAAGATTACGGATGTAAAAATGAGCGCGTAACTACGGCCATTCGCACTCTTTTCTATAGAAACAGGAGAAAAAAGTCAAAGGGTTTCATCGAAGACGGGATGATAAAAAGGGCCCTGCCGGAGCAGGGCCTTTGGGGAATAAACAAGATGGGGGAAGACTTATTTGTCGGTTTCGGCTGAATCCGTTCCTGCCTTACCATCTTTTTCGGGTGAGGCGCCCTTCTCGGGAGCTTCCGTTTCAGCGCTATTCGCTCCGGTTTCAACGTCGGCGGCTTCGGACGGCGTATCTGTTTCAACCGGCGCCGGTCTGTCTGCGGCCGGTGCGATGGTCTCTACCGCCTTGGGTTCGCCAACCGCTGGTTTTTCCACTTCGTTGGATTTAATTTTTTTCATCTCGGTCGTTTTCGTATCATCCTGGCTTGTCAGCTCGACAAGGGTAAGGGATGCCGCATCGCCGGGTCGACGGCCGATTTTAACAATCCGCGTGTAGCCGCCGTGGATTGATCCGAACCGCTCAGGCGCCTCTTCAAAAATTTTTTGTACGACATCTTTTTCACGAACGATGGACATGGCCATCCGTCTGGCGTGAAGGTCGCCGCGTTTGGCCAACGTCACGATATGGTCGGCCCACCTTCGAAGCTCTTTGGCCTTTGCATCAGTGGTTGTGATGCGGTCATGCTTGAGCAGCGATGTCACCATATTTCTGAACATCGCCTGTCTGTGGCTCGTGGTCCGATTGAGTTTTACACCGCTTTTTCTATGTCTCATTGGAACGTTTACTCCCCTTCTTCGACGGATTCTTCAGGCGGGACAAAGCTGTCGAGCTTCATTCCCAACGAGAGCCCCATTTCGGACAACACTTCCTTAATTTCGTTGAGCGATTTTCTACCGAAATTTTTCGTCTTAAGCATCTCGTTCTCGGTTTTCTGTACAAGCTGGTAAATTTTCAAAATTTCTGCATTTTTAAGGCAATTGGCACTTCTCACTGAAAGTTCAAGTTCTTCTACGTTTCGGTAAAGGTTGTCATTAAATGCAGGTTTTTCTGACTCATCTTCACTGCCATCATGCTGAGGCTCGGCATCTTCATCGAAATTGATAAAAATACTCAGTTGTTCCTTAAGGATTTTAGAACTATAAGCAACGGCATCTTCTGGGGAGACACTGCCATCGGTCCAAACTTCCAAGGTTAGCTTGTCATAATCGGTACGTTGTCCGACCCGTGCATTCCCGACCACATAATTTACCCTGTTAATCGGTGAGAACACCGCATCAATAGGAATCGAGCCGATGGGTGCATCCTCATCCTTATTCGCCTCGGCCAGTGAATATCCTTTACCTGCCTTGACGATCATGGTCATTTTCAAAACGCCTTCACTGGTGAGGGTGGCAATATGGTGGTCAGGGTTCAAAACACCGACACGCCCGTCATCACTGGTAATGGCACCTGCCGTGACAACGCCTTCGCCAACCGCATCGATCCGAATGGTTCGTGGCGTTGCGTCGTCCATTTTCAGACGAACCTCTTTGAGGTTCAAGATAATCTCGGAAATGTCTTCATTCACCCCGGAAATCACACTGAACTCATGTTCAACAGATTCGAACTGAACGGATACAATTGCAGCGCCATACAAGGAAGATAGAATCGTTCTTCTCAAGGAGTTGCCTAATGTTATACCGAACCCTCTCTCCAAGGGTTCGCATACGAACTTTCCGTATGCATCGGTACTGCTGACGTGAACCTTGTCAGGCTTGATCATGTCACGCCAGTTCATATACATCAGTTCGTTATTAACCATTACATTTTCTCCAGAATTAATTGAAAATCAATGCAGTACTTTTTCTTAAAAGATTTTCTTGCTCAATGATCGTCCACAAATTTATTTAGAATAGAGCTCGACAATCAGTTGTTCCTGCATCGGCAGCGTAAGGTCTTCGCGAACTGGAAAACTTTTGATTTCACCTTTGAATTTTTCTTTTTCAACGCCAAGCCACTGTGGCATCCCCCTTCGGACCACCGCGTCTAAAGAATCGATGATGGCCTGAACCTTTCTGCTTTTTTCAGCCACCTCAACGGTGTCTCCGACTTTTACCAAAAAGGAGGGGATGTTTACACGTTTGCCGTTGATTAAAAAATGATTGTGTCTGACAAAATGCCTCCCCTGTGTTCTGGAATTGGTAAAACCAAGACGATACACCACATTATCCAGACGGCGTTCGAGAAGGACCAGTAAATTGGTTCCGGTAATGCCCTTTTTCCGGTCCGATTTTTGGAAAAACAGTCTGAACTGCTTTTCGGACAGGCCGTAAGTATTTTTGACTTTCTGCTTCTCACGGAGCTGAATACCATAGTCAGATGGTTTTCCGCGGCGGCGCTGCCCATGCTGACCGGGAGCATATCCCCTCCGGTCGAATGCGCATTTACTAGAAAAGCAGCGGTCGCCCTTTAAAAACAGTTTCATATTTTCGCGTCGGCATATCCTGCAGACGGATCCTCTGTATCGTGCCAATTCGTCCTCCTTTAAAATCAGACCGTAGCGTAGCGCATTTCGTTTAAGTTACAGCGGCGGCACACCGATTATACCCGTCTTCTCTTGGGTGGCCGGCAACCGTTGTGGGGAATAGGGGTAACATCCTTGATCATAACCACATTAAATCCGGCTGCCTGGAGGGCACGAAGTGCAGATTCCCGACCGGAGCCCGGTCCCTTGACATAAACTTCAACACTTCTCACCCCATGCTCCATGGCCTTTTTGGCGGCATCTTCAGCGGTTAACTGGGCGGCAAAAGGTGTGCTCTTCCGCGACCCCTTGAAACCATGGATACCTGCACTAGACCATGAAATCACGTTTCCCGCGGCGTCGGTTATCGTAACGATAGTATTGTTGAACGTAGATTGAATATGAACAACCCCACTCGAAATATTCTTTCTCTCTTTTTTCTTCGTCTTGGTTCTTCTAGGCATTTAATTATTCCTGACAGATAGTTGATTACTTTTTTGCAGCGACCTTTTTCTTAATTGCTGATCGCTTTGGGCCCTTTCTCGTTCTGGCGTTGGTGCTGGTCCGCTGACCACGTACCGGCAGGGATCGCCTATGCCTTAGCCCTCGATAACAGCCTAAGTCCATAAGCCGTTTTATGTTCATGGAAACTTCGGTTCGAAGTTCCCCTTCTACCTTGATTTCGTTATCGATTACCTTTCGAATGCTGTTGATTTCAGCCTCAGAAAGATCGTCTGTGTTGGTATTTGGATCGATTTTAATTTTGCTAAGGATCCGATTGGAAACGGTTCTTCCTATACCGTAGATATAGGTCAGACCAATTTCTATCCGTTTACGCCTAGGTAAGTCTACACCAGCGATTCTTGCCAAAGTTGAACCTCCTCTAACCTTGCCTCTGTTTGTGTCTCTTGTTCTCGCAGATAACCCGAACGACTCCCCTGCGCTTGACTATTTTACACTTGCTGCAAATTTTCCTGACGGATGCTCTTACCTTCATCATCAACTCCTTCTTTCCGCAAAAAATATTTAAAATGCGGGTTTTGTGACTACTATTTTGACCGGTAAGTTATACGCCCGCGCGATAGGTCGTAAGGCGATAGTTCAACCGTGACCTTATCTCCGGGTAGAATCTTAATAAAATGCATTCTCATTTTTCCGGAGATGTGTGCCAGGACTTGGTGCTTGTTTTCAAGTTCGACCTTGAACATCGCGTTCGGCAGCGTCTCTAACACAGTGCCTTCAACTTTGATGGCCTCTTCCTTGGGCATACCACTCTCCTGCTTTTCGTATTGGTTTAATGATGCATCGGTATTCAGGACCATGATATCGATATGGCAGACGTTATCGTCTTCCCCGAATGCCTCCTTTTTTCAAAAATCCCTCATAATGGCGGGTAAGCATGTGCGATTCCATTTGAGCCACCGTATCGATTGCCACACCCACAACGATCAGCAAAGCCGTTCCGCCAAAATAGAAGGGTACATTGAAGCGACTGATCAAAATAGAAGGAAGCACGCACACCGCCGACACATAGATGGCCCCACCAAGGGTAATTCGGGTCAGTACACGGTCGATATAGTCGGCCGTTCGTTTCCCCGGTCGAATACCGGGGATGTATCCACCGTTTTTTTTCATATTGTCGGCAACATCAACCGGATTAAATGTCACCGCTGTGTAGAAATAACAGAAGAAAAAGATAAATCCGACATAAAGCAGCTCATAGAACAAGTTCCCCGGCCGCATGGCGTCGGCGATGGACTTCATCCAGGGGATCGTTATAAAACCGGCGACAGTGGCCGGAAACATGATGATCGATGAAGCAAAGATCGGCGGTATAACGCCTGATGTGTTAATTTTTAGCGGCAAATGGGTGCTCTGTCCCCCATACATGCGTCGTCCAACCACCCGTTTTGCATACTGCACAGGGATCCGCCGCTGCCCCTGCTCCACGAATACGATAAAGGCAATCACAAGGATCATCAGCAGTCCAAGAATAATGATGGCAAATATGTTCATCTCGCCGGTGCTCACCAGCCGAAATGTGTTCATGATCGCCGCAGGCATCCGCGCGACAATACCGGCAAAGATAATCAGCGATATTCCATTGCCGATACCCCGTTCGGTAATCTGTTCGCCCAGCCACATGATGAATGCGGTTCCGGCCGTCAGTGTCAATACCGTCATCAGCCGAAAGCCCCAACCGGGAAACATCACGATGGCGGCGCCACCAGGGGAGGTCATGCTTTCCAGGCCGACACTGATTCCCATCCCCTGAATGATGCTCAGGACCACGGTGCCGTAACGGGTGTATTGGGTTATTTTTTTCCGCCCCTGTTCGCCTTCATTTTTTAGCTGTTCAAGGTGGGGAATCACCACGGTAAGCAGCTGCAAGATAATCGAGGCACTGATGTAAGGCATGATTCCTAGAGCAAAAACGGAAAGCTGTTCGAGTGCGCCGCCGGAAAACATGTTAAAGATACCGAAGATGGTCCCCTCCATTTTTGCAAAAAAGGAGGCAAGGGCGACGGTATCGATTCCGGGGGTTGGGACGTGGACACCGATTCGGTATACGAAAAGCAGGGCCAACGTATAAAGAATGCGTTTTTTCAGTTCGGGGATCTTGAAGATGTTTCCGAATCCGCTGCCGACCATGATCAGATGACCTCTATCTTTCCGCCGGCGGCCTCGATTTTTTGCCTGGCACTCTCACTGATCTTGTTGATCCGGACGGTAACGGGCACCCCAACAACGCCTTTGCCCAAAATTTTAATGCCGTCCCGATCGCCTTTCACGAGGCCGATTTGGATGAGCGCCACCTCGTCGACGACCGACTGAGCATCAAACCGGTTCAGATCCTGTACGTTGACGATGGCAAATGTTTTTTTAAAGTGGTTTTTAAAACCGCGTTTCGGCAATCGACGATGGATCGGCATCTGCCCGCCCTCGTAACCGGGTCGCACGCCGCCACCGGAACGGCAGTTCTGTCCTTTGTTTCCCCGACCGGCCGTTTTTCCGGAACCCGAGGCCACCCCCCTTCCAACGCGTTTTTTTACTTTTCGCTGACCCTTTTCGGGCGCCAAATCGTTGAGTCTCATCGATTATCTCTCCTCGGCAACCACCAGGTGGGATACCTTTTCTACCATTCCTCTCACGGAAGGGGTATTTTGTAGTTCAACGGTACGATTAACCTTGTTGAGGCCCATTCCCCGAAGAACCTTGCGGTGTTTTTCGGGCCGCCCGATCATGCTTTTTACCAACGTTACTTTCAGCATTCCACTCATCGTTCGTTATCCTCATTTTAAATCCTGGACTTTGAGTCCACGTCTGGCGGCAACCGATTCAATGCTTTCCAGCTGTTTCAGGCCATCAACAGTGGCCTTGACGACATTATGCGGGTTGTTGGTCCCCATGCATTTGGTCAGGATATTCTGGACGCCCACAGCCTCAAGGACGGCACGAACAGCGCCTCCGGCAATAACGCCGGTACCTTCTGAAGCAGGTTTCAACATGACGCGGCCCGCCCCATATTTACCGATGACCTTGAAGGGAAGCGTCCCTTCGGTGAGGGGCACCTTGACCATTGTCTTTTTGGCCTTTTCAACGCCTTTCCGTATGGCTTCAGGTACTTCACCTGCTTTCCCGAGACCGTACCCGACACTTCCATCACCGTCTCCAACAACCACGATGGCGCTGAAGCTGAAGCGACGACCGCCTTTGACCACTTTGGCCACCCGGTTGATATGAACGACCTTGTCGATCAGTTGGTTTTCTTCAGTAGCTTGCTTAAACAAGTGTCTGCCTCCTTAACTGGTGTGTACTAAAAGTCCAACCCGGCTTCCCGGGCTCCGTCGGATAAGGCTTTGATGCGTCCATGATAGAGGAAGCCGTTACGATCGAAAACAACTTTCTTAACTCCTTTATCCATGGCCCGCTGCGCAAGCAGTTTTCCGGTGAAAACCGCCTTGGCGACTTTGCTCTCAAACGTCGGTTGATCCTTCACCGCTTTTTCGTTGCTGCAAGCAGCCACAAGCGTGGTACCGGTAGTGTCATCAACAATTTGGCTGTAAATGTGTTTGGCACTTCTATACACGGTAAGCCTGGGTCTTTCCACCGTGCTGTTTATTTTTTTGCCGACTCTTTTTTTTCGTTTCAGCCAGGTTTTCTTTTTTTCGTTTGTTGAACCCATTTTAAATTCCTTTAATGGCCGCTTTGCATCGACAGGTCCCGTAGGGTAACGCAAGGGCAACTGAGTTTATTTGGTGCCGGTTTTTCCAGCTTTTCGCTGGATGTACTCTTCGGCGTATTTAACGCCCTTGCCCTTGTATGGCTCGGGCTTTCTCAGCTTCCGAATCGACGCAGCGGTCTGGCCGACCTTTTCCTTGTCAATACCGCTTAATTTGATGACGTTGGCTTTGTCGACCTTTGCATCAATGCCTTCCGGCAACACGAAATCAATAGCATGCGAATACCCCAGGTTTAAAACGATCGTTTTCCCCTTCATTTCCGCCCGGTACCCGATGCCGTTAATCTCCAAGATTCTCTCGTATCCCTTGCTAACGCCATCAACCATATTTGAAATCAAGCTGCGGGTCAGCCCCTGAAGCGCACGGGTTTTACGATCTTCCCGTTCGATCATCACCGAGATTTTGTTGTCCTTAATCGAAAGATCCACCGCAGGGTGAATGATTCGGGTCAAAGTACCCTTCTCTCCCTTGACCACCAGTTCGTGGTTTTCATAGTCGATACTGGTCTTCGCGGGAATTACTATAGCCTTCTTTCCTACTCGAGACATTTAACGCACCTCGTTTTTACTTCCTGTCAATAACCGGAGTCAGTTCAGGATCTGGAGACATTCCGCCTTTTTATTATGGCAATTTACCAGAGCGTGCAAAGCACTTCTCCGCCGATATTCTTCTCCCTGGCAACTTTGTCCGTCATGACCCCCTTAGAGGTGGACATAATTGCGATTCCCAATCCGCTATAAACAGGCTTTACGGACCGGGCATTGAGATAGGTCCGCCGACTGGGCTTACTAATCCGTTCGACATTTATGATGGTATGTTTCTGAGCGCCTGTGTACTTGAGATAGACACGGAGGGTGCCCTGCTTACCATCATTAATGAACTTGTAATTACGGACATATCCCGATTCTTTGAGAACCTTGGCGATCTCTATTTTTATTTTTGATCCGGGAATGTCAACACTGTTGTGTTTCGCCTTCCCGGCGTTCCTGATGCGGGTTAACATATCGGCAATCGGATCGCTCATCACTATTTCCTACTCTATAAATTTAAAAGTTATTCAACCCAAAATGGGTGTTTACCAACTGGACTTTACGACACCCGGAAGCCGGCCTTGGGAAGCCAGGTTACGGAAGCAGATACGGCAGATGCCAAATTTTCTGATAAACGCTCGCGGTCTTCCGCATATAGGGCACCGGTTGTAGGCCCTTACGCTGAACTTCGGTTTCCTTTTAACCTTCTCTCTGAGTGATGTCTTCGCCACAGCTTTCTCCTTGTAACCACCAGACTTTATTAATTCTTGAAAGGCATCCCCATCAATTTGAGGAGTTCTTTGCCCTCTTCATTACTTTTGGCCGTCGTCACGATACTGATATTCAGGCCTTTTATTTTATCTATCTTGTCATAGTCTATTTCAGGAAATATCAGTTGCTCTTTTACACCTAAGGAATAATTTCCTAAACCGTCGAAGGCTTTGCCGGAGATGCCCCTGAAATCCCTGACACGTGGCAGCGCCACATTGATCAGCTTGTTGAGGAAATCATACATCCGGTTCCTGCGCAGGGTGACCATGCAGCCGATGGGCACGCCTTCACGCAACTTAAAAGCGGCTATTGATTTCTTGGCCCGAGTGATAACCGGCTGTTGCCCGGCAATCTGCCTGAGCTCATCGATGGCCGAATCAATTATTTTGATATTGTGAATTGCCTCACCCAGCCCCATATTCAGCACAACTTTATTAATTCTGGGTATCTGCATGGGGTTGGTGTAATTAAACTTATCCTTCAGTTCCGGCACCACCGTCTCATTGTAATAGGATTTGAGCTGTGACATGTTATTCCTCCGAGAGCCTCCCTATTTTGTCGGCCCTATGCATCTATAATTTCACTGCATTTTCTGCAGATGCGGACCTTCTTGCCATCGTCCAGGGTTTTTGTTTTTACCCTCACGGGTTCAATGCACTTGTTGCACATCAGCATGACATTGGACCAGTGGATCGTTGCTTCACGCTCTAGGATTCCGCCCTGTCTGTTCTCCGCATTAGGCTTCGTGTGCCGCTTCATGATGTTGATGTTCTCGACGAGGAGACGGTTCTTTTTCCCGATGACCTTAAGGACTTTGCCTACCTTACCTTTATCCTTGCCGGCGATGACCTTGACTTTGTCGTCTTTCTTTATATTTATTGTGTCTCTGATCATTTCGTTTTCTCCACGACGCGGGACCCTCCGTTACAGCACCTCGGGTGCAAGTGATACGATTTTCATAAATCGTTTGGCGCGAAGTTCCCTGGCAACCGGCCCGAAGATACGGGTGCCCAGTGGTTCACGCTGGCTGTTGATCAACACGGCGGAGTTATCATCGAAACGGATGTACGACCCATCGGTCCGGCGAATCTCTTTTTTGGTTCTGACCACTACGGCCCTAAGGACATCGCCTTTTTTTACCTTTGCGTTGGGAATGGCTTCTTTTACCGTAACCACGATAATATCACCGATACCCGCGTACCGTCTTTTGGATCCCCCCAAGACTTTGATGCAGTACACTGCACGTGCGCCCGAGTTGTCCGCCACCGTCAGTTTTGTTTCGGCCTGAATCATGTTTATCGTCCTTTATCGCTATACGGCTTTTTCGATAACGTCTGTAACGCGCCACCGTTTAAGCTTGCTGATGGGACGAGATTCGGTAATCAACACCTTGTCCCCGATGTTACAGCTGTTGTCTTTATCGTGGGCGGCGAATTTATTACGTCTTCTGATATATTTCTTGTACATGGGATGTTTGACCAACCGCTCGACTTGTACAACGGCCGTTTTATCCATCTTGTCGCTAACCACAGTACCGATAAGTTGTCTTTTGATTCCACGATTTTTCATGACCGCATCTTAGTCTTTTTCTATAGGGTTGGATTTATAGTTCAATATGGTTTTCAACCGAGCAACATCTTTTCTGGTTTCCCCGATCTTCTTGGGATTTTCCAGTTGCCCGATTTCATGCTGAAACCGAAGATTGAACAGGGCTTCCTTCAGATCGGCGACTTTGTGCTGAATCTCGTCGCCATTCATGTCTCTGATTTCGGTCGCTTTCATTATTGCTCGCTCCTCTCCACAAACCGGGTTTTTAGGGGAAGTTTGTGGGCGGCAAGCCGAAATGCTTCCATTGCCATCTCCCGGCTTACACCGGTCATCTCATAAATCACACGCCCCGGCCGAATAACGGCCACCCATCCCTCAGGAGCGCCCTTGCCTTTACCCATACGGACCTCGGCGGGTTTTTTCGTGTAGGGCTTGTCCGGAAACATACGAATCCAGATTTTCCCCCCCCTTTTCACGTAACGGGTCATGGCAATACGCGCCGCCTCGATCTGCTTAGAGGATATCGTTCCACAACCGATGGCCTGCAATCCAAATTCTCCGAAACTCAGATCACTGCCACGGTATGCGGCACCCCTCATTCTTCCCTTTTGACTTTTACGATATTTGACCTTCTTAGGGCTCAGCATTTCCTATCTCCCACAAGCCTAACCACTGATTTCGGCTTTATCCTTTTTGAGAATTTCGCCATGGAACAAAAACACCTTAATTCCGACAATTCCATAAGTGGTGCGGGCTTCTGTGACACCGTAGTCGATATCGGCGCGTAGGGTGTGCAGTGGCACCCGACCTTCACGGTACCATTCCGTACGGGCCATCTCGGCACCACCAAGCCGACCGGAGCAGATTATTTTGACGCCTTGGGCGCCAAACCGCATGGCAGAGGATACCCCACGCTTCATGGCGCGTCTGAAAGCAACACGTCGTTCGATCTGCATGGCCACATTTTCAGCAACCAACTGGGCGTTCACCTCAGGCTTTCTGATTTCCTGAATATCAATCAGCACTTCCTGGCTCACTCGGCCTTCGAGTGCCTTCTTGAGCTTTTCGATCTCCGAGCCTTTTTTACCAATCACGATTCCGGGTCGAGCCGTAAAGATTCGCAGCCGAACCCGCCGGGTAGATCTTTCGATTTCGATTTTAGCAACGCCGGCATGGTGGAGTTTCTCTTTGATGAACTTTCGAATCTGGTAGTCCTCAAAGATGTAATCGGCATATTTCTTGCCGGCAAACCACCGGGATTCCCAGGTTTTAACGATTCCCAGCCTTAATGAAATAGGGTTGACTTTCTGGCCCAAGCTATTTTCCTCCTTACTGTACCGTACCTTCAGCTAACACAACGGTAATGTGAGCGGTTCGTTTAAGAATGCGCGCCCCTCTGCCTCTAGCCCTCGCCCGAAACCGTTTCAGGGACGGCCCCTGATCGACAATCAGATTCCTGACAACCAACTCGTCTACATCGATGCTCGTGTTCTGATCGGCGTTGGCAACAGCGGATCGAACAATTTTTTCAACAATTCCGGCAGATTTCTGGGGCATGAATTTAAGTGCGTTAATTGCTGCCTCAGCCGGTTTTCCCTTGATGGCATCGACGATCATCCTCACTTTCTGAGGGGAAATCCGTACATACCGTTGTTTCGCTCTGACCTCCATTTGGGGCCTTCCTTTTTTATCTTTTTACTTTGGACTTCCTGGCCGACGCATGGCCGTAATAGGTCCTCGTCGGAGAAAACTCACCCAGTTTATGGCCAACCATATTCTCGGTGACGAACACCGGAATAAATTTTCTGCCGTTGTGCACGGCAAGCGTAATACCGACCATTTCGGGCAGTATGGTCGATCTTCGCGACCAGGTTTTTAAAACCTGATTGCTCCTGGAGCCCTGCGCCTCGGTCACCTTTTTTAATAATTTCGGGTCTATAAAAGGACCTTTTTTTAAAGAACGTGGCATGATGTCTCCTGCTGGTAATCAATTCAGATCTGAACTTACGCCCTTTGTGGCAGCTTGCTCAGAAACTCTCTGGCTATTTTGTGCGCCGTTTAACGATGTAGCGATCCGTGCGCTTGTTCTTCCGGGTCCGGAAGCCCTTGGAAGGCTGCCCCCAAGGAGAACAAGGGTGCCTGCCTCCAGAAGAACGCCCTTCTCCGCCACCCATCGGATGATCCACCGGGTTCATGGCCACGCCCCGAACTTTTGGTCGACGCCCTTTCCATCGGTTCCGGCCCGCTTTGCCAAGGGAAATGTTCTCGTGGGTAACATTACCCAGTTGGCCCACGGTGGCCTTGCAGCGAAGCAGTACCATACGAACCTCGCCGGAGGGCAGTTTCACCAGCGCGTAACGGTCTTCTTTGGCCATCAGCTGAGCAAACGTTCCGGCACTTCGAACAATCTGTCCACCTTTGCCGATGCGCAGTTCGATATTATGAATGTGCGTGCCTAGTGGGATATTGTTCAGGGGCAAGGCATTTCCCGGCCGTATATCCGCATCGGGACTCGACATGACCGTATCGCCGACGGATAGTTTCAGCGGAGCGATAATATATCGTTTTTCACCGTCGGAATAATTCAGCAATGCGATTCGGGCCGAACGGTTGGGATCATATTCAATCGTGGCAACCGTCGCCGGGATGCCCTCTTTGTCCCGTTTGAAGTCGATAATACGGTAGAATCGCTTGTGTCCACCACCACGCCTTCTGCTGGTAATACGACCGTTTGCATTCCTGCCGCCTGTCTTTTTCAGAATCCTGACCAGGCGCTTCTCGGGGGAGGTCTTGGTGATCTCCTCAAAACCGGTGTAGCTTTGAAAACGGCGCCCAGGGCTGGTCGGTTTAACTTTTTTTATTGCCATCATTTTACTCCTAGCGTCTATACCCCTTCAAAAAAATCAATCCGTTCACCGGGCATCAAGGTTACAATGGCCTTTTTCCAGTCCTTGCGTTTCCCTATAATCCGTCCCCGCCGTTTTATTTTGCCCGTCACATTAACTGTCCGTGTCTTAGCCACTTTAACGCCGAATATCTTCTCAATGGCTCGGGTGATTTCAACGCGGTTAGCGCGCTTTTGGACTTCGAAAGAGATCTGGTTATTCTCCTCTTTCTGGATATTGGTCTTTTCGGTGATCACCGGTCTTTTAATAATGTCGTACAGATTCATCAACCCAACCTCCCCTCTATCCCTTCGATGGCCTGCTCAACAAGAACCAGCTTTGGGTATTTAAGGATGTCATAAACATTCATCCCCTGCGTCTGAAGAATCTTAACACCCGGTAGATTGCGGGAGGACAATTCCAGCCGTTCGTTTTTTCCCCCGGTAATTATAAGCGCCTTTTCAGCATTGAGTCCTTTAACAATACCGGCAAACACCTTGGTCTTGCTCTCCTCGAGATCAATCTTGTCCACAACGACCAACTGTTGATCCTGAAGCTTGCTGGTCAAGGCCATCTTAAGGGCCAGCTTTCGGACCTTTTTCAGAATCTTCTTTGAAAAATCCCGTGGATCCGGTCCGAAAACCACGCCGCCACCCCGAAGAATCGGAGACTTGATGTCACCTTTTCGCGCCCGCCCCGTTCCTTTCTGCCGGTACAGCTTGTGGCGGCTGCCCTTCACGTCGGAGCGCCGTTTGACAGACGCCGAACCCGCTCGCTTACCGGCCAATTGGGCAACGACGACTTGGTGAAGGACACTCTTTTTAACCGGAACATTAAAAATTGAATTGTTCAATTCGGTCTGTGAGACCACATCTCCGGCAATATTTACTACGTCGACAACAGACATAATGTTCCTCGTCCACTATGCCGCCCGCAACCGCGACGTTTCCATAAATTAAAACGTCGCGTCGTAGGTGGCCTGAAGTCCTTTTTATTATTTAAACAGGACCTTATTAATCGTAACGATTCCTGAACGGCACCCGGGGATGGGTCCATTCAAAAGAATGAGATTCTCTTCGGGGCGGATGTCAACGACTTCCAGGTTTCTGACCGTCTTGGTATCTCTGCCATACTGTCCGGGCATCCGTTTTCCTCTGGTGACCTTTGCCGGCCAGGCACTGCATCCGATGGAACCGGGCACCCTGAGACTCTTACAGCCGTGCGTCGCACGCCCGCCACCGAATCCATAACGTTTGACGACACCTGAAAATCCGCGCCCTTTAGAAGTTCCAGTGACATTGACCTTTTCGCCGATTTCGAAAATCTCGGGTCCGATGGCCTGTCCCAGGGCGTAGTCCTCCGGTTTATCCACCGCCATTTCCTTCAGTGTGGAAAAAAAGGCATCGCCGCTTTTCCTGAAATGCCCTTTGAGTGGCTTGGTGGTCTTTTTTTCCTTTTTGGCGCCGAACCCCAACTGAAGCGCCTTGTATCCGTCGGTCTCAACCTTCTTGATCTGGGTGACCACACAGGGTCCCACCCGCAAAACGGTGACGGGAATATATTTTCCATCCGGGCCATACATAGAGCTCATGCCCAGTTTTTTTGCTACCAGTCCTTTACACATCTCTCATATCCTGTGCTAAAGTTTGATTTCCACATCAACGCCGGGAGACAGATCAAGCTTCATGAGCGCATCTACAGTCTGCTGAGTCGGTTCGAGAATGTCAAGCAACCGCTTGTGGGTCCGCATCTCGAATTGCTCCCGGGACTTCTTGTCCACGTGGGGCGATCGAAGGACGCAGTACTTGTTGATTTTCGTCGGCAGAGGAATGGGGCCCACCACCTTGGCGCCCGTTTTTCTGGCGGTGTCGAAAATGTCACTGGCCGACTGGTCGAGAAGCTTATGATCGTAGGCCTTTAGCCGTATCCTGATCTTGGAGTTCATTATCATCGTTATTGACTCTCTTATTATTCAATTATCTCGCTGACGACACCGGCACCCACCGTACGACCGCCTTCTCTAATGGCGAACCGTAGTTCTTTCTCCATGGCGATCGGCGTGATCAGTTCGCCAGAAATGGCCACGTTGTCACCCGGCATCACCATCTCCACNCCTTCAGGAAGATTCAATATCCCGGTCACGTCCGTCGTACGGAAATAAAACTGNGGACGATAGCCGTTNAAAAACGGCGTATGACGACCGCCCTCTTCCTTGCTCAGAATGTACGCCTCGGCCTTGAACTTCGTGTGCGGGGTGATCGAACCCGGGGCCGCGACCACCTGGCCGCGCTCCACTTCGTCGCGCTTGGTCCCCCGAAGCAAGACACCGATATTGTCACCCGCCTGACCTTCGTCAAGCAGCTTGCGGAACATCTCCACGCCCGTACAAACCGTCTTCGTTGTCTCTCGGATACCCACAATCTCAACCGTGTCGCTCACATGAACGATGCCACGCTCAACACGCCCCGTTACCACGGTGCCACGGCCGGAAATACTGAATACGTCCTCGATGGGCATCAAAAAAGGCTTGTCTATATCGCGCTCAGGCTCGGGAATATAGCTGTCGATGGCATCCAAAAGCTCGAAGATACACTTGGCGGGGTCATCGTCGGCATCGTCGCACTCCAGGGCCTTTAAGGCGCTGCCGCGGATGATCGGGGTGTCGTCGCCGGGAAACTCGTATTTGTCCAGCAACTCACGAAGTTCCAGCTCCACCAGCTCGATCAGCTCTTCATCGTCCACCATGTCGCATTTGTTCAAAAACACCAGGATACGGGGAACGCCCACCTGGCGGGCCAACAGAATGTGCTCACGCGTCTGGGGCATCGGGCCGTCATCGGCGCCCACCACCAGTATCGCACCGTCCATCTGGGCGGCACCTGTGATCATGTTCTTAATATAGTCCGCATGGCCCGGGCAATCCACATGCGCATAATGGCGGTTGGCCGTCTCATACTCGACATGGGCCGTGGCGATGGTGATCCCACGCTCTTTTTCTTCCGGCGCCTTGTCGATCTGATCAAAAGGAACAAAATCGGCCAACCCCTTCATCCCGCTCAATTTCGTAATCGCAGCCGTCAGGGTCGTCTTGCCATGGTCAATATGCCCAATGGTCCCAACGTTGACGTGCGGCTTCGTCCTCTTAAATTTTTCTTTCGCCATTTTTAAAATCTCCCATGAATGGACAATTACTGGCTATTTCGTCTTTCTTTAATCAGCGGCTAAAAATGGAGCCCACGATCGGAGTCGAACCGATGAACCTCTTCCTTACCAAGGAAGCGCTCTACCGACTGAGCTACGTGGGCTTTACCGGCAACTGGGAAAAGAACAATAGAATGGCAGGCCGAGAGAGATCAACGGTCACATTCAATGGAGCGGGAGACGAGGCTCGAACTCGCGACATTCAGCTTGGAAGGCTGAAGCTCTACCAACTGAGCTACTCCCGCGTTCACACAGGCAACATGTTGACATTAACGCTTCTCAAATTCTTTTGCCGCGCATCACACTCATCAACAGCAAAAAAGCAAGCCATGTAGTACGCTATCGATCTTTATTAGTTGCAACGATCTCCTACAGGAACTCACCCGAATAAATGGTGGTGGGGGGAGGATTTGAACCTCCGAAGGCGTCGCCGACAGATTTACAGTCTGTTCCCTTTGACCACTCGGGAACCCCACCATTGTGACCAGCTATTAACACTGGAGCCAGCGGAGGGAATTGAACCCCCGACCCACTGATTACAAATCAGTAGCTCTACCACCTGAGCTACGCTGGCGAACAAGGTTATTGAAAAACCAACCAATTATCCGACCCAGAAATCTGAAGATCAAAATCATTGATTGAAACGACGTCTACTACACCCTTAATTTTTATATTTCAAGAAATATTTTTCAAAAACAGAAAAAAAGCTTCTTAAAGTTCATGGGTTGCCGATAGTATGGGTAGCACATAGGTGATAGGTCGGCTTTTACGCTTTTTGTGCTTTCGGTTTGCCTGCCGGAGGGGCCATCGAACTTGACAAAGCGGTCGTTCAATGTGTATGGACCTGCAATCAGGCGGAATATTAACACACATCGTTTTTGACCTTTTGGATACAACCCTCATAAAAAGGACCACAAATTGTCATCTTTTATTGTAAAATCGACCATTTGTTTAATCTTGATCCTTTTACTTGCCTGCGCCCATCGACCCACCGACGAACCCGCTGATATCACTATGGCACCGGTTTTATCTTCGGCGATTGAAGCGCCCGGCACCAATGTCGACGGTCTATCGTCCGTTGCGTCACTGCCTCACTCACCTTCTGCCGACAGCGATGAAAGCCCAATCGATGCCGAATCGGCAAGCCTGTCACCGACGGATCCACCGGCTGCGGGAAGATCTACGGATGGCACAGACGCCGTTGACGCACCTGCCGCCGGACCGATCCCACAGGAACATGGTACGCAGCAGCAATTGGACGAAGCGCTGGATTTTTGCGAGGCCGCCCAGCAATTCTGGCAAAAAGGGGAGTTGGAAAGTGCCTTGGAGTCGCTGGACCAAGCCTACTCGTTGATTCTGACCATCGAACCGGACGACCCCGCCAAAATGGTTCAGCAGAAGGAAGATCTGCGATTTCTCATTTCCAAACGAATACTCGAAATCTATGCATCCCGAAATATCGTGGTCAATGGTAACCACAATGCCATTCCCCGTGAGATCAATTCAAACATCCAGAAAGAGATCGACCGGTTCACCAAGGGGTCGGAAAAACGTTTTTTTATCGAGTCCTACAAGCGTTCCGGTAAATACCGCCCCATGATCCTAAAAAAACTGGAAGCGGCAGGCCTTCCCACCGAGTTGTCCTGGCTCCCGCTGATCGAGAGCGGGTTTAAAGTTAAGGCCCTCTCCCGTGCCCGTGCATTGGGATTGTGGCAGTTCATCCCTTCAACGGGCTATAAATTCGGCCTGAAAAGAGACCAGTACATCGACGAGCGCATCGACTTCGACAAATCCAGCGACGCTGCCATCGCCTACCTCAAAGAGCTGCACAACATATTTGGGGACTGGTCGACGGTACTGGCGGCCTACAACTGTGGAGAAGGACGGGTGCTGCGTGTGATCCGGTCTCAAAACATCAATTATTTGGATGATTTCTGGGATCTCTATGGCCGGTTGCCTTTTGAGACGGCCCGTTACGTACCCCGGTTTTTAGCAGCCGTGCACATCATCGAAAATCCGGAAAAATATGGCCTGGCCGATATCGATGTCTACCCGCCACTCGCCTATGAGACAGTGGATGTCCAGCGCCAGGTCCATCTGAAAGATCTGGTGGTGCCGCTTGGGACCACCCTCGTCACACTCAAGGACCTGAACCCCGAGCTTCGCTACGGTGTTCTGCCCCCCGACAGATACACGGTTCGGGTGCCGGTAGGGAAAAAAGACCTGTTCCTGGCATCCATTGAACAGGTGCCGGTCACGTCTCCCCCCCGACCCGCGTTTGTTTACCACCGGGTCAAAAAGGGGGAGACCCTGTCCACCATTGCCCGACGTTACCATACCAGTGTGAAAAAAATTATGTGGGCCAACAATTTAAAGCGGTCCAGCTATATCGTTGCCGGAAAAAAGCTGAAAATTCCCCAACGTGGAATGGTCATTGCGCACGCACCGACCAATGCACCGTCACATGAGGCCTGGATTCGGAAACACGTTGTAAAAAGTGGCGATTCCCTGTGGATTATCGCCAAACGATATGGCACGACAACCCAAAAAATTCAGGAGATGAACGGTCTCTCAACAACCGGGCTGACCATCCACCAGGTGTTGACGGTTCCCTCACAACAAACGGCGAAGGTTGGCCTCGAAAGGGGATCGGGAACCTATTATGTGCAACGGGGAGAGAGTCCGTACATCATCGCCCGAAAACATGGTATGCCGCTGAATCATTTCTTGAAAATCAACAAGCTGACGCCTCGGAGCACCATCTACCCGGGGCAGTCGGTCAAAATCAATTGAAGCGATCAACCGCTGTCACACGTCGGGCGCATAAAAAAAGACCGCCACCGGGTCAATACCGGCAGAGGCCTCCAGGAACCCGTGAAGCGGCGAAAGGCTAAGCAGTTTTTTGAAGGCGGTGCGCGTCCAATGCCTTGTGCAGGGTTTTAACGGCCAGTTGGATGCAGTGGTGTTTCTTGACCGGAATCTCCTGCAGCGCCTTGAAAACGACGCCGTCATCGATGGATCGGGCATAATCCAGATCCTTGCCCTTGATCAGGTCCACCACGGCCATGGCGGCGGAAATGGCTCCGGCACACCCCATCACCTGATATTTCGCATCGCCCACCACACCATTGTCCATCTTGATGTAGATCCCCATGGTGTCGCCGCAGGTGCCGGTCATCTCGGAGGTGATCTCCGCATCGGAAATCAGGCCCATGTTCGGTTTATCGATGTAATAATTGATGGCCGTTTTAGAGTAACCGGATGCGGTCAGCATCTCTTCAATTGCTTTGGTTTCAGCCGGCGTTGTCGCCTGGATTTGTGTCATGTTCCTTTCCTTCAAAATCCCGATGGTCGTTACCGAAAAAAGAACAGATAAACCTTTCTGTTACCGGTGTCAAGATGCAGACGGAAATACACAATGACGGAAATCATGGGTGTCCCGACGGAGTTGCTCGGAAAAGATCGCTTTCAAGCTTGTCAAAACAGAAAAAAGCCGATAAATCATCCGCTCGACAAGCCCATCTAAAAACAGTTGAAAAACCATTTTCAACCCGATCTCAAATCCCCTGAAAGGTTGGCGTCATGATCTACCGACATGTGATTGGATTGATGTTCTTGATGGGCATCGTGCTATGGGGCTGTAGCGGAATTCAGTCCTCGTCCAAGGTGGTTTGGACGGCACAACCTGAATTTTGTGAGATGAACCATCAGCTGTTTACCGCCAGGATCGAGCCAAAAAAAGGAGAAACCCCCTATTACGCCTTTTTCCTCCTGACGATAGCGAATAAAAGCGACGCGGACCTGATCGTCGATTGGAACGCAAGCCGGTATTTGATCAACGGCAGGCCCCAGGGGATGTTTGTGTTCGAAGGGATCGACCCGGCCATGGTCAAAACGGCGACGGTTCCCCCGGAAACCATCCCACCCGGCGAGGTCTCTACGCATGAGATCGTGCCCCTGCGGCTGATCGCCTGGAACCCCATAAAAAAGGAAACGGCCGGAATCCATGGCATCACCCCGGGCATCTTGCCCGCCGGAGAAAACGGCATCCGTTTAGCGGTTCGACACGACGGCGACCGGGTGACCATCCCACTGTCTATCCGCATTTCCAAAGAAGACGCCCCGTGACGGGGCGGTTGTTACATATTTGCATGATACGAGTTATCGTTTCCGTCTGCTTCACACCATACACGACGCACTTAAACGAAGGCGCTCCTGATCGAAAATATGGTTGCCGATATGGGTCAACAGCTTCAATCCGAGACCGCAGGCATCGCGCCGGACGACCTTTCCGGTGATCTTCACCGGTTGACAACCGCCGAAATCGATGGCGCCCCGAACAACACGCGGGTGGGCCATCTCATTGCCCGGTTCCAGGCACATACCGGCAGTGCTCAAGTCATGGATGGGGATCGACCGCCCGTCAATGGAAAGCACCGGACGTCGGTCAGGCGGATAAACCAGGCGACGATGCTGCCGCCTTTCTACGACGGGGCCATCACTGCCCGACAAATCGCCCCTGCTCGCATCTGCCGGAATCGATTCCCCCTCTCCGGCCTCGAGTGATTCCTCGATATCCAACAGGTCGGACGCTATCTGCTGACGGGCAGCCGCCTCCCCATCGACTGCCCGCGGTGGGGACGATGGGTTGTCGGGCATCGCGGCGCATTGCATGAGTGTTTCGGGCGCCTGCTTTTCAATGACTGCCGTCGTGTTCTGAAACATCTTCATCCGGCTTCGCGCCGCTATCAGGCTGTGGGTCAGTGCTTTCAGTCGGACCTTTTCCTCTTCCAGACGATCTTCGGCACAGACCGCTTCGGCGGCAGCGGTCTCCTCTGATCTTTTTATACGACAGACCCGATCCCGGGCCTTGCCTGCCTCGGCCACGGCCTCCCTGGCCTCCTGTCTGGCCACGACGACCCGATCCCGGGCCTTTTCCGCCGCGGCGATGGCATCCGCCATCGCCCGCTTGGCTTCGATCTCCAGCAGCAGTGCACGGGTTTTTGCCGATTTGGCGGCAACCAAGGCATTCAGGCTTGCCTGTTTTGCCGATTCATGCTGCCGGTTGGCCGCCACCACCACTATCGTGGCCGATTCCACTGCCTGTTGGGCCTCCGGCAGCGCCGATTCCGTCTGTTGCAGCCGCCGGGAAGTGATTGAGACCGCCTCTTCGACGGTTTGGGTATTCGGCTCGGGAAGGGGGGGGGCAACACGAGAGGCCTCATCCTGACCCATGTCGGCGGAAAAATTGATGGTGAAATGGCGGTCTGCCGATTCGGGCACATCACCATCCGGTGATCGAGGCGGCACAATTACCGCTGATGGTGCATTCCTGGAGTCCCGATCGAATAGATAGGCCACCGCTTTTTCATAAGCACAGGTGAGCAGTTCTATGTCCGCTTGCCGGCCACCCTGATTTTCTTCGCCAGGGTCCTGGTGAAACAGGTCGATCATCCGTTGTAGGTAGGCATATGCCTGGTTGGCGTCATCTATGGTGGCATCCGGCGGCAAATCCAGCAGTTTTAGGCTCGCTTCGAGTCCCATATCTTCCTTCCCCTAAAAAAACAGCATCGTGGCCACAAAAGTATCGAGTCATCGGTTGAACCGAACGGTGTATCAGGATACCGAAATACAAGTTTCGTGCCACAGAAAATGATTGCCCCAATGGACGGAAAAGTCCGTTTTTTCAATGCAATTGATAAAATCCCGATTAGGGCGTTGATAAACCAATTTATCATATATTATCAATTCGTTAATCTCTATTCACAATGTTCTTCTGCGATCGTAGAGAAAACCCGACCGCCGGTAGCAACTGGGTCTGTTCGCTGTCAAATAGCTGGCAAATGAGTCAAAAAAACGCGGCCCCACTTACCGGCTTGACAAGATATGCCCTGGCGGTTAGCCGAAAAGTTGTTCGATTGGCGACAACCAAGGGACCTCGATCGTTTGATCAATCCGGTCGACGAAGTTCTACAAGACCCACACCCTGAACCAGACACCGGACCAAGATGAAAAGCGGTTTTACGAAATGATTCAAAATGACATACAAATCCGAATAGGATTGGGGTCGAATAAATAAGCCCGTGATTACGGCCTGTTGGATGGGTCTAAAAAGTGGAGGTGAAGGGATTCGAACCCTCGACCTCAGCGTTGCGAACGCTGCGCTCTCCCAGCTGAGCTACACCCCCATGGAAGCGTGGTGCGTCGGCACCACGATGATGGCTTGTTGTTTAAGTCTTTTTTCCAATGGCGTCAAGGGAATCGGTTGTCGCCGGTCAACATCACCGGATTGGTTTTTTCCCTCAACAGGCTTTCAACCAACGGCAACCGTTCGTTTACCGTCTGTTTGAAAGTGGCCGGCAGGGGAAAAAAAAGACAAACCTACCTGATCCTAAAGGCTTGGTGCCACCGATCGGAACCGTCGGCCAGCAACACATCATCCGGATTGATTTTCACCACGATGATCGTATCCACGGAGCCGCCCTCCTTAAGGAGGCGATTGTTGATGACGACAAACCGCGCGGCGGCTTCCGGTGCCCACACCAGCGCCTGCAGGTCAATTCGCGGGTCGTTCCGGAAGGTTTTATCGTGTTCCGGAGACGCCGCCACCCGCCGGCCGATCGTCTCCGCTGTCCCCGCCGGTGGGCGGTTCGCGTTTTCAGGGGCGGCAATCACCGCTTCGGTTTTCGGTGCACCACGCCGCCGCTGCGTCTGCTCCAGCGTTAAGGGTGGCGGTAGCCGAATGGTCGCCGGCGGCGGAACGGTGACGCGTGGCGGTTTTATTTCGGGTTGAACCGGCGATGTCCCATCCATCGGCGGGGTTGTTTTAACCGCAGCCGTGCGCGTACTCTCCGTGGATACCTGCGAGGAAGTCCAAACCATGGTCTTCGCGGGCCGTTCCGGTGTCGATAAGGGTACCACCACATTGGGCTTCGGCACCTCGACAACCGAAGGTGACGCACGGTGCCGGGTTTGGTGTGGCGATGGAACCGCCGCACCCAAATCCAGAGGCCGTGCGGCGTCAGGTCGTCGGGCCAGCCACAAAACCACAACGCAAACACATAGTACGACAACGATACCAAATGACACCCACCACCGGTGGACGCCTTGCCGGAATGGGGAGTTCACGGATAAAGGGGCCGGCCATGGGGTATCCGCCCCACGATCGGTGGTGGATTCCTTCTCGGCCTTTTTCAATGCATCCAGAATAGAACTCAATGCATCTGCTCCTCAGATCGCCGTCCGGCTCCGGCGCTGATCGCCAGCCGGGGACCGTTCAGCGATTGATCTTCGTTGTAAAGCACAATCTTCGTCAATGGGCCCACCATCCCGTCCACATCCAGGCCGTTGCGGGCCTGAATCATCTCGACGGCCAACCGCGTGGTGGTATCATAGGCGGGGGTCATCGCTTCAATTTGATAGCCCAAGGTTTTCAGGTGCACCTTAAGAGACAAAACAACCTCTCCGGGTGACGAAATCGGGATGACCCCCGTGTAATTGTAATAGTTTTTCCAAAAGATATGGGCCACACCGTTCCACAGTCCCGATAGCGATGCGGATGGCATGGAGAAATCCGCGTCACCATCAGACAGGCGGATTTCGTCGTCTGCAAGGCTCACCACAGCCATATACCGAGAGTCGCTGCCGGCCGGATGGGGAAATTCCAATATGGCGGGCAGATTCAGCTTTTTGATCAGGTTCAGATCACCCTGAACCTGAAAAACTTCCATGGCGCTGTGCCGCGCCGAGATTCGGAAAAATGCGTCGCTGTCCACCCCGTCCACCGATCCGGTGACCAGGGGAGGTTGTGCATGCCATTGTCTCAAAACGGCCGTCACCGCGCCGATACGGGAATTCAGGGCATTTTTGGACGCGAGGGTCTGTTCAAAGTCAAGGGCAGGTGGCGGGGCAATGGTCTCCGCCTCGGCGGTCGGCGTTGTGACCGCGGTCGCTGAAGGTTTTGCTGCGGGCAGGTGGGGGGGCGGCGACGCATCGGCAACCACCGGGATCGATTCTTCCGCTATGGGAGGAACCGCACGCATTGGTGCTAAAGACGGCTTTTCAAGGTTATGGTGTATAGTCGGAGTATCATACGTTCTGCTTTTCCGATTCAACATGGTCAGGCCGACAACCAGCCCGGTCACCAGAACCACCAGGATCACCAACAGGCCGATGATCAGCTTTTCCCCATAAAACGACGGTGCGTGCGATGGGCTCTTTTTTCCGTCCAGCTCCCGAAGCGCCCGTTTCACGACGGGATTGGTGATACGGTGTTTACCCAGGGTAAAGGCGGTCAGCAGGGTCCGGTCGCAGGCAATGTTGATCAGCCGAGGGACGCCGCCGGTGTAGTTGAAGAGAGACCGGTAGGCACCCGCCGTGAATTCCAGCCCCGGTTTTCGGGAGGCAATGTGGATGCGATGGCGAATGTAGTCCCGGGTTTCCGAAAAGCTCAGGGGTATCAGGTGGCAGCTCAAAGAAATGCGCTGTTTCAGTTGGCGCAGGGCATCGGATTCCAGCAGCTCTCCCAGTTCCGGCTGGCCCACTAGAATAATCTGAAGCAGCTTACTGGTGGTGGTTTCCAGGTTGGACAACAGTCGCAATTGCTCCAACACATCGGCGCTCAAGTTCTGGGCTTCGTCCACCAGCAGGATCACCCGCTTGCCTTGGGCTTTTTTCGCTAAAAGAAAAGCATTGAACTGGTCGATGAGAGTTTTTACCGATTCGGTGTCCGAGGGAATGCCGAACTCGTCGTTGATGGTTTTGAGCAGCTGCAAGGCGTCGAGCTTGGGGTTGAAAATGTAGGCCGCTTCGGTGTGCGCGTCCAGGCTTTCCAGAAACATGCGGCACAGGGTGGTTTTTCCGGTGCCCACCTCACCGGTAATTTTAACGAAGCCCTCGCCATAGCCCGCGGCGTAGTTCAGGTGGGCCAGCACCTCCTCATGAATCCGGGACAGGTAAAGGTACTCCGGGTTGGGTACCAGCTTGAACGGTCTCTCTTTGAAACCAAAAAATCGATTGTACATAGCCGCTATTCCCAGCCCCGCGCAATGGCCCCCCATTCGGTCGATGCCATAGCGGTCGGTTTCATTTTCATCCGGTGCTTACCCAAAAATGGTTGGCTGCCGCCATCCTATTGAGCGATCATGCTGAGCCGATTTTGGATGTAGGCGTTGCGAAAAGCCTCATAGGGATCCAGGGCGGCGTTTTTGAGGGCTTCGTAATCGCCGATACGAAAAGAGGTGCTGTTAACCGTTCTAACCCCATAGGCGATTATATTAGTTTCGCTAGAGGTCAGTACGCCCGCATCCACTTGGATCAATTGCATGAAAGCAAATGGGTTTAAGGCCCAGTCACCGATGCTGCCCACCGTGTCGCGCAGGGTTGACGGGCCGAATAGCGGCCAGATGATGTAAACCCCGTTTCCGACGTTATAGTACCCCAGCGTCTGGCCGAAATCCTCTTCGGGTGGGTTGAACGACGGTTTATCCCTGACCAGGTTGAAAAGCCCCAAGAACCCTGCAGTGCTATTGACCACGAACCGGCAGAACTCACCTTCCGCCGATCTCCATTTGCCTTGAAAGAGGCTATTGACCAATCGCACCGGCGCCAGCAGATTAAAAAAGAAATTTTTTACGCTTACCCGGACCGGTATGGGAACGACCACGCGATAGCCGGACGCCGCCGGTTTGAGCACCCAGAAATACAACTTGTCGTTGAAGACAAACATGGCCCGATTGAAACCGGCAATGGGGTCGGCCACCATGTCCGGCATCTGATCTTCATTACCGTAAAAATCTTCGCCGTCGTCATCGAAAGGGTCGAAAAAAATGGCGTCCGTGTCTTCAGAGGAAGGGATATCCATCGGTGGTTCCAGAGACTCGGCCCATGTCGTGCCGACCGTAATCCAAAATATGACGAGAACCATCGACCATCGGGGTATTTTCAACATGGATAACTTCGCTGTACACAAGGGTGCGCTTCAATTTGGTACCGGGCAGACCTTGCCCGGATAGGTAATCATTCGTTCTCGGCAAGACGTTTGTTCTGTTCCGTCAGCTTGTCGTTGAGTCGTTGGATAAGTTGGGCCGGGGTTTCCTTTCTCAGGATGCTGGCAAACTGGGAGCGGTAATTTTTCACCAGACTGACCCCCTCGACGATAATATCGTAGACCTTCCACTGATCATCACTTTTTTTACGCATGCGGTAATCCACCGGTATTTCAGCCGTTTCTCTGACGATCCGGGTTTTGACTTCGGCGTAGACCTCCGAGTGATAATTCTGCCCGAGGTAAACGATCTGCTCGTTGTGGTATTCTCCCTGGATTTTATCGATGTAGGTGTTACCGAGGAACTGGGCAAACACATCGGTAAATGCGGCCTTTTCCGTGTCGGCAAAATCGCGCCATTTACGCGCCACAGCCCGCCTGGCCACTTCATCGAAATCGAACATCGGCCCGACGTGCTTCCAAATTTGGTTCCGCTGGGTCAATTTGGTGCCTGCCACCTTGTACTGGGGATCGTTGAGAATGTCGATAACCCTATCGATGGGGACCTTGATGATCGCCATCGGTTCCGTGGAACCCGCAGTGGCCAGCAACACCGTCATTACAAAAACCACCAGCGCAGCGCTGATTTGTTTCGGTATCATATATGCCTCCGGTTAACACCAAGGATTGGGGATGAAATTAATTACCCATAATTGCGCCGGGCTTGGGTTCGTCTTCAAGGCGCATCAACTGTCGCATCTCCCCGGATCTAAGCAGTCTACCCGAACCACCCCATGCATGGGTAAACGCAATTCAGATCCTGCGACAAGTGATCGTTTAAATCTTCCCCGAATACCTGAAATTACGGGAAATGTAAACCTGAATTGAGTGATAATCCAGGGCAATCGCATGTAACTTTGGCACGGACGGGCCATTTTGAACAAATGCGCGGTTGAGCCTGCCGCATTACAACTGACCGAAAATACACAAGATATGGAGCACTTACAATAACATATTGAAATTATTATAAAAATCTAGACTTTTGACCGCCTTTGTGGTAACCACCTAAATAAACATTAATTTTAGGAGGTTAACACCATGGTGGACACACCCGATACGCCCTTTAAAAAACATCTCGACTGCATACAGGACCCAAGGCATCACAACACCCGACACCGCCTCTACGACATGCTCCTGATTGTTCTTTGTACCACCATCAGCGGCGCCGACTCCTGGACCCAGGTAGCTGAGTTCGGCTGTTCCAAAATCGTCTGGTTTAAAGAATTCCTGGAACTTCCCAATGGCAT